>Ga0194133_10007334_pt1 | contig 13259 bp, 9 predicted proteins | sample TA2KigOf40mmetaG_FD_155448 | JGI IMG/M metagenome (GOLD analysis project Ga0194133, IMG submission 155448) | Freshwater microbial communities from Lake Tanganyika, Tanzania - TA2015055 Kigoma Offshore 40m | ecosystem: Environmental > Aquatic > Freshwater > Lake | place: Tanzania: Lake Tanganyika...
TAAGGCTGTGTAAGCATGTTTAAAGGAGTACTATTATTTTAAGGTGTTTACACGTGTTTTATGCCTGTTTACGATGAAATTTGTACCGTTAACACATGTGTTCCAATGTGCCACGTGTATACAGGGGCAATACACCTCAAAAGCAGGCGGATACACCTGAAAGTTGAAAAACAGTGTGTCTTATGTTCGGTAGGGTAGGCAGACAAAATTCAGGGTCCCCATACCAGAACAGATTCAGCTGTCACAGGGTTTTTGCTCATGGCAAAAAAGTATAGACTTGTTATATAATGCTTTTAATCCTAAATTAAGAGCACCAATAGACACCCAGAATTATAAAATATAACTTATATTTGGACATGAGCGAAAAGCCTCATCATCACAATCCATGCCAGTATGGGGACCCCAGAAATATCGCTGCAATACATACCTCAATATTTTTCATCTCTCTGTTGCAGCCACTAATACTCTACCCCTTCAATTTTGTTCAGCAACATTAACCTCAAAGCCACCAACCCTTTAAACTGCATCCTTATCCTTCAATTGAAGCCAAAGACAAAAAATTTAGTATCTGACACTCTAAAATTCCATTTTTATTTTTTCACAAGCATGAAAACACAAAAATAGATCCTTAACTGTCAAAAATATTTATGATTCTTAGGAACAAATTATTTGTTAAATTTTAGTTCCTTTTGAAATAAAGAGATCATTGCTCCAGGAAGCATAAATATCACTTTATTGAATCTTGCATGATATATTTGTAAAAGGAAGAAGTATTGAACCATTCCCATAAGTCAATGAAACTATTTTCAATGACTTTAAGTGGTAGGAAATAAAATAATCTTGTGTTGAACATGGAATATATTGCATGTAATTTTTCAGTAAGGAAAATAATACTTTGATTAGTCATGCAGATAATCAACTTTTATATCTGTTTACTTTTTGATAAATTTTTGAATTAGCATACAAGAAGAAAATTTTATTTCCAGAGTTGACAAAATAACTAAAAAGCTTTAATTGCAATCCAATATTCTGAATTGCATCAGCATCAGTTTAATTCACTATGTAGCAGTCCCTAAACTTATTTAGTACTAGCCAACTGGGGCCAGGTGCTGACCGGGAAAAATTTAATGTATTTTTTGTAAAGGAAAGTTTTTCTCCAGTGATCTGTAGTTTGGGGTACCCCGGGGTCAGGTGGTTGGGTTGGCTGGCTCAGACTTATGTTAAGTACCTTCCCTGAGTTGCTGTGGAGGTCTGTACAAAATTTGGTGCAGATTGATCTGGCGGTTTGTGGGTGAAGGAATATATAGAGAAGTGGTATTATTTTGGAACCAAAGAAATAAGACGGTTGAATGCTAACTGGTCTATTTCATCACATACACACATTTATATAGGTTTACAATCACTGTCAAAGGGAGGGATAAAAATTAGTTGGTTAGCTATAGGCCAAGAGGCAGGAAATGGGTAGGTCACGTGTAAAGTGAAAGCGATCCAGATGCTTACCAGTCGTTTGCGAAATACCTTGTTAACATTAAAGGGGCTGCTAATTAATCAAGTTGAAAGGGAATAAACACAGATAACTACATGCAAGTAAGGGATGCATTTTACTTATTCACAGTTGTTTTGGATTGAGGTTTACTCTCCGTCAAATATTGACATGTGTCGAGTCAAAAACAGATTTGGCATGGAATTCTAAAAATATTTTTAGGGATGGTTTTGGAGTTAATCCAGTTACCTTGATGTGCACACCCAAATGCTTGCTTTCATGAAGTTAAAACAATATGTTGAATCCTGATGCCAAAAAAAAATTGTATGTGAAAATGTCAATTCGCTTACAGATTTTTCATCTAATGTTTGTTCGCCTACGATGGTTTGCCTAATGGCGATTCATCTAACGGACAGCTCTCCTAATGGGTGTTTTGTCTATTATGTTGTTTCGTATATGTCAGTTTGCCTAATGGTCAGTTAGCCTAATGAGGGGGAAACATGCTTTGGAGGGTTGGTTGGTTCAGGTTAGGTTAGGTTAGGATGGCCATAAATACCCTTTTGGTTAGAGTGGAGGGAGGGTTGGTTGGTTTGGATTGATGAGGGGGACACATGCCACGCAGGTCTAGGAAGGGAGAAACATGCTTTGGGTGGTCACCCTAGGCAAATCATCCCATAAGCAAACAATTGAAGTTGAAGCAGTTGAAAAATTTGTAGACGAATTGACATGGTATCAAATTGTACATCAGATAATAACTGATTTATTCCTTCAATCATGTAGTTTTATATTTGCTATTGCAATGGGCATGTGATGCTTGCCCTCTCTTGGTTAGTTGACCAAAAACTCCTTACAACTAAATCCAAGTGTGGCATCCCAGGAGTAAAGTTACATCTAAAAATTGCCATGGCTGAGTGGCCATGATTACCTGATTATAGAATTAAGATCTATGTAGACTTACTATTCCGAGCAAGAGGCTGTAGCGTGTCGCAAGGAGTTAGATAAGCGATGCAAATCTCTGTAACACTTATCCCATGACTATGAGGATCTAAACCCCCTGGCTTTATAATATAAGCACCAGGTATTTAAATATGCTCATAATACTTTATTGAGGTAAGTTTTAATATATATACAATGTAAAAGGAGTATCCTTAAAAATATCACCTAGCTATCTACTCTATATGACTTACGTCTAAGCACACGGAGAATTACCAGGTACTAAATTTAAGGCATGCAGGCCTTTTATTGACTTGTGAGACAGGAGCGTGCTGATCGGGAGCGCTTGGGAATCAGATGTGGGTAAAAGGTTGCGTGATCGTAAAAATACTTATATCTAAGAACTAAGATCCGTGTGTGCCGTCTACATCTAAGGGTGTTGGTAAAATACCCAGCCAAGCTTTCAATTTTTAAACTCTGGATTTCAAAAAAATGAATAAGTCAGGGTAATAATATTCTGCAGTGACCATAGACTTCTATGCCAGGACTCTTAAAAAGGTGTTGATCACGTATAAGCATTGCCTGAGTCAATACTGCACCAAATTATTATTGTTATTATCTTCACACTTGCTTTTGGGTGTTTTAATGTAACTGTAAAAAAAATATTCCTTTTTAGGTCAAGGAGGAAGTGTACTTGAAAGATGGAAGAGACAGATTCCTGAAGAAGATCTGGCCAGTCTATCGCCTGAAGAGCTGTGTAAGGATCGACAGTCTGAAGAGTATTTCAGGCTAACAACTGAGGGTGATTGCAGAGACGTTGTCAGGTAACATGTTTTGAATAGAATACAGTATTGTAGAAATGAACGATATGATCAAACAGGTGTGATCGAGCTGGCCTTGCTGGAACCATCAGGTTGGCTGCTGTTCGATGTCCTGCAGGACTTGCGTTTGATATCCTCAGACAAACATGTGATTGGAAAACAGCAGTAGATAACTGTGATAGGTTATCAAGTAAGTTCTACATAATCTTGGTTTCACTAATACACAAACAACGCCTTTATGAGAGAGATTGCACTACATTTTTCTGTCTGAGATGCATGATGTCTTAGAGTTGGCATGAAGATTGACTGAATCACAATTTGTTGAATTAACTTTTGACCAAATTTATCATTCATTTAATCACTATTTGTCAATCAAGGTCGGGATCGGTGTCTATTACTACAATTCAATTTTTTTTCAATTCAAATCTTTTATTGGGCTCATTATCAGCTATGTAAAATTATTTACAGAGAGACGTTACAAGAGTCCTAATTTGCCAGAGCACTACTATAGGATAATAGTGCTCTGGCATTCACAGCAATTAAATCACAGAACTGGTTAAATAAAATTGTCAAAGTTTCTTGTCTGTTAAAAGTTAGCTATCTATGTGACTTTGTCAGAAAATAAGCAATGTATTATTCTAAAAAAATATTTTCTTGAGATAGATTCTGATTGCGTCTTTGGTTACGAGGTCGGTCCATCCATTCACCTACTGAGAAATTGCCTACCTTATTGCTTAATCGCTTACCTACAAAATCCCTACCTACTTGGGAGGTATGGGGAGGGAAGTTATTGGGGGAGGGAGGGTATGGGTGTTGGTTGGGTCTGTTAAGGTTAGGTTTAAGTAGCAAAAATATTCCCTAAAGTTAGCTGAAGGGGGAGGCAAGGTATAAAGGTATAGAGTGTTGGTTGCGGGTCAGTTTAGGTTACGTTTAAATAGCAATAAAATATTCCCTTAAGGTTAGTCATGAGGGAGGGAGCTACTTGGGCATGGCTTTTGGTTTCGGTGAGGTTTGAACTCAGGTTTTGACTAGGGTTCTTAAGCATCATAGGTAGGCAATTTTGTAGGTAAGCGATTTTGTAGTCAGGGAATTTTGAAAGGTAGGCGATTTTGTACGTTAGGTGATTTCGAGTAAGGCGATTTCTCGTCAGGTGCAATTTTGATTTGATTTGGGCGATTTCTCATTATGCTTTTTTATATTCACAGAACCCAGAAGAGTTCTTCCAATTTTAAAAACTGATGAACCAGTTTGTCCAGAGAAGCAATTACAATGTGGCAATGGGGAATGCATCTCCAAAGAACTTTTTTGCGATGAAAGATCTGACTGTTCTGATGGATCTGATGAAAATGCATGTGGAGTGGATTCAGATCCAAACAGAGCTCCAGATTGTGATCTGAGCCAATGTCAGCTACCAGATTGCTTCTGTTCCTCAGATGGAACAAGGATTCCTGGGAACCTTGAGCCTCAGCAAGTGCCTCAAATGATAACAATTTCATTTCATGGTGCTATTAATTCAGACAACATTGATGTCTTCCAACAAGTATTTAATGGTGACAAACTCAATCCAAATGGATGCACACCAAAAGGATCATTTTATGTATCACACAAGTACACCAATTACTCAGCCGTTCAAGAACTCCACAGGCGAGGTCATGAGATTGGAGTGTTTTCTGTCACAAACAAGAATGATCCTGAATACTGGACTGAGGGTAACTATGATGACTGGTTGGCTGAGATGGCAGGAGCTAGACTGATCATTGAGAGATTTGCCAACATTACCGACGGATCCGTAATTGGTGTAAGGGCACCCTTCCTCAGGGTTGGAGGGAACAAACAGTTTGAGATGATGGCTGATCAGTTCTTTGTCTATGACTCCTCTATAACAGCTCCGTTAAGTAGGGTACCCATTTGGCCCTATACTCTGTATTACAGAATGCCGCACAAATGTCACGGTAATGCTCAAAGGTGTCCATCGAGAAGTCATCCTGTTTGGGAAATGGTGATTAATGAGCTTGATAGGAGAGATGATCCTGAGTTTGATGAAAGCTTACCTGGATGCCACCTGGTATCAACTTGCTCTAACATTCAAAGTCCCGAACAATTTGGACGACTTCTCAGACACAATTTCAACCGTCACTTTGAGACCAACAGGGCACCCTTGGGACTCCATTTTCATGCTTCTTGGCTGAAAGAAAACAAAGGATTTGTCAAAGAGCTTGCCAAATTTGTTGATGAAATGGTTGACAGAAATGATGTTTACTTTGTAACAATGCTTCAAGTCATTCAGTGGATGCAAAATCCAACCGAGGTCAGTGCCTTGAGGGACTTTTCAGAATGGAAAGAAAGATGTGATGTCAAGGATTTGCCCTATTGCTCTCTTCCAAATGCTTGTCCCTTGAATACAAGGGAACTGCCAGGAGAGACCTTAAGGTTGTATACTTGTATGGAATGTCCCAATAATTATCCTTGGATTCTTGATCCCACTGGTGATGGATTCTCATTCAAATGATAAGCAGATGTACAAAATGACTATTTTATACATAACACGATGTTGACCATTGTTTTGTTTTCAAATGTTCAAATGTTGGACTCCATAAAGAAATTTAATTGAATAAAAAAACATTTGACCAAAAAAATGTATGTAAAAAAACCTTACAGTAAAAGTATTAATGATTGTAACTTACAGTATATAGAAATAATTTTTTATGGAGAATCTGCAGAACTCTTTTTACTTAAATCTTAGGAGGAATTGATAGAGTGCTTTTTTATAACCAAGGGCCCAACCTGGTAAGGATGGAGTTCTTTAGGATCCTTAATCTGCGACCGATCCAAGAAAATTTAAATTGGCTCTGTTACTAACTAAATAAATGAAAAGCCTTGCGATCCATTGAAAACATTTATTAGGTAGTGAATAATAAATTCCTGTTATGTGAGATCAAAACAACCCTGAATTAGCAGAAAGCAGCACTCCTCCAAAGCTCATTCCTAGAGCTGCGCAACCCATTAACAGCATGACCCAGGTACAGCGCAAGGAAGCATTTCCCCAGAACCCCTCCACCCCTCCCCAAGAACATGCGGGGATTATGTGCGCCCAATTTCAGCCCTCTAGCTTCAATGGTGTGGTAGTAGGAGAACTTCACAGACGAATCATGAATTTGGCGCCTTAATTTGGGTCACCATTGGCATCAGGGTGAGCATCGGGATTGGCATTGGGATTGGGGTTGGGATGGGCAAACCCAACCTGAGCCAGTACTCCCAAACCCCAGCCCAATCCCAATCCCTAAGGAAACCTGGGCTTGTCTGCGTCACACTTTTCCAGTGTCTGGATCCATATCGGGGTCGGCATTGGGGTCAGTATTGGAATGGCCATAGGGATTGGGGTCAGGGTGGGTAAACCTAACCTTAATCCAAACCCAAACCCAAACTCAAAACCATACCATACCCGCAACCCAAACCTAGAACCTGTCAGCATCACACTTTCCAGCATCAGAAACCGCATTAGAGTCAGGGTATGGGTCAGCATCTGTGTTGGAATTGGCATTGGACAAAGGGCCAGGCTGGGCAAATCCAACCTGAACCTGAACCCAAACCCAAACTTGAACTCAACTCAACCCAAAACTAATCCTATCAGCACTACCATTGGCGTCATGTAAGGTTACCAATAACACCACTTTTGGTTAAAAGGTCGAGGGGGGTTTGGTTGGGATAGATAGGGGGGTGAGGGAAACATGCTTTAGGGGGTTGGTTGGGTCTGGTTATAGGTCAGGGTAGGTTAGCAATAAACTCCATTTTCGTAGAAGTATTTAGTTAATCTGGGTTAGGGTAGGGGTTGGGGGTTGGGAAGGATTCAATTCTGGTTGTTTCTGAGGGGATAGTGTTGCTCATGAAGGTATCTGCATGTTTAGAAAAATATACTTCATTGGATTATTTATTTTTCTGGCTTAAACTAACTGTCTTGATATGTTTTCGAATTTTTCTCCTTTCTTCAAGTCTTTATGTTGATCGCACGTTGAAGTAGGAGTTGGACACACCCTTTTTGTTTCCTCAACAAGTTAGGGCTGGGCACCACACCCATATATATATTCCAGCCATGTGCTTCGAATCAGCATCCACACCTTCTCATACATGTCTGTCTGTTGTGAAATTATTTTTTTTTGTGTGTGTGTTTGTGTTCTAAAAACACGCCCTGGGTGAGCCAAACAAATTAATATCGCAGATGGTAAAGAAATTTATAATGAAACTGATTTCCTTTATTCTCCTCGGTCATCACAAGGTACGGCTGATTTCCAAAAACGTGTTCTTTAATCTTCTAGCTAGAGACCAGTTTTTCTAGACCCAAATGAGAAACTTTTAGGTCCGTCAATCCCCACTCTAAAAATTTCTTCAACATGCCCAGATGATGATGTGGGTGAGTTAGGAGAGAAAAAAATACAGCTTTGGGAAACGCCCAACTTGATAGTCTGAACATTGTAAATGGAAGAAATGACACCCTTAGAAAGAGAAAAAAAGAGGGAATGAATGTCCACAGTTCCAAAAAGTAAAAAAAAATAAACTTTTTTATTTATTTTTCACATAATATATTGATAGAGATTTGTCATTAGAAGAACATTTGATTGAATAATAAAAGCCATATAATAATGTTGAATACTGGAAGAATTATATCAGATCAGATATTAATTATAAGTTCGCTGAAGTATATTATATCCCATCACAACATCACAGTGGTCAGACTTTAGTGTCTCTTCATGTGTAGCGAGAGGTGGTCACTTCTCGAGAAGGACCTGGCGCAGAGGTGACACTTGAAGGGCTTGTGGCCGGTGTGTTTCCTGTGGTGTCGGGTCAGCTCATCGGACCGGGCAAATTTCCACTTGCAGCCTTCCCACGAGCAAGCGTAGGGCTTCTCCCCCGTGTGGGTCCTCTTGTGGGCTTTCAGGTGGGAGCTTTTGGTGTAGACTTTGTCGCACCCCGGATGGTCGCACTGGTGGATGCGGCGCTTTTTCAAAAGCTCGTTGATGTTCAGGTCAGTGGGTCTCACCAGATCCCTGGGGATCGAGTAGGCGGACAAGAGCACAGATTTTGGGGGTAGCATGGGGGTGGGTGTCTTCAGTCCTGCTGCTGTTGTCACTGTGATGGGAGGAGATGATGGGGTGGTGCTGGACCACGATGATGAGGAATCGACAGAGGAACACCGTTTACGTTTTACACTAAGGTCAACAATGGCCTCGGACCCTGATGACAAAGACTTAAAACTAAGATCCATGGGCTCTGCTTGTTGTGACTCGGGCTCATCAGAGTCGGATGGCGAAACACTTTTTCTCTTGTTACAAGCTCTGGAACCTTTTGGAAGGTGGAAGAGGGTCAGCGGTCCAGCTGCTGGAGACAATAAAGCCAAGGGCCCATTTCTGACCTCCATGGTTGACTGACTTTTTCAACTACAGAATCACCATAGACACTCTTTGGATTCTCTTGATGAACTAACTGACTGGCTTGATTTATCTCACTCTAGTCTTGCCCCTCTCCTTCTCTCTCACCTGCTGAAGCAGGCTGTACTTGTTACACCAGCAGTTGGAGGGACAGAAAATCAAGCTCACAAAGAAAATTTGAACAAAAAATTATATTTTTTATTCTCCTATAAGACATCCAGGAATAATGAAATCTTTAAAACCCTCAAAAATGACACAAAAAGGCACAATTTTTTTCTTTCACTAATAATTCATAATTATCAAACTGATTGTGTTTATAGGGTAACAAATTTACTACTTTAAGGAAAGTTTCTTTTACATTTTTGTCTCTTGTAATTTAACCAATCCTGGTCTTGAGATTCAACACCCTAAAAAGGGAAAAGGTTTCATAAAAAATTATTCGACAGGTCTTAACGATGCCCTGATATTTTGCCCAATTCAAGTTCGCCAACTACAATTTTGCCTAATCAATGTTTGCCCACCAAGCAAGTTTGCCTAATCAAGTTCGCCTAACCTAACCTGACCCAACCAACCCTCCACTGCAACTTCGAGTAGAACGAGTTCGTAGTTGGCGAGCTTGCATGGTTGGAAAACTTGCATTGGGCGAACTTGATTAGGCGAACTTGCATTGGGCGATAGATCATAGACCCAGTCTTAATCCTTTTGATTTCTTTAAGTGGGGAAATGAAAAAATAAGCACTTGTCTTACTAAGTAACAAATAGCATGCCTCTGAAGTGATGAATAATGGGCCTTTTAAAAACCTTTTCATCTCCACCCCATCAATTTTTTCCAGGTTCAGGATGAGGAATAGTGGGTGATATGCAAAGCAAATCTCTTTAATTAAGGATTTACAAGTATTTTTCTGAAAATGGAACATTCTACAAATTAATTTTTCAAATCAAAAATGATTCTAAAATATAAAGCTATAATGTAAAATCCATGTTTTTTATTGCCATGTGGGGGTGGGGGGACGTGCCGGTACTTTGTGCTTCAGGCACTTCAAAAAGTTTTTCTATGTGTTGTTGAAGTTACAGTAACTTGATCCTGTCCAACCCACCTCCTTGCTGACAGACAAAAAGGGTGTGGAAGGAAGGTAGGTGGCACCCACAGTGGCAGGCAGACCCACATTCTTATGTGAATTTTCCACACCCTTGAATGGCTAGTTGTGTGTGTGTGTTTCACTTTGATTTTACCCTGCAAAGCCTTCTTGATCTTTGAAGAACCTTTTTTTGGGGGACAAAACAATTTCTCCAAATGCTCTCATCTTTTTTTAAAATCATGCAACCGAAAATATTGAAACACCCTGTTGTTTTTTGAAAATCAAAAATAAATAAAGTAGATGGGCATTTTTTGTGCAGGGAAAAAATGCCAAACCCTCCTGAGCAACCCTCCCCATCCCCACGCCCCCTAACCCTGATTAACAAAATACTTCGATGAAAAAGGAGTTTTTGCCAACTTACCCTAACCTATAACCAGACCGAACCAACCCCCTAAAGCATGTTCTCCCCCCTGTCTGTCCCAACCAAACCCACCTCCTTTTAACCAAAAGTGATGTTCTTGCTAACCTTACACGACCCTGATGCCAACGCCAACAGTAGCGCTGATAGGATTAGTTTTGGGTTTGGGTTCGGGTTCAGGTTGGTAACTTTGGAGCCGTCTATTTGGGGAATATATATGCCAATTTTCAGGCCTCTAGCTTCAATGGTGTGTGAGGAGGAGCTGTCAGGTGGAAGGAAGGATGGTTGACAAAATGAAAGTTCTAACTCCTCCCTTGCTTTGCTCAGGATGGATAAATGCTCAATTAATATCTCATACTTTTAGACTACCTCTCAGAGCGCATATGAATGGGTCATATGGATCCGCGATGCTGAGATAGCCAAGTCAATATAACCTTACAACTAACCCATGTCTATGAACGCTTCTTCTTTTATAAAAATAAAAGACAGATGTATTTTCCGGTGTATAAGAACCCCTTTTTCCAAAATTTTGAGCACCCAGAGAAGGGGGGGTTCTTATACAAAGATAGTAAAAAATTAACTAAAAATTGATCAAAAGTCCGCAAAAAAAAGAGTTTCATATCATATCAAATTAAAGTTTTTATTTTCCAAAAAAACTTTTTTTCCAAAAAAATATACAAAAGTTTAGGGGGGGGTTTTAATACACCGGGGGTTCTTATACACCGGAAAATACGGTACTTTATTGGGGTTAGGTTTTTTTTTTGATAATTTTTAAGTGCGCCTTGCGACTTCTGTAGTCATTATTAAAGGCACACTAGGCGGCTTTGATGTGTGTTTTTTTGTGGTAGGTACCCGGGCAGGAGTCAAACCCGGGTTGCTGGGATAGAAATCCAGCTCCCTACCACTTTGCCACCCTGACAAACACTTTATATCTTATATCAAAAGTATAAAAACCTTAAATCTAAATTCTTATCATCTACACTACGTAACTTATGTCTAAGCACATAGAGATATAACTAAGTAACATCGTAAAGGCAAGCAAGCATTTTTATGGACATCTCAGACAGGAGTGCAGTGATCAGGATTGCTCGGGAATCAAAAGTGGACAGAAAGGTTGCATGATCAAAAATAGTTATATACCATAAAACTTAAATCTGGATGCTAAGATCCGTGTGTGCCATCTACATCCATAACCAGCTGGTCATTGGCCAGATCCTGTGTTCAATGTGTCTGACTGGCCAGTGGTGGACAAAAATTGCTAATGACTGTTTATAGATGGAGCAGAATTCAATAAAATTAGATCAATCAGTTATCTCAAAATGCTAGATGAAGTTTCTTAACAAAATTTAAGGTGAATGAGTGGATGGCTCAGGTTGTGAGGTTTCAAACAAAATCATTGGTTATTTGAGTTATTGAGTGTCCAGAAAAGCAGATTTTTGCTCAGGAACATCAGGGACACTGTGTCCTGACACCTTGAGAAGGTTTTTGTTCAACCCGCCTTGCCCTTTTGACCTTAGGATCCACCCTGAAGGCCTTGGAATTGTGATGGACAAAAATAGCTTAATACATTATGTTAGGAGGACTAGATGGAGCAGAATTCAACTCTGCAGGGTTAGTAGGGTAGAAACATGCTTGTTATTTGGTTTAATAGAGTCTGAAAGTCAAATAATGAAAACAGAAAATACAAAATGCTTTGATGTCATTTACAAGCCATCTCAATCACCACAAAAGGTTTTAAATATCCAGAGAGGAAAACTATTTTGAGCTAGTCTGGATTCCATGGTACAGTCTGAACCTGATTGTTATGAATCTTTTTTACCATATCAGAGCCATCAAATACAAAATTTTAGTTTACTATTGATGTAAATTTTATCTCTCAATTTATTGGATTTGATAATTTTAGCGAGTAATGTGTGTCGGGAAGAGTTGAACCGGAGGCAGAAATTGCAAGCGTTGTGGAGTTGAAGGCAATAAGCTAAAATCCCAGTGATGACCTACCCAATCAAGAAAAGAATCAATGCTGAACTGTTTATTGATCTGAACAGGGAGCTTTATATACAAAAGGTGATAAAGAAACGGATCAAGAAATAACTGATCTCTTAGAAGAGGGCAAAACTGAAACAGCGGGAAAACTAAATGCGGGAATGAAAACACTGCTGCCTGTTCAGGCGTAGAGCAAAAAATAGGGTATTTGAGCAAGTACTATGATAATTTTGTTTATTTTGTTGCTAGGGTTGGGTCAGATTGGGTCAAGCCAGCCACCTCTGGATCTGGAAAATCCAAATTTTCATTTTTGTTTCCTTGAGATCAAAAAATGTTCAGGTCAAAGATGGGTTGCAGCCCCTAATTTCCCCGGGTCTGGTCAGGGCCCATCTCTAATCAAGACTTCATGAATATTATTGGTCAGTTCTTCTCCTAATTTTCCTTGGGTGAGATATTGAAATCATCAGAAGTCTCATCCCTTTGGCCCATCCTCAAAGAACCTGGCTCTTTCATGATTCTCCGGATCTTCATATTGTTTCTAAATTTATTTTACTCTTTCATTATAATTTCCAGGTTAAAACATGAATTTACTTGCATTTTCATTTACTGGTTACTAAAATTACTTATTGGCCTATAAAAATCAAAGTGAGACGTGTTGGTCTAAAAATCTTTACTTGCAAGGTAAAAAATTTACTGATTCACCTCATCATTACCCAGTATCCAGGAGTCAATAGACTAGATGACCTCATCTAGGTTATCTCATGCCCAAAGTCTAAAAATAATGATCATAGTCATATGATATCATGATCTTTTGCCCAATACAAGTTCGCCTAATGCAAAGTTCGCCCAATCAAGTTCGCCTAGTGCAAGTTCGCCCAATGCAAAGTTCGCCCAATCAAGTTCGCCTAGTGCAAGTTCTCCCAATCAAGTTCGCCCAATGTACAATGTATTACCTAACCTAACCTAACCAGAACAAACCAACCCCCCCTCCCCCACCCCACTAACCTAATTCTGCGTGGCTACAAGTTACATTACGAATTATGAATTATGTTACGAACTACGAACTCATTCTTCGAGCGAGTTCGAAGTAAAAATGCAATAAAAATCAATATGAAAAAG
>Ga0194133_10007336_pt1 | contig 13257 bp, 14 predicted proteins | sample TA2KigOf40mmetaG_FD_155448 | JGI IMG/M metagenome (GOLD analysis project Ga0194133, IMG submission 155448) | Freshwater microbial communities from Lake Tanganyika, Tanzania - TA2015055 Kigoma Offshore 40m | ecosystem: Environmental > Aquatic > Freshwater > Lake | place: Tanzania: Lake...
CAAATCAGTAAAAAAAAATGAAATTTAGTTCTGATCTATAGTTAAGCGGTTAAACTTATTTTAGGGTGTTGATATGGTATTTGCATCTTTTGTCCGAGACGCTGCTGGTGTTCAAGAAATTCGAAAAGTTCTTGGAGAAAAGGGAAAAGCTATAAGAATCATTTCAAAAATAGAAAATCAGCAGGTATAGAGATTTTTAAATCGACGATTTGTATGATTTTTTAAACAGCTTGAACTTTTTGCTTGTAGGGTGTCAACAACATCGACGAAATTATTGAAGAATCTGACGGTATTATGGTTGCACGTGGTGACATGGGAATCGAGATTCCACCAGAGAAAGTGTTTATTGCACAAAAACAGATCATCGCCAAGTGTAACAAGGTTTTAGTCGCTTTCTTTACTATCTCAATGATATATTTTTTCATTTTCAGTGGTAAAAATATTTTTTTCAAATATTCTGTTTTTAAAATATCTGCTAAATTATTAGGCAGGAAAGGGAGTCATTTGTGCTACTCAGATGCTCGAGTCTATGACCAAGAAACCTCGACCAACAAGGTGAAATTAGCTTTACCAACCAAGTGAATAGGTGATGATTTTTCTCTTTATATAAAGAGCCGAAGCTTCTGACGTTGCCAATGCCGTGCTCGATGGAGCTGACTGCGTTATGTTATCAGGAGAAACAGCCAAAGGAGATTATCCTTTAGAGGTACGAAAAATAACTTATTAATAAGCCTAAGACACGTTTTCTTGATTGTCCAATTCTAGTGCATAGAAACAATGACGAGTTTGGCGCGAGAGGCTGAAGCCTGTATGTGGTCCGAGAGATTTTTTGAAGACATCCTTAGGTCACATGCCCTCAGTGATGTGAAGATGGACTCAACTCACACTTGGTATGGTGACAAACATGAGGATCTAAATCAATATTATAATTATTTTTGTCAACAGTGCTGTGAGTGCAGTTCACGCTGCCTACCATATCGGCGCTGCTGCCATTGTATGCATCACGACTTCGGGAAAAACTGCAGAATTTGTATCCCAATACCGACCTCAGTGTCCTACCGTGGCAATCACCAGGTTCGTGTCTTCATCGCGTGTTGGATTACTGAGCTTTGCAAATGTTTAAAATGAAATTTCCTTAAGGATCCCTCTAACTTAATAGATTTCGATTTAAAAAGGAACTTAATTATGTCAAGAAAGACCTTTGGTCGCAACCTTTAAACCAAGTTGTGGGTCTCTAGATGGTCAATTCATTTTTTGTTTAGGTTTGACCAAGTTGCTAGACAACTTCACCTTCACAGAGGAATTCTGCCCATTTTCTACAATGAGGTACTCTTGATAAATATGCTTATATTAATGAATCAATCTCTAATTGTGATCATCAACCAGGGTCGAGTGGAGGACTGGATGAAGGATATTGATAACAGAATTCAGTTTTGCATCAGCTTCGGAAAGAAAAAAGGCTTCATTAAGTCTGGTGATCCCATTGTTTGCATTACTGGCTGGCGTAAAGGTGCTGGATCTTCCAACACAGTTCGAATTTTGTACGTTGAGTGAAACACTTTTTCCAGCTTGTAAACAAAACCAAGATTTCAAAAGTAAAATATATTTTTTTACTCATTAAATGTATATTTTTTCATTTCGGGACGCAAATCATTTTCCCTAAGCCAAAAACAACGAGGTAATTTTTAATCTAGCATTATTGATAACCATATGTTATTTTTGTATGATATGTAATTTGATGAGAATACTGACATGGAAGCTATAAAAAAATTGATAAAAGACTAACCTCCCAACAATTTTACAGATCTTTACAGCTATTAAACGGCTTCTTTGTACAAAAAATTTGAAAGCTTCTTGAAAATTCGGGCTCTTTTAGATTCTTCTTCGCCTTGAGCGCACAAAACGTCGAAATTGTGATAATTTTATTCTTCATCTACCCGTGTTTGAGCCAATCGGAGACAGGTTGCCAAAGGCAGAAACCTAGCTTACCTATGAAAAACTTGCTGGGAGCTAGGGTTGTCAAGGGGTCTTTCTTCTAAATCTACTTTGATGAGTCGTAAATCGGATTCTTGAGTTTGGATCCCCTGCTCAGATCGGCGTAACAATCTAGTCCTTATGAAGTCAAAAAACAGATCTAAAAGTATTGAAAAGAGTTGCCATCTGTTAAAATATAAAAAATCATTCTAACTTGCCTGGGTCAGGACTTTGATCAGCTTTGAAAAACAGTGAGACAAGTACTCCAATGACCACGACAACTAACCATCCTATTAGGGTATACCATGCATAGGATACCTTCGAACAAGAATGGAAAAATAATAAGAAATATAGAAATTTAAATTTGGAAAAGGTAACTTGCCTTGTAAAGGAAAAATATTTCATCCGCTTCAGGGTCAAAATTGGTGTCTGGTTGGTAGGTTGTTGAGTTGATATAAAAGGGATATTTATGACATTGGTCTGTGGTCAGGCGTAATTGCAACGTTTTAGGTCTAGGTTGCCCAAAACTCATCCAAAAAAGTAATGGAACTGATATTGAAAAACCAGAAATCGCTCCAATCGTCTTTGCAAGTGGGAAGCCCATTCCCAGAGTGAAAAGACCTAAAAGTGGACCTCCAATGATTCCAAATACTGACAGCGAAGCCTAAATTTGCTTCCTCGTTAAAATTTTAAAAGGCAAAATTAGTAATTGAGATGTTTTTTACTTGCAAGACACCGGGGCCCATGAATGTGGCCAGGAAAGAGAAGATTATTGTAAGAAGTCCGTATCCCAAAGCCACAAATTGAATCATTCGAGAAGAGGTAGGCTCGGCCATTGGCGTCTTCATAAGTGGCTTAATGTAATCCTCCTAAAAAAAGGAAAATAATTTCAGTTTTTGAAAAGAGAAAATGGTTAATGGATCAAACCACTATCAGGTTTGATTTCATCCTCTTAAATTAATGCTTTACCAAAGTGACTGCCGCCAAAGAATTGATGGCAGAGGATATTGTACTTAAAGATCCAGAAAAAATTCCAGCCACAAAAAGGCCTGCAAGTCCAGGATAACTTCCCAAAGTGTCAACAACGATCAATGGCATCAACTGATCTACGATCGGAAAAATTTGAAGTCAATAGTTTCTATGTGAGCAAAATGAATTCTACAACGGACCCGGTCTTTCAATTCTCTTGGCTTTTATCGGATCACACCCAAGATAAAACGCATAAATGTAAAGGCCAGCAAGTGTTGTTGCTAAGCTTAATGATGTTAAAATGGGCCACTGAACCCACAATGACCACTGCGAACGTTTGATATCCTTGACAGTGAGAAGCCTTTGAATCTATAATAAAACAAATTAATTTTTAATTTTTTTTTCTAGGCAGATTTTTCAAAATTTAATTTACCTGCGTTTGGTTCACACCGTATAAAGAGGCATAAAGAAATGCTCCACCGATCGTTTGGCTCCAGAATGTGTGCCTAACTGTTGGATCAAGATTGAAGTCGAATAGCTGCAAACGGCCACCCTGACGGGCAATCGAAAAAACCTCTCTGAAAATTTTTTTAATTATCAAGGCAGCTTGCAATTCAAAACTGGACTAGCAAATATCTTACTCTAGACCACCAACGTGGATTAAACCAGAAATGATCACAGAAAAAATGGCCGCAAACATAAGCAAAGACTGAAAGACATCTGAAAAAGACCATTACACACTTATAATTACTTTCCTAAAACAGCCAATATGGACTTTTTTTACCATTAATTAACACGGCTTTCATTCCACCAATCGTGGAGTAAAATGTACACACAACTCCAATAACTACTGTGGATAAATAGTAAGACAGCCCTGTGACAGCTTCCAAGGCTATCGCTGGAGCATATAAAACAATGCCCACGTAGAGAATCATCTGCAAATAAATTGAAAGATTTTTTACCAGGCCTATTTAGGCGATAAATTTCCTTAACGGAACATTTAATCGGCCTAATACGATAAAAGTAAAAAAATTTAAAGCCTGGAATTTCATTACCTGAATACTGAAAGCCACCGAGGCAATAAGTCGAGTGTAGAAATTAAATCTCCTCTCTAAATATGCATACGCACTGGCTGAGTTTTGCCTGTTTGAATTCATTTTGGTGTAAAGTGAAGACCCAAAAAAATCTAAATTAAATTCATTCCAATACCTGAAAAAGACTGGAAGAAATAGGTATGCGCACAAAGGAGTTCCAATAACATATCCAAAATTAATGGCAATAAATTGAGTTCCAAAGGTATAAATTTCTCTTGTGAGTCCCATGAGACTAATTGCTGACATAAAGCTTGCCATTAGAGAAAAGGCCACTGGAATGATGGACATGTTTTTGTCTGCTAATAGGTATTCATGCCTACAAAAGAAAGTGAATTGGGAAAACTGCAGGTTTTTTTTACAAACTTTCATCTCACAAAGTTTTTTGCTTTCCACCGGTTACTCTATAGTAAACTCCAATGGAGGCAAATGCTGTCAGCATCAAGGATAACACAGCATAGTCCCAAAAAGAGAAGAAATGTTGTTTTCCAATAGACTAAAATTTACAAATTAAATTCTGATAGGATTTTTGGCAGACAGTGTCAATCAATTTAATTACCTCATCTTTACCTTCCAAGTTGCTTTCCATTCTTATTGTGTTATGAATGAAATGCCAAGTTTTTGGTCACAAGTATTGCTCAGAGTGACAGTGACTGACATATAAATACAAACTGAATTTTTCTCACGTACGAGAGACTTAATTTGAACAAAGAGATGAGCTTTTTTGTAGAGAGAACATTGTGAAGAATGACAGGGAAAATTTTTTTTGGATCAGATCAGCTGTTTTTGACAGCAATTTTGATTCCACCGACACATATGTATGGCTTACACTTTTTGGGGGCACTCCACGAAAACGCCCCAAAAAAGGTTGGTTGTGTATTAACTCAACCTCCAACCATAGAGTAGTAAAATTTTATTACTCTGTGAACATCTAAATCTAAAGGAGCATCTACAGCTGATTATTTTGGGAAAAAGACCCATGGGAGAGATGGCCTTTCAGGCGCTCTCTTTATCTATACTTTTTGGCCGCCTTCGCGCGTGCGTTAACAGCTGTTTTGGCCTCATTTAACCGGCCATGTGAGTTTCGCAATCAGCTGATAGAAAGAACTTTGTGACAACAAAACTCCGCATTGCATGATATCAAAAAAGCCTTCCTTAAACATATTGGCATTTTGTTGAGAACATTTTGTTTAAATCAAATTAAATCTAAGCAATAATTGTCAAGAAACATGAAAAATACCTTTTTGTTGCTTTGAACTGCACGTGATTTTTCCTTTCTAATGTATCTTGAGAGCTTTCACATTTTTCTCGCTAAAGAAAACTCTTAGATAAGCAGATAAGAGAGAAAGCTCATTTGGTTATGGTGGATGTTTGATAAGTTTACATTATTTCTTTGAACGAATCTACAGTCTGCAAAATGCAACCTCAGAACTAGGTCAAGATGCAAAACTTACTTGACTCACATTTCCTTTGTAAACCAGGGGGTCACCACTTAATTCTAACCTTTTTCAAACGTCTAATTCCTTCAAGGAGTAAATAAAGAAGAGAAAGTTGATCCAAAGTCATGCTCATATCCTCGGGTGCCTCTTAATTTAAACTCCTAGCTCATTTCAGTCCTAAGTAGAAAACAATTTGCATACTTATTCTTATTCAAACATAATTACATTAAATAAAGTACAGACAAAACACAAATAATGGGTCTAATGGGTAAAACCTTCTAAAAATACTTTGCTTAAAACACTTATTGCATACTTTCTAATATCGTCAACTCATTGGAGGACAGCAGACTGTGTCTTGATCACAGATTCCCAAAGGCTTTCGTCCCGTTGCACCACATGACCTGTTCAAAAACTGATTTTTCTGTATTAACTTAAGATGAAAGGAGATAACTTTACCTTAAATAAATACAAGATCCCTTGGTTTCTCCAACAAGGCAGCGTCCCTCCCCAAGTTGGACAGCCACCTTTTGTTGGTCAGAAGCATTGACTTGAAGAGCCTGACCAGTACTTAGACTCAAACTTGAAGAAAAAAAACCAAAAGTATAAAACAATATTCTAAAAAAAGTGATCTATTTACACTTACGGTTTTATGGGTGGAGGAGAGAGTTCCCGAGGGACCTCTGGAGGTTGAGAATTCGGTTGAGGCATCCAAGGTGCATCAAAAGGCGTCTCATTCTGTAAGTGGAAAGTGAAGATTGAAAGAAAGTTGAGATCCTCCGTAGGTTAAATTCTTTACGCTCACCTGTTCTTGGTCATCAAAAGGATATGGAGACCAAGACTCTTGAGGAGATGGAAAGAAGGGATTGAAAAACGGATCAAAGAAACCCATGGGGGGAAAGGGAGGTGCATAAAACGCATTAAAACTGGGAAAAGGTGGAGCAAATCCTTGAAAGGGCGGGCCAGCAGGCAAGGACCCGGCCGGGAAGACAGAGAAGCTTTGTGGCTGAAAGCCGGAATACAATGGCCCCGGAGGCATCAAAGAGTAGGGACTCAGGATGCCAGCACTGGGTTGCCCTTGAAAACTGGGCGCTTGCTGAATAAGTGCAGCAGAAGCTCGGAAAGATGACTGCACCTGATTACCAGGCTGAGGAACTAGAGGAGGCAAGCCTTGGGACATCAGGGGCGGCCCTTGTGTCAGAGAAGAGGGAGACAGAACATTACTCTGGGAGTTTGGGGGCCCTGCAAGGTCTTGCACATTGGGCGCAACAAGCGGCAGGTAAGGTGACATTGAAGAACCAGGTGCCACGGACGATGCAGACGGTGAGTAAAAGACTGACAATGGTGCCACAGGGGGCAGGTACAAATCAGATGGTGGACCAGGTGGTTTTGGAGAGACAGGTGGTGATGCCACAGGCGATACGAAGGACGCTGACAATGGCGCTCCAGGAGGCAAGTAAAAGGCAGAGGGCGGAACCGTTGTTAACTGGGATGAGCCGGACAGCGGCATTACAGGTCCCAAGTTATTTTGAAACACAGGCCCTTGAAGATTCAACACAGGGGATCCTCCAGGCAGCTGACCTTGTCCTTGGGCTGCTGTATCGTAAACAGGTTTGGGAAAAATTGCCGCCTGCATTGAGAGTCCCGGCGCAGCATTTGGCTCTTGACGCATCGGCAAAAAGGACTGCGTTTCTCGCGTTCCTTCACTGGTGCGCGTCTCTTTGAGGCTGTCCAGACTTTCTGTTTGAGCAGGGATAGCTCGGGCCTTGTCTGACGGTGAAACTAAAGCGGCCGGCAAAACTGTGGCCGTTGATGTAGCAGAGGGGGTCGGTGAGACTGTCTTTGATGAAGTAGTTGAGGCCGTAGTTGTAGTTTCAGAACCAAAAATGGAATTGGCCAACAGACCCATCAGCGAGGCTGTCGTATTTGTAGGTTTCTGTGTGGTCGTGGTCGTCGTTTCACTTGTAGCTGGCTTTGGACTAGAGGATAAAGGCAAGGAAGCAGGTTTCACATTCTGCCCATCTAAAAAGGGTTTGAATTTGCTAATGCTAATGGTAATGGTAATTAGTGAACTATTTTTTCACCTCCAGAGGACAAAAAGTTTTTAGTTGCGTCCAGACTATTAAGCCAAGAAAAAATACTGCTAGAGTCGCCTGGCTTTTTGGTGGTCGACGCCTAAAAAACATTGATTTCTTTCTGACCTTTTTCACTAACTTAAAAAAATTAAAAGTGCAAACCCCTGGTGTTGAGGTCGAGACGGTAGCAAGTGTGGTGGTCACCTCGCCAGTTTTCTCGGTCGGGTTCACCCTTGAATCTGACGTTCCGTTGATGTCGGGCTTGGCGCTGGTTGATCCTATGGGAGAGCCCACTGCAAAGGCTGCCTGCAACAACAAGCAAAAGCGACCCAGGGACACTTTTACAAGCATTGTTCAACTTCAGAAAACTAATGTTGTTATAATGTCGCACTTTGTCTTTCTTTTAGGCTCACCCTAACCCCTTATCTTTACCACCTTTCTAGGTTTTCAACTTTTCAAGGCTGACTGCTCACTGGGAGTGGGACTGCGGATATACGGTCACCTGGAAGACGCACGGGCACCTAGACGGGGTCTCTGGAACGGTGCGGAGCCATGCTTCGACCGCTGCGCAGTGGCCGTAGCCTATAGTGACTAGTGTATAGTTCCGGTGCTCATGTATTGCAGTGGGTGCGAAAAATTTCGGCCGGGAGCTGCTGTTGCCACTCCTGTTACTTGTTAAGCAACTCGTAACTCAAATAAAAATATAAAACACAAAATTTTCAAGTTAATATGTATTTCTACGTTCTTTGTATCAAAAAAATTAAAACTTGAAAGAACTGGACAAAAGGATTAAAGTCGAATCTGGATTCCAATCACCGAGCTCTATAAAGTTTTTTTTCAGAGCTCTGTGCTTTGACACTTAGTAAAAGTAAATAACTTTGAAATTTTTCTGTTTCAACTTTCAGTTAACATTAATGGAAAACTCTAAATGTTTCGTTCAAAACGGTTAAATTATTCACTTTCAGCAATTTGCACAAAATCCATCCTAAACAAAATGTCGGAGAATAAATTCCTCGTCACGAAAGAGAAAAAACTATTTCTCACTGTTGTAAGACAGTAAGTAGAAATAGATGTCAAATTAAAAAGATAAACTGATTAGATTTACTGTGTGTGTATTCTAAATTTTTAGTGGTGAAACGGATGCAAACAAGCAGCACGTTCTACAGGGACAGTCAAACTATCCCCTAAACCTTGTTGGGAAAGAGCAGGTTTAAAGATTTTATGTAAAATATTACAAGGATATAATTTTACCTATAGATATAATGTTGCCTTTTCAGGCGTCCAAAGCTGGAATAAGTTTATGCAATGAAATTTACGATTTTACTTTTTCATCTGATCAGGTGAAAGAGGATATTCAATCTATTGCAGCTAGATTTTTAGGTTCTAAGGTTTATCATTTTTTAGACGCGAGCTTTCGAAACGGCCGAGCTTATCGTGTCCAAAAATGTCTCTTTGATGACCAGAGGAGTCTCACCCTCAGAAACCATTGTTAAGAATTCACTTCTGAGGGAGAGAAACTTTGGCGTTTTTGAAGGATCAAATGTGTCAAGCTTCCTTGAAGAGGCCAAGAAAAATAATATGGGCATGAGAGAATTTACCCCTGGTAAAAAATTTGCTTTTAGAATTACCTTTCTAAGACTTGAGGCCACATTTGATTTTTCAGAGGGTGGAGAAACTACGCTTCGTGTTCAGGAAAGAATCGAGTCATTTTATAAGGTAATTGGAACACCATTTCTCTGACCAAGAGGCCTCCACCGGCAGAGGAGTAATCACAGGGTCTTTCTCACCTCTCCCTAATTCAGTTTCCTACACAGCTACCCTTTTTTTGAAACATTTTCAAATTGGCCAACTTTTATCTTTTCAGGATTTGTTTGACATGGTCCAATCTACTGAAACAGAGGCTGTCCGAGTCCTGGTTGTCACGCACGGAGGCTGGATTCGAGAAATGCTAAGTTTATTTGAAAACAAACTCAGCTGCAAATTCCCGCTAGAGTATGGAACAAAATGCCATCAGAGGCTCACACCTAACACTGGTATAGCAAGATTTGTCGTATCTTTTCTTAATGGAATCATCATAGACTTCCATTGTCTTGAATTACACAAAAAAGATCACCTTGAAAGTGAAACAAATGAAGCCAGATCAGATAATGAACCAAGGTGACCGAGCGTACCTTTCTATTTACATTCTGCCAAGAAGAAAAGCTTTAAGTTGTTTTCTTGCCACGTTTTTGCAACAACAAAAAATTTTGTTTGTTTCTTTTTTAAGCAATAAGCTTATTATTTTCAAATTGAAATTATTATAAATATTGATGAAAACAGTTGAAATATATATCACAAGGTCTACTGAAAATAATATGCAGAAATATTTAAAGCAAGTCCTCGCCGGAAGCCATGGCTTTCTTTACTCTGAGTAAAAGGGTGGTGTGCCAAGGGCCAAGTCGAGAAATGGTGTCATATTTTTTCACCTCGTTTGTGAATTCGTCGATGTCCACATCAACCATGGCATTTACTAAAGCCTTGATGGAAAAAAAAGAAAAAATTAAGTGATCTAAAACATGTGAATGTGTCTTCTGCAAACAAAATTTATTTCACATAATTATCTAGATAAAACCCAAATAAACTTCATGCAAATCAGAAGGGTCATCAAACAAACATTGAGAGACTTTTGAATAAATCTTAGTTTAAGAGTGCAACCTCTTCTACCTTCAATGAAAGCTAATATGCCTGTAGTTCAAGCTTGTGCTCTCAAAAATAAGTCTTACAAAGGCAAAGAAAAATCATGATGTCTCTCGTTTAACTGTTCTCTGCTGAAAGAATGGATAGTTTCAAAATTTGAGGTAACACCATATACAGAAAGGAAAGATTCCGTTATTGATCACAGTGACCCAACCAGAAAAAATTCACGCTTAGATAATTATTAGAAAGTTCGATGATGCTGATAATGAGAGAGTGAGTGAGTGAGTGACAAGAAGGGTCAAAGTTCAACACAATTCGTTTTCATCTGGAATCTGCTTCTTTATTTTTAGCAAGAGCTTTGTGTGGAACGCATCGAGCCTGGACGTGGCTTCAAAGTTTGCAATGTCGCCAACGAATCCTTCACAGTCCTCATCTTCAACATGTTTTATCAAAGCCTCCATTGGATTAGCAAAGTTAAAAAAGAGAGAGAAAAGAGGAGAAAGGGAAGGTCGCATTAGTATGTTAAAAGTTAAGTTTTACATTGAGAAAATAACCTTGGAAATTATTCGAAAACATTTTACCTTGACGAGTTTTGCCTCGCGAGAATCCGAAAATCCTGGAAATTGTTCTTCGTATCTTTTGATAGCATTTTGTGCATTTTGCGAGTCTACACACATGTGACACAAGGAGGCGCAAAAGTAGTACTCTTTGGCGCTGTATTTTAACAACGAGCTTTCGATGGCCGTCGCAGCAACCTTGAGGAACATTTAAATCGGCAAGATAGATTTTTTTTCATAAGAAAATCAAGACTGAAGTGGAAAATTCTCACTTGCTCGTATATCTGTATTGCCCTTTCATAGTTTTCCATCTGGGCTGAATATTGGGCTACCTTCAAAAGGCACTTGTTTGCCGCCGAGTTGCTCTCCTCTCCCTGAGAAAGAAGATAATTTTTGAGCGAGCACGTCTAGATATGACTAAAGCCAATCGGTCAATAAGTACCCTAAAGTAGTCAGCAGCCTTTTCGTAATGGAGCACTGCTTTTTGATAATCTGCTTCGTCGCCCTCGAATATCTCTGCGATCGTCTGCAAAAATAGCGAACATTTTATGCTTGCCTATTTTCTGCATGGTCAAAATTGTGAACCAAAAAGACTTGCCTGATGATGTTTGGCTGCAATCGTAAACCTTCCCTTGTCTGTGTAAATGTCGACAGCCTTAAGCAGAGTATTTGCAGCTTCTAAATTGAAACTGTGGTTATGACAAAGCACGCAATAACTGAGATGACTCCCACAAGGAAACAACCAATTAACTAACCTTTAGGATCTGACTTTTTGTAACAATTGGCGGCGTCAACATAGTTGGTGGCCGCATCGTGGTCATTGCCACTTTTCAGGTGGAGCTGTGCAAGAGTTACGAACGTCTGGGCAGCCTGAGGGGAATGATTTCACTATTTTTCTTGATCATCTCCAGTGCCGATAAGGTTAGTATATCCTACCTGGTTCCACTTTTTTGCCATCTTGAAAAGGTTTGCCGCTCTGGCATAACAATCTATGGCTTCGTCCTGCTTATTCTGCCCCCTGAATAATAAAAACGGAAGAGTTAAAGGGTTTTGGCAAATGTCAAAATGACCGTTTGGCGACGTACCCAAAGAGTCCTCCTAAAAATCCCTTTGACGAGGTCAACTTTTTTTCAGCTTCGGCCACAAGGGCCATGGCTTTTTGCTCATTGTCACCCATTCTTAAGATGAGCTATTCAATATCCTTCTAGATGTTTCAGTTGCGTCTCAGATCGTAAGAGTTAACGAGTTATTGCAAATGCAAAAGTAAAGAAGGCTGAACTAATGAAGAAAAGATAAAAGTTCGTTGACTAATATTGTTGTTGGAAAGACTTTACTTACGAAGAAGGCATAAAATTTGTTGACGCATGCATACGTTTGTTGGCTTCAAGGTCGGCACCAGAGACGTAGATGTCTATGGTCGATACACCGGTGCAGTAGGTGGAGCGAGGCCGTTACACACATGCCATGCACAACTCTGGTTTGGCTACTGGTTGTACAACGTTGCATGCATGTTCCTCACGTGATTCAGCCAGCGAGGTATAACGTCACAATGTCACAGCGAAACCAGGTCTTACAAGCAACTTTTTCGACGTTTTTTATTTTTCGCCATGCCCCCTTGGCGATCCCATGACACGCCTCCGTGACGAGACGGGCGTTACAGGGTTTTATATACATTAATCCTCCTACCTTACCTTATCTTCCTTTATCTATCTATCTTCTATACATATAAAAGTGGCCGTTTGTACCTACGTACCTTTTCACGCCTGTACCGCTGGACCAATCTCCACCAAATTTTGCACAGACCTCTCCACCAACTCAGGGAAGGTTCTTAACACAAGCATGACCCCGCAAACCCGACCCCTAGACCACAGGGTACCCCAAACTCCAAAACCCAAATGGGTCACAGCTCACAGGAGAGAAAACTTTGTGTAACGTAAAGTGTCCAGATGGGTGACGTAAGCTCATCAAATTTTTCCTGAGCAGCGCCGGGGCCTGGTTGGCTAGTCTATATATATAAAAGTGACCGTTTGTACCTATGTCCCCTTTTCACCCCCATACTGCCGGACCAATCTCCGCCAAATTTTGGACAGACCTCCACACCAACTCAGGGAAGGTTCTTAACACAAGCATGACCCCGCAAACCCGACCCCTAGACCACAGGGTACCCAAAACTCGAAAACCCAAACGGGTCACAGGAGAGAAAACTTTGTGTAACGTAAAATGTTCAGATGGGTACCCTCATACTATTAAGTTAATTTCCCAGGCAGCGCCGGGGCCCGGTTGGCAAGTATATAATTAAGTAGATGGGTATTTTTTGCGCAAGAAAAAATACCTAACCGCCAGCTCCCGAAGTTATAAGGAGTAATAGGCTATAAGGGATATTTGTTTTTTCAAAATTAAAAAAGTTTCAGAACTTGAGCTTTTTTAAACCCTCCATGATCCAAGAATTGAATAAATGGGAGGTTCAATATTCAAAAGT
>Ga0194133_10007337_pt1 | contig 13256 bp, 9 predicted proteins | sample TA2KigOf40mmetaG_FD_155448 | JGI IMG/M metagenome (GOLD analysis project Ga0194133, IMG submission 155448) | Freshwater microbial communities from Lake Tanganyika, Tanzania - TA2015055 Kigoma Offshore 40m | ecosystem: Environmental > Aquatic > Freshwater > Lake | place: Tanzania: Lake Tanganyika...
CTTGGATTCATGTATTGAACCAGCATAAACACGATGACATATAACAAAATCGCAGAACCTGCTAAATTATTTCGGATAAGATTTTTGATTGCGTTCATGTTTTTCTGTATTGTAATAGCCAGCCTACTAGTATATTACAATATAACATTTATCATGTTATTATTACATTCTATGTTATTATTACATTCTATGTTATTATTACATTCTATGTTATTATTATTATATTTATGACGTAATAATTACTCTTCGTCTTTATTATTTTTCGTTTTATCTTTATCGTTGTCTTTGCCCTTGTTATTGTTTTTCTTATTCACGTCATTTTCCTTGTCCTTTTCCTTGTTATTTTCCTTGTCATTGTTCTTTTCCTTGTCATTGTTCTTTTCCTTCTCTTTTTCTTTGTCCTTCTTATCTTCTTCGCCCGTTTTATTCTTCTTTTCGTTTTTGTCCTTTTTCCCATCCATCCCTTCTCTCGCCCCCGCCCCCGCGAAAAGCGTCCCCGCAACCACCACCACAAACGCCACGAATAACGCGATGCCGCCTCGTTTATAATACAAGTAAAGTAGGATTGCCGAGAGAATAATATAAATCACCGTCTTTTGATTCAACATCGTCAGCAGCGTTCGGTTCTTTATATTATTCAAATACTTTTTTTATCACGAACGGTCATTTGTTCAGTCCCAATCGGCGCTGGCGGCGCCTCTTCCTCCTCCTACGCCTTCATACGGTTCGCCTTCGTCGTCATGTCGGTGGATAAACGCATAATCGTCATCTCCCGCATCATCATCTTCCGGAATACCAGACGACATATCCAGTTCATGCGCCTCGATTTCGGCGGCGGTCCGGTCGGCTTCCAGCGCATCCATTACATAAATCTCTCGGTTCATATCCGTGACATAGTCTCGTCGGCCAAGTTGGCGCTCCTTCTGCGCAATCTTCTCCATCTCTTCGCGTTCTTCATCATAATAGTCCTGGTCGTAGATGACGACACCGGTCTGCGATGTTCCGCGGCTCCAAATGCCCATCTTGTGCGTCTTCATCATATTTTCGAGCTGTCTCTCGCCCACCGACATCGCGCCGATTCTCTCGACAACCCCGTCCTTCTCCTTGTCCTTCACACGCGTAAGTTTCTCCTTAATATTCGCGAGATTGTAGTTAATCGCCGCCTTATCTTTTTCGATGATGCGGAGGTAGGCAACCATGAGTTCGCTTACTCGTTGGCCCAGCGCCTTCTTATCACCGATGAGTGTATCCATCTCCGAGAGAAGTTGGCCTTTGTCGGCAGCAGCAACATCGGCGGAATATAAGCGCGAATGCGGGTCAATATCGTCGCGTTCAGCGTCTTCTTCTTCGCGGTAAGTGGCGGTTCGGGCGATTGCTCTGGCTGTCGCTGTGGTATCCGTCGTCTTTCGTTCTTTCGTTCCGGTTTTACTGGCCTTTGTGGCCTTTGCCGCCCCCGCACCACTCCGGCGTATCACGCGTGTTGGTTCCGCCTGATAAATCGTAACCGGAGTTTCGACCACGAGTTGAACAAAGGTTCGCATAAACGAGAGAAAGTAGAAGAGATACAAATTTCGCACGATATTACGGTCAAATATAGAATACACCGTAAATATATTCTTGCGCGTAGAATGCGGGACCTTCTCTCCGAGTTCTTTCTCAATATCTACCTCACGCGGGACCATCGCGCTGAGGCCACCACCACCACCACCAGGCCCTTGAACCGCCGCCAACGTGGCCGCCGCTGCCGCAATCTTCGCGTCCTTCTCTTCATCAAAAAAGATCTCTGCCATAAACGGCGTATTTTCCATCATGATCTTCAAATCACGAACATGATGTTCCGCATGACGCAATACCTCCTTAATGACATGATCGTTGTAGAATGTTTTGAGAGACGTGTAATGCGACGAAATGATTCCCTTGACGTCTTTCATGTGTGTTTGAGAGAACCCCCAGTGCTTGGGTATATTTGTATCATCGAAATCCACGCCGTAGTTAATAATCGACGGAATGACATCGATAAGACGTGTCAGCGTATTTTTCATAAACTGGATACTCTTCACGGTGGTTTCATCAGTGGCGGACATAAGGACGGTGCTACTCTTGTTGATTTCAAATTCGAGGATTGTATCCACGATACGCTCAATCTCTCGAAATTTGGATTTCGTTTGTTTCGCATACTGTTGAATAAACCCGACGACGGCTGCGCGAAGTTCGCGATTCTTGGTCTGTAGGTAATTCTTTAGATCGCGCATCTCTTCCGTGTCCTCTTGGACGTATTTCGGTGTTTGTGAATTCAGATTCGCAAGGAGAAGTTGTCGCAGTTCTCTCGGAATGATACAACGATCGAGGTCGCTCTCGCTATCGCGCTCGCTCTCACCTGCGTCTTCTTTGTGTCGGCGTTCCAACGAGAGAATAGCATCTTGAAATCGTTGAAATTGGGTGTTTTCTTGAGGCCGAACTTTCGCCGATGTTTTATAACTGGCATCCACCATCTTATGTCCATTCACCGCTTTTAATAGTCGTTCAAGACTCTTATCGTCAAATATATTCGAGTCTTTCTTCAGTTTTGCGATCTTCGTATCGATTGTATCGGATGACATCCAGTCTTGGGGTCTAGGTGGGCAAATCTCTCGAAGTGCCGGATGAAGATACAACGCAACGGCGACAGCAACCGGATTATCGCTGCCTTCGGACGCCGACGCCGTTCCTGCTGCGTATTGTTGATTCATCCGACAATAATGAATAAACGCGCGATATATCGTTTGCTCGTTGAATGACGCCGGAATATTCGGATATTGATATCGTGTTTCCCGATTGTCGATAATCATGGTGGCCCGCGTCATCACCGCCATATCTCTCAACGTTTTCGTTAAGAATCCAATAATCCGGTTGTGATGATGAATATTCTGCTCACGCTCCATGAAATAGTCGATGACACGCTTGCTACGACGATCTATCGGTTCATTACAGCACGCATTTTCTAGGAATGGCTCCGATGCCATGTTCAGCAGTAAGGGGCTGCTGTTCTTGACGATATGGTGGATCATTTGCTGAATCGAGAGACCGAAATATTGACACTTACTTTCGAGAACTGCGAGTTTATCATGCTGGCCATGATATCCGCGTTTCATATCTGTAATGAGTTGATTCGTAAAATCGGCGGCGACATTCTGAGGCGTAGGCATATTATCGAGAGATTTCATGGGCGGCATAAAGTTATCCCAACGTAAGATCGAGAGATTTTCGGGGATGGTTTCGCCTCCTGCGCCGCCTGCGCCTGCGCTACCCTGTCGCAAATAATCGCGCTTGGTTTGAAGTCGTTCTTTGATCGCGGGCTTGGTTAGTATCGATGTATCCATCAACGTCTTCATTTTTGCTAGAATATCGCCCTCTTTCTTGAATGATTTCAGCGTATTCCATGGCTCGATACTCGTCTTGATCTTATACGCAATACACGCGATATACATCAGTCCACTTACATCGCCGTCGCCATCAATCGGGTAGCCTGAAAAAGAACGAATACATCCAGCGTGTGTTTTGCGCGTCTTTGGAGTAGGTATCGCACACTGAATCGAAATTCCGAGATAACAAAGTGTAAGAAGGAGTAATGTCTGGAAGAATATTTCTTTATATGGCGGAAGATGCTTTCCTTTCTCTCGAAACATGCGTTCGGATTTTTCGCGGTATTTATCTTCCGTCGGAACCGAGGATTCAAGAAGAGCGAGTGTGTGCTGAATAATAAACTCTCGTTCACTATGTAAATCAATACCGATATATCCGGTCATCGTTGTAATAATATTATTGATAATACGGGCGTTCGGGCTGTCATATTTTTCGAGAATACTAAGTCCAGTTGTTGTCGCGACGTTTGCGACGGGTTTTGCGACTTTGAGAACACCTTCTCCAAGATCAGCCTCTATTATGTCTCGCGTTACAAGGCGAAAACCAGCTTCATCAAACCCTTCTTCAGTGACATGCTCGATTTTCTTGATGACTGCGCCACTGTATTTATCAACCCACGCTTCACCATCATCGCTTATCGTGCCGCGTTCTTTACATATGGTGTCGATCACCACTGATAACGAATTCGCGCCATTCCCGCCCTGAAGAAATGCCACAGCGATCGCCTCATAAAACGACGGAAGCAATTTTGCGTTTGATTTAATACAGTATAACCAATTTGGGTCTTCATCCATAATTTCATTCGCCTTACGTGTAAAGCTCGTAATAAATTGAAGAAGGTCATGTTGGCGCTTCACGAAATCGGTTTGTGCGACAATCTTGTCTTTGAGCGGCTCCATTGGCGAAATGATGGCGTCGAGTTCGGTGTCATCGCCGTCGCCAGCGGAAGCAGTTGTGTCGGAATGAAAACCGAGTTTGTATTTCCGGTCGTTGTATTTATAAAATTCTTTATTGTGGATTTCGCTGATACGCGCGATGTTTTTCAAGTCATATTCGAACTTCTTATTGACAAACTCCATAAAATTCTCTCGCGTCACTTGATACTTCACGTCGAATTCCGCCTTCATCTTATCCAAAAACGCCTTTTTGATAGCGTCGGTCCCTTCTTTACTTGTGAAAGCACCGACGGCAGCACCTCCACCACCGACGCCGCCGATTTCGCCCGTTTGCGCCATGAAATCTCTCGATGCTTCCATCGCCAAAGGAATACAATCCCGATTCACATTACAAAAATAATTACGGTCGCTGCTTGGTATCATATCTGGAATACTCGTATCACGAACCCAACGTCCATTCTCTCGTTTGTAATACAAAAATCGGGTTTCGGTCGTTCCGATGTCGTCATATTCACTCGGAAATCCTTGGCGCGAAGTTGTCGACATCGCTGGTTCGACATACTCCTCTTCTTCGACGACCGCATAATCCCCGTCGCTAACTGGGCGCAGACCCGGTCCCACCATAATCGCCTCTGCTTCTTTTTTAGCTTGTTCATACGTCATCTTCTTCTTTTTGATGAGTTCGTCTACTAAAAACATGGAGAAATCGACGGAACTCATCGACTCTTGCTGTTCACGATATGACTCTAAAAATTCGTAGTCCGTATTATCGTATTTCTTATCGAAGAAAATTGGTTGGTCGCTGTCATTATCTTCTTCGATCGCTTCTTGGTTCGGATAATTCTTCGCAAGCACCATATTCAGGCGGCGACTAGACGGTGCCGCAGCCTCTCCAGGCGCTCCTCCGGGCGCTCCTCCGCGCATCGCACCCGCATCACGTAACTGCTGACTCTGTTCACCTAGAACTAGATTGAAATCAAAGGGTGTAATAAGATCGGTGGTCGTGATTGCGACAGCGTCCATATATAGCTTCGCATAATCCACCGCAAGCATACGCGCAAGAAGTTCCGACGACGACAGTAAATGTTCGTTGTAATCGGTCTGTTCAGCCATTCCAGCCGCATAAGCGCGACCACGCATCTGCTGACGTTGGCGTTCATCGAATCCTCCTGCTGAACCGGGCGCCGCGGTTGTTGCCGACCGAACTTGCGTATCTGAAAACCCGTATGCTTTAAATACATCCGCGTCCATCATTCGCCCTGTCGCAATCAGTTTGTATATCATGTTTACACCCAAATAACGGACATTATAATGGTAAGAACGCAGACGCCCGAACTTACGAAAATTCGTAGCATAATTTCGCTTATATTCGAGAACGCGTTCATATAAAAATGTCACGATTTCGTCATATTGTTTTACGTTCAGATCTTCTTGATAGATGAGAAACGGTTCGATGAACGCGAGCACGTCTTGCAGTGTAAGACGACCATGGATATACTGACGCATCATTTCGAAAATATTACGGGTTTTTGGTATAATAACTTCAAGGAACTTCCGGTATTTATCGCGCTCGCTCATCGCCGCTGATACACCGCCGCCGCTGACGCCGCCCACGACAGCCTCTGGTTCAAGAACGAACTGCTTGATCTCGTGAAGAAGCGAGTGCGCATTTAATTCAAGTGGTGTATCCAAATTTCGCACATCATGGGTTGTAACCGACATGAGCTGACGCAACATATCCCAGTAATGAACATGTTTGGTATTGAGATCAGATTTATCTAAAATATTAATATTTGGAAGTGATATACGCGAATAATTTATAACAGGTTCAGGGAATGTCATGAATCCGACAATATTCATGCGGTCGTTGGGAGTGAGATTGGTAAATCCGGTGGTTCGTTTCAGGATCGCGCCAGGACCAACGGCGGTTTCAGTAGCACCGGTATTCAACAAATGAACCTTTGAGAGACCAAGATTATATTTCTGGGTGACAAAACGACGGCGTTTGACTTCTTCACCATTCACGACAGATGAGTAAAAATCGTCCAGATTGTCGATGACCGCGGTGATGTTTTCGTTCACTTGACGCGTGCTTATCACATCTTGCATATAACGGGGTTCATATGACGGTGTAAAATGACGTCCCGAGAGATTTGTCATATATTGCGTGTATGTAATCGACCCGTCATACCACTGACGTTGAAGCTGATTTTCGGTCTCTCGTTCTTCTTGAATCAGACGAGGCATGATATCCATTTCAGAAGCTGTTCGTTCATCAATCGGAATATCGTATATTACTTTTTTTGTTCGAACAACGGGTATAATCCACCGAAGAGCATGGTCCATACGCATAAGTGTTTCGATGAGTGGACGGTAGAGTGCGCTCTTGTGTGGTGGAATCTCCGGATTTCCATTTGCGTCAAACCGAGAGAATTTATGACGAAGTTCGCGAAAACGAATCACCATTCTTTGAATATGTGCCATGACCGCGCGGGTTTTTTCGGCGGAGGGGACATTCGTAATAAGCGTATCCAATAAATCGTCGCACTGCTTATCTAGATTGAAACGGCGGTTCTCGTCAGGAATATCGACTGTTTGAACGAGCACATCCAACTCCTCGCCTATTTCAATTTGGTCAGCGTCGATAATGATTGCGCGCAATTTATCTCGAAGTGCGGAAACTGGAACCATGATTTCTTGACCAGTGGCGGCTGTGGCGGCTGTGGCGGCGGCGGCAGACAAAACAGTATATTCCGATTCGCCTACCGGTTGCTCGCTCACGTCTTTTTCTTTGTCAGTCATTGCGGCGGAATCACCTCGAGAAAGTTGGCGTTGTCGGCGTCTCTCTTCTCTCGGTGTAAGTTCCCTGATAGGTTCTCCTGAAGACAGCGCATCCATACCCATCGTTAAAAATCCGGCTTCGGCTTCGGCTTCGGCTTCGGATGCCGGTGCCGTCGCCGTCGCCGAGAATGCGGCGGGAGGAGCGCGAATTTTAATCTCTTCTATCGGTATATCTTCAGGAATACCCATGTAACCAAAATTAATATAGATCATTTCATCCTCCGGATAGGTGCGTATTTCTATCATGTCTTCTTCTAAGTTTGTAATCATACCGGTTATAATTGCCGGCACATCACCACCGAAACGAATATCAACCCATGTAGACACGACTAAATTATTTTGGCGAGCATACCCTTTTTCGTCCGCCCGACTTAAAAGTTTAATGGTTGTTATACTTTCATCGGTGATCTGGCCGGTGGCATCAAGTTTTAAAACACTCCTTTCGAGAGATTCTGTGTCGATCAGCTTGATTCTACGCGATGATACATAGTCAACTAAAAAGATATGTTCGTGAATTTCTTGATGAGTTGGTGCGATAATCTGTATAATATCACCGAGCTCGATTGTTAACGAAAGTGCCGGCTCCTGCTGCTGCTGCTGCTGCGACATTTCTACTGTGGATTCTTCTTCTTCCACATCAATCGGTTCAAACTCCATGTTATGATATATATAGTTACTATTTTATATATTTTGTATATAATAACCGATATAAAGATTACTCATATGATAATATAGATTATACTCATTATATTCATTATCGTAATGTTTTCCGTATCTACTACCGAGTTTTCCGATTTGACCGAGTTTGTGAATAAGTTGAAGACAAGCTCACACGAAAAGGCTGAGTTTGAAACGATCCGTAATTGGTGTTCCGATAGGGGATTTTTTATTCATTTCTCTAAAACTGATGACGCGTCGTCGTCGTCGCCCGATATTTTCTATACACTAAAATACGACCGCGCTAAATTGACACCTGAACAATTTTCTACACTAGGGCGTTTTCGTTCAGTTGTATTCGATCGTGATGGAAACATTTGTTGTGTTGCGCCCCCTAAGATGCTTAGATTGACGGAAGAGATGACGACATGCGAGGTAAATTCCGTAAGCAGCACGTTAACAGCAGAAGAGTTAGTGGAAGGAATTATGGTGAATTTATTCTGGAAAAACGACAAATGGTATATCGCTACAAAGAGCTGTGTCGGTGAGTTATCATTTGATCATATTATTCAAGAAGAGGCGGCGGCACAAGCGGCACAAGCGGCAGAAGCCGTAGCGGCGTCCGAAGTGGCAGGAGTGTCAAAGGCGTTTCAAAAACTTGGAGTTCAAGAGATTTTGCGTCGCCGTATTTGCGAAGTATTTTCTTTGCTACCTGACGGACTTGATATTGTATCGAAGCAATATTGTTATTCGTTTGTTGTTCAGCACCCGAAGAATCAGATCGTGAATCACATTACGGTCCCCAAATTGTATCTCGTTGCTGTATATCAATTGTCGCAAGTCAGCGGCAGCGGCAGCGGCACCGGCGTCGGCACCGGCGTGAATGTGATTCGGGTTCATCGCGATGTTTTTTCACAGAATTTCGGCGGTTCGGTTTCACATATGCCGTCGACGCTGACATGTGTCTCCGATGAAGTTGAGACCGATGCGGTGGAGTCCGTTTCATTTACTCCGCATACTGTAGCAGACTATTGTAAGATGTATGCGTCTGCCGAGACCTGTAGTGTTTCTTTGCCCGGCGTCGTTTTCGTGGATAAGGATACCGGATTCTGCTACAAGAAGCGTAATCCCAAATATGAGAGTGTAAAGAAACGTAAGGGGATGGAGCAGAAATTGGCGGCACAATATCTACAACTTCGTAAGGATCGCGGCATCGATGAGTATCTGAAGTATCACCCTCAGCATTCTCGTGCCTTTCAGCAGATTCGCGAACGTCTTCATGTATATACCCAGAAGCTGTATGACGCGTATATCGAGCATTACGTAAAGAAAGACGCAAAGCCGTTAAAGGAGTATGATCGCGAGTTGAAGATCCATATGTATAAGCTTCATTATGATTTCTATTTGGCGAAGATGAAAGAGACCGGTGTCTTTGTTACTAAGCATACTGTGATTGAGTATGTGAATCAATTGGCGGCGGCGCAACAATTGGTGTGTTTGAATGCGACTCCTCATACTGAAGTGTCACAAGAAAGGTCAGCACCACGCCATCAGAATCAGAATCAAAATCATAAAAAGTATATCGAGAGGGCAAAGCCTCACCAAGAGGGAGGAAACGCGGATAGTGATGGTTCTGGATTTCGAAACACACGTCATTCTTCAAGAGGTGGTGGTCGTCGCATGACTCCATCACTTTCTGTTCAAATTCCAAATGCGGATGACACGTCTGATACTGCAGCACCTCGTATGAAAGGTTCAAACACCACCGGATCTATCAAGGTTCAGAATCAGTTTGCCGGGTTAGAAGTGGATTGAATATTTGTAACAAGTCTGTGTGGGTGGGTGTGTGGTAAAAAATTGATTGATAATAATACGAATATGTAATATTATCAAACGAACGAACGAACGAACGAACGAACGAACGACGATGTCTACATCAAGATTTCCGATTACACCTCCATCCACGCCTTATCCAGAAGACACGTCGGTGTTTTTCGGTTGGTATTCGGAAGCAGCACAAGCCATGCGTGTATCATACCCATCTGAACACCTAGTTCGTGGAAAAATAATAACAAGCCCGCCATATTGTTACTGGACTCAAGGCGACAAAAAAGTGCTTGTGACCGAAGTCACGCATACGAGCATTCCAACGCAGCGTCAAGCGGCGAATGGCGACATTTGTGTTGGACAGGTTGATAAATATTGGGGGAGATCGTATTCAAGGTTATAGGGGGTATTACTTACTTCCGTGAAAATTTACGAAATAGAGCGGCTTTTGTATTCGTTATAGCAGCGGTTCCTGTATCCATCACTTGTCCAAAAGCACCCGTCAAATTACTCACAATCGGATTATTATTTATTTTCTCACTAAAATCGTCCAACACTGCGTTTTTTATTGTTAGAAGACACTGATATTCATCACCGTTTAATTTACTCTTTAGTGTAGTAACTTTACTTTCTATTTTTTGTAGAACTTTTTCAGTAATGACTTGTTTAAATTTTTCAAACATGGATGTAGATTCAGCGGCTGGTGTTGGTGTTGATTCTGATGCTGAAACTTGCGATGTTAATTCATCTTCGACGCTTGGTGTAGGAGTCACGGGCATGTTTTCAGCAATAGTCTTTTCAGTATTAACTTTACTTTGTATCATATCGATACATGCGACAACATCCGTCTTTTGTTTTTCATTAAAAGAGTCTTTCAGTTGTGAAAGTTTTTCATTCAATTCCTCTTTCATACTTTGCGATAAAGCTCCTCCGGTTTGATATAATCTACTAGACTTGGAACTTCTACCACCCATTTGTGATGACATCGTCGCCAATAGCACGCATATTCTGACAAACGGCTCTATATTTCCTAACACTAATTTCAATATACTAATCATCAACTTTTGTTCTGGAGTGATACCTCCACGTTGTATCTTACGACGCAGGGTCGTTTTCAATTTGCGAATTGCGCGTCGTTTTTTATACGAACGCTTTTTGTATGAACGCTTCGGTGCCATAGTCGTTATATAGTATAACAATATAATTATTCAGTGTAAATTATTCAGTGTTACTAAAATCGATTTTCTTTAGAATGGATGTGCTCGGACTTAATGATCCTAATTGTAATTGTGGATTACGGTTTTCTCGGTTTCTTCTCTGATATGGTGGTGGTGGCGGCGGTGAACGAATGGGTGGAGATGACATAGGCGTCTCGGTTCCAAAAAGAATTTTCGATGGTTTATTCGGCTCGTCGTTGTCGTCGTCGTCGTTGTCGTCGACCTCTACTTGATTGCGGAGGAGGCGGAGTTCGCTCTTTGCTGGCGGTTTCACAGGTGTGTCTGTTTTTGGTAAATATTCTGGATAACGTTTAATATTTGGCGAAGAAAAAGGCCGTTTTACAAATTGTTGTGATATCTTCTGATTCATCTTCGGAGATGAAACATCAGTAACAGAAGCAATAGATTGCGACGTTGGTCTGTATGGGTTACCTACAACCTTTAACCATCGTGCTCGTGCTCGTGCTTGCTCTTGCTTTTTTCTCTCTTCTTCCAATTTCGCCATGATTGCGTCATATTTATCCTTGATCGATTTCATTTTATCCGCAATTTTGACCTTATTGTTCAATTCTTCGCGTAAATTTCGAATACTTTCTTTGATACCATCATCAACGGGAATATCTGCGAATGTCTGATAGAAACGTTCATTTGCTTTTGTAATACTACCTTCATGAGGTTGTGGGTCATGACCAGTATTGTATATGATTTGTTGAGCTCTTATTAGTGGTAATATTTCGTGATAGAATAGTGTTCCTGCTACTGCGCGTCCCGAACGCATCATCCCACCGCGTTTTGTTCGGCGGCGGCGGCAAACCCGACTACGTCGCATTCTTGTTCTGTGTGCCGGTTTTTTACACGATACTTTTTTCGTGATTTCATCACCGGACGTAATAACTAATATAATTATAGAGTATTTATTACGGGAATGGAATGGAATGGAATGGAATGCCTAAAAGCGAATGGTTCCACCGACCATTCCGCCAACACTAGGGCGACCAGACCAGCCACCGTTGATTTGGCCTTGCGCCCAAATGTTTCGGTTGTCATTGCCGACGGTCACGCGGCCGGTGCCGCTAAAGCCTTGATTATTGGCGTTGAATGATCCGGAGACACCTGCGGGGGATGTGCGGGGATTGGGGTTGGGGATACGGATAGTTTGCATCGGAGTAAGCGAGCGAGCAAGCGAGTGAGCGTGCGAACGGAGAGGGGGTTTCAAAGAGCGTTTTATGATACCTAGTGAGAAAATAGTTTTATGTTGGTTTATGGAACACGCATGACAGCTTGGGCAACACTGACTTCAAGAGCACGACCGGATAATCCAGCAGCAACACCGGCAGCTCTGGCCTGTCGAGCCGCTGCGAACTGTGCCGAATTTAGCGCACGATCGGGACGCTGACCGGGGACAAGCGCACCGGGAGGGTTTGATGGAGAAAATGAAAGAGACGGGCGAGACGGGCGAGATGACATGTAGTAGTCAGTATTTGATACTACTACATGAGAAAAATAGTTTTATGTTATTTTTCTTCGACGCTGCCACCACTCCAATCCATCCGCCATCTGCCACCACTCCAATCCATCCGCCATCCGCAACCACTCCAATCCATCCGCCATCCGCAACCACTCCAATCCATCCGCCATCTGCCACCACTCCAATCCATCCGCCATCCGCCTCCGCCTCCGCCTTCGCCTCCGCCTTCGCCTCCGCCTCCGCCCCCGCCTCCGCCTTCGCCTCCCCCTCCGCCTCCGCCTTCGCCTCCGCCTTCGCCTCCGCCTCCGCCTCCGCCTCCGCCTTCGCCTCCGCCTTCGCCTCCGCCTTCGCCTCCGCCTTCGCCTCCGCCTTCGCTCCACTACCTTCGACGCGGAGCGACGCCAGCGCCGTTGGGGGGGCGCAACCCCCCCAGTGCCGTTGGGGGGCGCAACCCCCCCTAAAAGAGCTTCGCCTCCGCATGCTGAAACGGCCTCGCGGCCTTCTCCACCACCAGCGGTTCCGGCATGAACATCGCCATCCTGTCAAAAAACTTCACCTCCGGTAGTTGCTTCAACTGAGGAACAACCGGCGCCTGTGGTTCAACAAGGTTCGTCGAGTTAATGCCGAATAACGCTGATTCAATATCCACAGAGTTACGCGCAAAATGTTCGCGGGACATCTTGGTGGGGAGGATGCCAACACTTTCAAATGCGAGAGCGGGAGCGTAGGCCTTGCCAGCATAACTGTTTTCAAACGCGACATAATTGCGCGCGAGGTTTTGAGTGTTTTGCTCGATTTTAAAATCGGTGCGTGTATTTTTGTTTCGAGTAGATGCCATAGTAAAGTGATGCGAAGGTGATATATAATATTATAACAATCGTATTATTATATTATATTATTTATTATTTACGATTTCGCCTAAAACATCGTGTTCCAGCATTCTATTAT
>Ga0194133_10007338_pt1 | contig 13256 bp, 11 predicted proteins | sample TA2KigOf40mmetaG_FD_155448 | JGI IMG/M metagenome (GOLD analysis project Ga0194133, IMG submission 155448) | Freshwater microbial communities from Lake Tanganyika, Tanzania - TA2015055 Kigoma Offshore 40m | ecosystem: Environmental > Aquatic > Freshwater > Lake | place: Tanzania: Lake...
GCTACATGAGTGTGGTTTACCAAAGGATATGGCAGCAGAGTTGTTTAAACCGTTCATCATTCGTAAGATGATCGAAAGAGGGGTTGTTAAAACGGTTAAGTCTGCAAAAAAAATTGTTGATAAAAAGGATCCTATTGTTTGGGATATCTTAGAAAACGTATTGAAAGGACATCCGGTACTTTTAAACCGTGCTCCTACATTACACCGTTTGGGCATTCAGTCTTTCCAACCTAAATTAGTTGAAGGGAAGGCCATTCAGTTACACCCATTGGTATGTACGGCATTCAACGCCGATTTTGATGGTGACCAAATGGCAGTGCATTTACCATTGGGTAATGCGGCTATTCTGGAAGCCCAAATGCTGATGCTTGCCTCACATAATATTCTTAACCCGGCAAATGGTACTCCAATAACCGTTCCTTCTCAAGACATGGTTTTGGGTCTGTACTACATTACCAAAGGCCGAAGAACGGATGAAGGACGGGTTGTCTTAGGACAAGATCAAATTTTCTATTCCCCTGAAGAAGTAATTATTGCCTATAATGAGCGTAAAATCGATCTTCATGCTTTCATTAAAGTTAAGGTTAATGCAAAGGAAAAAGACGGTTCAATCGTCAATAAATTAATTGATACTACGGTAGGAAGAGTGTTGTTCAACCAACGAGTACCTGCTGAAGTAGGCTATATTAATGAGTTACTCACCAAAAAATCTCTGCGTGATATTATTGGAGAGGTTGTCAAAGTGACCGGCATGGCTCGTGCAGCACAGTTTCTTGATGATATCAAGGAATTGGGTTTCCAAATGGCCTTCCAGGGTGGACTCTCATTTAACCTTCAGGATTTGAATATCCCTGCTGAAAAAGCTCATTTAATTGATCAGGCAAGTAAGGAGGTTGAAGAAGTAATGAACAACTACAACATGGGATTCATTACCAATAATGAAAGGTATAACCAAATCATCGATATCTGGACTCGTATTAATAACCGGTTGACTGCCAATGTGATGAATCAACTCTCGAGTGATAATCAAGGCTTTAACTCGGTGTACATGATGCTTGATTCCGGTGCTCGTGGTTCCAAAGAACAGATTCGTCAGCTATGTGGTATGCGCGGTTTGATGGCTAAGCCTCAGAAATCCGGTTCAGGTGGCGAAATTATCGAAAATCCAATCTTATCTAACTTTAAGGAAGGATTGTCAGTATTGGAGTATTTTATCTCTACACACGGTGCGCGTAAAGGTCTTGCTGATACGGCATTGAAAACAGCAGATGCCGGTTATTTAACTCGTCGTTTGCATGATGTGGCTCAGGATATGATTGTAGGCGAAACGGATTGCAGCACCCTAAGAGGAATTTACACGACCGCCTTGAAGGATAATGAGGATGTTGTTGAACCATTATACGACCGAATTTTAGGTAGAACCAGTTTGCATGATGTTTATGATCCGATTTCAGGAGAACTATTGGTTTCTGCAGGAGAGGATATTGAAGAGGATGTTGCATTGAAAATTGAAAACTCAGCTCTTGAAGGAATCGAAATCCGATCAGTTCTTACCTGCGAAAGCAAGCGTGGAGTTTGTGCACTATGCTATGGCCGTAACCTTGCAACCGGTAAACGTGTTCAAATGGGTGAGGCTGTTGGTGTAATTGCCGCTCAGTCTATTGGTGAGCCGGGTACTCAGCTTACTTTACGTACCTTCCACGTGGGTGGTACAGCATCCAATATTGCTGCCGAATCACAGATTAATGCCAAGTTTGACGGCGTGATCGAGTTTGAAAATGTTAGAACAGTTAGTCATGAAACTCCGGAAGGAACTCTTGAAGTGGTTTTAGGTCGTTCCGGTGAATTCCGAATTGTAGAGCTTGGAACCAGAAAGATGATCATGTCGAATAACATCCCTTACGGCGCATTTTTATATGTGAAGGATGGTGCTAAGGTATCCAGAGGCGACAGGATTTGTAGTTGGGATCCTTATAATGCGGTGATTATCTCCGAATTTGAAGGAAAAGCTGAATTTGAATCAATCATTGAAGGGGTTACTTTCCGTGAGGAATCAGACGAGCAAACCGGTCACAGAGAAAAGGTGATTATTGATACTCGTGATAAAACCAAGAACCCTGTTATCCGTGTAGCAGACAAAAAAGGCAATGGTTTAAAAGGGTATAATATTCCGGTAGGAGCTCATATCGCTGTAGAAGAGAATGAGAAAGTGAAGATTGGTCAAATTATCGCCAAGATTCCGAGATCTACAGGAAAAACAAGGGATATTACAGGTGGTTTACCTAGAGTGACTGAGTTGTTTGAAGCTCGTAACCCGTCTAATCCTGCAGTTGTAACCGAAATCGATGGTGTGGTAACTCTGGGTAGCGTAAAACGTGGAAATCGTGAGATGTCTATCGAATCAAAAGATGGACAGATCAAGAAATACCTGGTTCCACTTTCAAAACACATCCTGGTTCAGGATAACGACTTTGTGAAGGCTGGTATGCCATTATCTGACGGTTCTATTTCACCTGCTGATATTCTGGCAATTAAAGGGCCTGCTGCCGTTCAAGAATACCTGGTCAATGGTATACAGGAAGTTTATCGCTTGCAGGGTGTTAAAATTAATGATAAGCACTTCGAGACAATTGTACATCAGATGATGCAAAAGGTTATGATTGAAGATGCGGGTGATACACGGTTCTTAGAGAAAGAACTCGTAGACCGGTGGGATTTCCAGCTGGAAAACGATGAAATCTATGATAAAAAGGTGGTTACTGATCCCGGAGATTCTACCAATCTGAAAGCGGGTCAAATAGTTTCAGTACGTAAACTCAGGGATGAAAATTCGATGTTAAAGCGTAAGGATTTAAAACTTGTTGAGACGCGCGATGCAATTGCTGCAACCTCAAGTCAAATGCTTCAGGGAATTACCCGTGCATCCTTAGGTACGAAGTCATTCATCTCGGCTGCTTCCTTCCAGGAAACTACTAAGGTACTGAATGAGGCTGCTATCAGCGGTAAACGCGATAACTTATTGGGTCTGAAGGAAAATGTTATCGTAGGTCACCTTATCCCTTCAGGAACCGGATTGAGACAATATGAACGAATAATTGTAGGATCTCAAGAGGAGTATGATAAGTTAATGGCTTCTAAATTAGAAGAAGCAGAAGCTTAAAAGCGGTATGCTGAAGGCCGGATATAATAAAAAGTCCTTTCCACGGAGAGGACTTTTTTATTTAATTAAGCTGAACTCGATAGAAGCTCTTGCCGGTGGCTGATTATTTTTCTAAAATTTTGGAAAGTAGGGTCTGTTGCTCTTGCTCCTGTGTTCTATACTATTTTTTGCGGGAAATTGAATCCTTATCCTAAGATTCAGTAGGGCAAAAAAGTTGCCACCCAGGTTTGTTTAACAGGGCCTTGGGTGCTATTAGCGGACTGCCCGTCCCGATGAAAAACAGTACCGGGTAAACTAAACCTTACCGAAGGAGGTATCTTCCGGCTACGAATTATCTGAAATCCGGTAGCATTTCTTGCCGGAAATACTCCGGAGGAAAGGACTAAACGAAGCGATAACACGCAGGTATTGCTTTCCAAAATCAAATCTTGCGCGTCCGGAGCATATAAAATCGATTTTAAGGATATTTTTAATATTTCATGTTTCGAACTCAGGTTAATTAAATTTGATGACAAAATTTTTAACTTTAGGTTATGGAAGAGCAAAACATAGAAAATCAGTTAAATATTGAACTTTCTGAAGAAGTGGCAGAAGGTATTTATTCCAATTTAGCGGTTATTACACATTCTAACTCAGAATTTGTGCTTGATTTTATTCGGGTTATGCCCGGAGTACCCAAAGCCAGGGTAAAATCCAGAATTGTTTTAACCCCGGAACATGCGAAGCGTTTTATGGTAGCCCTTGAAGAAAATATTGAAAAATTTGAGTCTCAGAATGGCAGAATCAAAATCAACGCTGAGCAAACAGGGTTCCCGCTTAACTTTGGTGGTCCAACGGCACAAGCTTAAGTGAAAGATAAGTTAAATAAACTCGTTTACGGTAATCGGAATTTGGGCAATTCGGAATCTCCTAAACATGACCATCATTTTAATAAAATTAAGAATGTATGGCATAGTACTCATTATCCTGATTTTGGAATTGAGCGCTTTTTGAGGTTGTTTCTGATAGGTTCTAAATTGTTTTTCCCCGGAGTTTATATCGAATTACTGACCAAAAACTCATCGTTTTATAAAAGAAAATTAATAGCCGAGTTGTATGTAATTTTCAAAACTTTTGTCCCATTCTTTATGCTGTATTTCAGTTTATGGAATCATTTGGGACTTTTTGTATTTAATATTTACCTCTTGGTGGAAACTTTTCTTCATATTTTCAATAAAATTTTTATTCCCGAACATGATCATGGTAAACTGGCTAATCGTTCGATCATCTTACTTTTCTTCAACTTTATTGAAGTGATAGCCTCATTTGGTGTTCTTTATGCGGCAGGGGATTATTTAAACCAATCCATACAAAACTGGATTGATGCCCTCTATTTTAGTTTTATTACCGGGGTTACCATTGGCTATGGCGATTTTTATCCTGTAAATGATGAAGGAAAGATTTTAGTTATTTTTCAAATTTTGACCACCATGGCCTTTCTGTTTCTTTTCTTCAACTTTTTCGGTCCGCGAGCTCACGACCGAACAGTAAATCATCAAGATAATTAAAAATTGCAGTAGATTCCATCGGATCAAACCATTTCATATCTTCTGATTTTTTAAACCAAGTCAGCTGCCTTTTAGCAAATCTTCTGGTATTTTGTTTGATTTTCTCTATGGCCCGGTCTAGTTCGTGTTTCCCGTCCAGGTAATCAAATAGCTCCTGATATCCAACGGTATTTAGTGCATTTAAATGACGATGTTCATAGAGTGCTCGAACCTCCTCCATCAAACCATTCTCAATCATCTGATCGACACGTTGATTAATTAGTGAATACAATTTCTCGCGGTTCGGACTAACACCTATCTTGATGATATTGAAATTTCTCTTTTTTGAATTTTTAGTCCGAAAATAAGAAAATGGTTTTCCAGAACTTTCAACTACTTCAAGTGCACGAATCAATCGTTGCGGATTGTTTAGATCTACTTCAGAATAATAGACCGGGTCTACCTCTTTTAATTTTTGCTGAAGATGTAAAATACCTTTATCCTGAAAGGTTTGGTTTAATTGGTTTCTGATTTTTTCACTTGCACGGGGTAATTCATCAAAACCATCGGATACGGCATTAATGAATAGTCCGGAGCCTCCAAGCATCACAACTTGTTCATGAACTTTGAACAGATCTTCAAGAAGTTCAATTACTTCCTTCTCGAAATGGCCGACGCTGTATGCTTGATTGATTGAAAGGTTGTCAATAAAATGATGTTTTACTTCTCCAAGTTCTTCCTTTGATGGCTTGGCAGTGCCTATGCGCATTTCACGATAAAATTGTCTGGAATCGGCCGAAATAATCTCCGTGTCGTACTTTTTGGCAATCTGGATACCAAGTGCGGTCTTACCCGCTGCAGTCGGACCGGCAATGATGATCAATGTTTTACTCATAAATCAGTCCGGTTTATGCGAAGATTAACAATTAATATTCATCCTTCTGTAGATCATCTTGATCATACCCCTCATTGTCCGAAAATTCATCCATAAACTCGTCTTTTTCCTCCTCTTCTTCCTCGGAACTCTCTTCTCCGGTATTGATACCCATTTCTGTCATTTCTTCCAGATCCTCTGTATCCTCGGGCTGAAAATCAAGTTCGTTTAGGAAATCAAATTCATTGATGGATTGTACCGCTGCCGCCGGTGGAATAATACCGCTTACAGAAATTTTGGGAACCTCTCCAAGGCTTCGTGAAACATAAGGATAAGTTTTACCCAACTCATCGTTTAGCATAATTTTGATCAACTCCACATGAAAGTCGAAAGGCCTGTCAAAATTATAGGTATAATAAAATTTTTGATGCGGATCATCAATAAAACTGCTGAGTTTAGAATTGCTCATTAGAGCCACTCCATTATTAACTTTTCGCTGGTTTGGTAAAAAAGCAATTTCTTCATTCTTAATCCATTGATCATTGCTTACGTAAAATGAGGATGCGACCTCAACCTGATATCCTGTAGATAGGTGAATTGCACGATGAAGGTCTTCAAATGTCTGATTTGATTTAATGTCAATATCACGCTCGATATCATCATAATCCTCAAAAGAAACCCTGAATCTATATATTGCCATTTTTAGTTTTTTTTACAAAAATACGATTTGATTACTCGCATAAAGATTTTTATTCAGCGATTAAACATTTTTATGATTTGGGCTCGGCTGGTATCAATCCCATTTCCTTGCCCTTTACAAGCATATATTTAAAGGCTTCTTCTTTAGAATTTTTTATTTCTCCTTCGAGAATAGCCTCTCTGATTTGAGTTTTAATAATTCCGACAGCTCTTCCTGCACTAATATTAAAAGCCCGCATGATATCTTCTCCGCTAACCGGAGGTTGCCAATTTCTAAGCTGATCGTTTTGTTCTACATCTTTCAGTTTTTGTTTGACCAAATCAAAATTACTTCGGTATTTCTTTATTTTGTACTCATTCTTAGTGGTTATATCGGCATTACAAAGTAACATCAAGGCGTCAATTTCTTCTCCTGCCTCAAATAATAGTCGCCTCACCGCTGAATCCGTAACTACATCCTGAGCTAAAACTATGGGTCTCAAATGCAATTGTACCAATTTTTGCACCAGTTTCATTTTTTCATTCAGAGGTAATTTGAGTTGAGCGAAAATTTTTGGAACCATTCTTGCACCTTTATCCTCGTGTCCATGGAATGTCCAACCGTGTTTAGACTCAAATCGTTTGGTCGCAGGTTTGGCGATATCATGTAGAATTGCAGCCCATCTTAACCAAAGGTCTTGAGTCTTTTCCGAAAGGTTATCCAAAACCTGAAGGGTATGGTAGAAATTATCTTTATGCCCTTTTCCTTCTATGATTTCAATGCCATGAAGTTCTGCCATTTGCGGGAAAATATGCTTAAGCAGTCCTGTATCAAATAAATAATTAAATCCGATGGAAGGCTTGTCGGCAAGAATAATACGGTTTAGCTCATCGGTTATCCGTTCTGCTGATACGATCTTAATCCTTTCGGAAATTGTTGTAATGGCTTTGATTGCGTCTTCATGAATCGAAAAATTAAGCTGAGTTGCAAACCTTATAGCTCTCATCATTCGCAAAGGGTCATCCGAGAAAGTCTCTACAGGATTTAAAGGTGTGCGAATAATTTTTTTTTCCAGGTCTTTAATACCATCGAAAGGATCAAGCAGAGTGCCGAAATTTTTTGAATTCAGACCCAAGGCCATGGCATTGATGCTGAAGTCGCGGCGTCTTTGGTCATCCTCAAGTGTCCCATTCTCAATGATTGGTTTTCTCGATTCCAGGCGGTAGGACTCTTTTCTGGCACCCACGAATTCTACTTCAAGATCCCCATACCGCAGCATTGCTGTTCCAAAATTTTTAAATATCGAAACTTTGCTTTCTAGTAATTTCCCCGCGGTTTCAGCAAATTTTATTCCATTGCCGATTACTAGTATGTCTATATCTTTTGAGGGACGTTCCAAAAAAATATCTCTGACATAGCCTCCAATGACATAAATTTCTGTACCTGACGCGTCTGCCAGTTCACTGAGTTTTTTAAATATGGGATGTTTCAGGTATTTTTTCATAGTGATTCAGACCGGTTACTTTAAATTAAAACAGGCCTGATCTGAGTAGATAACAATCTATCTGCAAAGGACTATATATTATTGCAATTTTCAAAAATGAAAAAGATTTGAGAAAACTGTATTTTTCCAATCGAACTATTTTCGAATGAATGAAAAGAGTCCATTTGGTTCAAGTTTCATCAGGGTGGATGATTTTTTTACTTTTTTGTCATCGCGTTCCCAATCAACGACATAATCTACCCCATTTTTTATTGATTGATCAATTTCATCAAAATTCAATGGAGCAGGATTACCACTCAGGTTAGCAGAAGTGGAAATTATAGGCTTTCTGAAGCGTTGTAATAATTGTTGACAAAATTCATGTCGTACAATGCGAATACCGATGCTTCCATCTTGTGCAATTGCATTCTTTGCCAGATTTTTAGCTCCTGAGTAGATGATAGTCAGCGGATTTTCTGAAAAGGCTATCAAATCATAAGCCACCTCAGGGACCTCATCGACATAGCTTTGGAGTTTGTTTTCATGATCGAGCAATATAATCATACTTTTTTCTTTTGAACGACCTTTAAGTTTGAATACCCGATCTACGGCTTCTGAATTCGTCGCATCACAACCTATCCCCCAAATAGTATCAGTCGGATAGAGAATTAAGCCCCCATTTTTTAAAACTTCAAAAGCTTTATTTACTTCCTCTCTTAACATTTTATAAGGTTTTGGTATAGTTGAATAAGTTGATCGGCGATTTTTTTATCTGAAAATTTTTCGAGGTGTTCATAGCCGGCACTGATCATATTTTGTTTTTGTTCAGGATCATTTAGCAGGTTTTCAATTTCTTTCCCGAGCTCCCCACTATTTTTCGGATCAATATAAATACTTCCTACTCCTCCTGCTTCTTCGAGGCATGAACCTCTGGCGGCGATGACCGGAAGCCCGGAACTCAATGCCTCTAGAATTGGTATTCCAAACCCTTCATATTCTGATGGGTATAAGAATATTTTTGCCATCTGATAGATTCCGGGGAGATCCTTAAATGAAACATTTTTTAAAAAGTGAATTCTTTTATTCAGATCATTCTTCTTGGCATAATCTCTGACTTTTTCGGCATAGGGTGTATCTTTTCCAATAATTACCAAATGAATATCAGGATCAAGGTCGCGGATGGCTTTTACAGCTAATAAGGAATTTTTTCTTGTTTCTATGGTTCCAACATTTAACAGGTAATTTTCAGGCAAATTATATAAAGTGCTTAACCTCTTCTTTTCCGAATCCGTTATTTTAATCCTGAAGGATGAATCGCAATTCTGGTAAATTACTTCAATTCGAGCTTCATCCACCCCAAAAAAATTCATCAGATCTGATTTCGTATTTTGGCTGACAGCTATAATTTTATCGGCATGATCAGCCGCATATCGTATTTTGTATTCATAAATTTTTCTGTCTATCCAGGGATAATATTGTGGATAGCGATAAAAAATAAGATCGTGGATGCTTACAACCGAAGGAATATTCCTCTTCCCTAGTCCGAAAGGTATTTCATTACTCAAACCATGATACAATTCTATATTCTCATGTTTTAATGCTTGAACAAGGCCGAAACTTCTCCAATAGCTTTTTGAAAGTTGTTTTTTTGGGTGTTTGAATTCAATGGCATGAAATTGTTGAAGGTTTTCGGATGCAGCAGGGACTTGGGAAGTATAAACCTTATACTCATTTTCGGGATGGTTCTCCGCCAAAATTTTAAGAATATACCTGCTGTAGTTGCCTAAGCCGGTAAAGTTTTGGGTTATACGCTTACCATCGAATCCGATTTTCATGTTTTTGTTTCAAAACTAAAAAAGGATGAACTAAAATCATCCTTTTTATTATTTATAAGCCTGAATGTCAGAGTTAAACCGCCACATTATTCTCCCTCAATGCATCATTAAGAGAGGTTTTTTTATCTGTAGATTCTTTACGTTGTCCGATAATCAAGGCACATGACACCTGATATTCACCAGCAGGAAATTTCTTGGTATAGGATCCGGGAATGACGACCGATCTGGCGGGAACAAATCGTTTGTATTCAACAGGCTCATCACCAGTAACATCAATGATTTTAGTGGATGCAGTCAGTACCACATTTGCACCCAGCACCGCTTCTTTCTGAACGTGAACACCTTCCACAACAATGGCTCTGGAACCAATGAAACAATTATCCTCAATAATCACCGGTGCTGCCTGAACAGGCTCCAAAACGCCACCGATTCCAACTCCGCCACTGAGGTGAACATGTTTGCCAATTTGTGCGCAGGAGCCAACCGTAGCCCAGGTATCAACCATGGTGCCTTCATCAACATAAGCCCCGATATTAACATAAGAAGGCATTAATATTACACCCTTTGCAAGGTAAGCACCATATCTGGCAATGGCATGAGGAACTACTCTAACCCCGGTTTCTTTGTAATCGGTTTTTAGCTTCATTTTATCGTGGAAGACAAATGGCCCTATTTCGATTTCCTTCATCTCACGAATTGGGAAGTAAAGAATAACGGCTTTTTTAACCCAGTTGTTTACATGCCAACGATCACCAATTTGCTCGGCAACCCTAATTTCACCACTATCCAGATGCTGAATCACACTTTCAATGGCATTTCTATATTCTTTGAAATTGATGAGATTACGATCTTCCCAAGCACTTTCTATTAGTTTTTTATATTCGGTCACCATACTTTAATTTTGAGCAAATTAAACGATTTTTCTGTCAATTTTTCAATGATTTCATTATTTCTTGATTAATTTTGATGGATGCAGGAATCAGAAAAACTACGTATCGACAAGTATTTATGGGCCATACGTGCGTTTAAAACCAGAAGTATCGCCACGGAAGCTTGTAAAGCTGGAAGGGTAAAGCTTGAGGGAAATAATCTTAAAGCTTCACATCTTGTTAAGCTTGGCGATGTCTACACCCTTCAGAAAGGTAGTGACAAGAAAATTATCGAGGTAACCCAACTTTTGGGAAAAAGAGTTGATGCAAAAACTGCTATTAATTTTTATAAAGATCTTACTCCGTTTGAGAAAACTTATGCCTACAAATCTCAATTTTATAATACTCACTTAAGTAGAGATAAAGGCACCGGCCGACCTACAAAAAAAGATAGAAGAGATATTGGTGATTTGCAGGAGGGTTGGTTTGATAATTAGTTGAGCATCGAAAATGGACATTAGAAAATAGGCAGACCAATTGCTGTGCTTATAAGGGCGCTTGAATGGCTTCCGATTTTCCAATTCTGTATCTGAAATGATGTTATTGGCGAGTGAATACAAGAAAAAATAATGGAGGATTAATTCTCATTACTTTTTCTGATACTGGTTTATAGTATTGACCTGTTTTTATAAAAATTTTATTTTTTTTAGATACTTTTCTGTTGAATAGAGTCTTGGTATGCGCGTTCGGATCATGTTACTGAGGCAATTTAATAATAGTTTTTGCTTTGAATGGACCTTCTTCAATCACAAGAGCAGCGAAAGATTTTCAGGATTTTTTTTAAGCTCTCAATAGAAAGCCAAACGCTGATGCTCTTTAATTTAAACGGATTTCGCTTTAAGGAAGATAAAAAAAACCCTTTTAATGGATTTCATGATGCTCCGGAGGCCTATGATTTGATTTTTGAAAGCAAGGCCTGCATGTAATCGCTTGGTTCAGTCCTTTCCTCCGGAGTATTTCCGGCAAGAAATGCTACCTTTTTTCAGATGATCCCTAGCTAGATGATACCTCCTTCGGCAAGGTTTAGTTTACCTGCTGCTGTTTTTCATCGGGAGGGGGCAGTCCGGTAACAGAACCCCAGGCCCTGTGAAACAAACCAAGGTGGCAGCTCTATCTTGTTTGCTATCCTGAATCTCATAATACCGATTTAATTTCCTGCAAAAAATAGGTCAGAACACGGGACCGGCAGCAACAGACCCTGCTTTCCAAAAGAATGGTAGAATAATCAGGTTCCGGCAAAATGCACGATCGATCTTAATTAATTGTTAAGATAGTTCTCATTTTGATAAGTTTGTTTACTGGCTTCTGATAGCGATTAGTCTTAAATATTGAATACAAAAAAACCCCGAGCATTGGCCGGGGTTTCTGAAAGTAAGGCTTATTATTTTGGCCTTTATTTTTTCTCTTTTTTATATTCAGTGTTTAAGCCATCAACAACTGCCTTGGTAACATCCAAACTCTCATCAGCAAACAAGACTGCTGGATTTGATTTGGAATAGGTAAGCACAAACTTATATCCTTTTGATTTGGCATAGCCTTTCAAGTAGTCGGCAACCTTATTGTAAAGCTTTTCATTTTCTGCGGCTTCTTCATTGGCCAGGGCGTTGCCTGCATTTTGGTTGTAGGTAGCAAGTTCTTGCTGCTTTCTTGCCAAGCGTTCTTCCGTATTAGCTCTTTGCTCAGCACTTAAATTTGCTGCCCCTTGTTGATAAGCAGCTACTTCGCGTTGAAAAGCTGTTCCTTTTGCTGTCAAATCAGCCTGTGCCTTTTTAGATTTTTCCTGAAATTTATCTCTAACAGCCTTATAATAATCGTAATTATTCAGTAGTGAATCTGAATTGACATAAACTATAGCTTCGGAATTTCCTGTTGAGCTTGCAGCTTCATTTCCATTGGCTTTGCCTTTTTCCTTGTTACAAGATACCAGGAATGCTGCTATTGCTACCAGGACCGATATTTTACTCATGGTGGATATTAATTTCTTCATAATTTCTATAAAAATTTAAACAAATATAAACTTTCATACCATTTTCTCAACCATTAAATTTCTGAAGAAAACCAGTATTTATTCACTTGTATAATTTATCCACAATGTAGCAAAGTCCATCTAAATTGGTTATTTTTGAGAATTGTTGTAATAAACCTATATGAGCGAAGAAACAGAAGATAAATCGAACTATTCAGCGGATAATATACAAGTATTAGAAGGTCTCGAGGCGGTTAGAAAACGACCATCCATGTATATTGGTGATACGGGATTTAAAGGCCTTCACCATCTTGTTTACGAAGTAGTAGACAATTCAATTGATGAGGCCCTGGCAGGTTATTGTACGGATATACAAGTAACCATACACAAAGGCAACTCAATAACAGTTCAAGATAACGGGCGTGGTATTCCTACCGCCATGCATACTAAAGAAAAGAAGTCGGCATTGGAAGTGGTAATGACTGTACTACATGCTGGTGGTAAATTTGATAAGGATACCTACAAGGTTTCCGGGGGTTTACATGGGGTAGGGGTCAGCTGTGTAAATGCACTCTCAAATCACCTGAAAGTAGTCGTTCACCGTGAGGGGAAAGTGTTTACTCAGGAATACGAATGTGGAAAGCCTCTTTTTGATGTTAAAGTTATCGGAGAGAGTGACCGTACCGGAACTATAGTAACTTTTCAGCCAGATCCGGATATTTTTACCCTTACCACTGAATATAAATTTGATACACTGGCCGCCCGTTTAAGAGAATTGGCTTATCTGAACAAAGGGATACGTTT
>Ga0194133_10007339_pt1 | contig 13255 bp, 12 predicted proteins | sample TA2KigOf40mmetaG_FD_155448 | JGI IMG/M metagenome (GOLD analysis project Ga0194133, IMG submission 155448) | Freshwater microbial communities from Lake Tanganyika, Tanzania - TA2015055 Kigoma Offshore 40m | ecosystem: Environmental > Aquatic > Freshwater > Lake | place: Tanzania: Lake...
TTCTACGTGGATTAAATTGGAATGCTAAAGTTATAGTGGCCGATGAGTCTCAAAATATGACCCAAAAAGAATTAATTACATTAATAACAAGAATAGGAGAATTTAGCAAAGTATTTATTTTGGGAGATCCTGACCAAAGTGATATTAATGGTAAGAGCGGATTTGTAAAAGTAATGAATCTATTTGACGATCAAGAAAGTAAAGATAATGGTATTCATATATTTAAATTTACCGAAAATGATGTAGTAAGAAGTGGATTAGTAGCTTACATTATTAAAAAAATTAAAAAATTGACATAATGTATATTTATATATATACATTTTATGGTTAAAAAAGCTATACCAGACTTAAATCAATTATCGAAAGAAAATCTTTCGAATAATGATTTATTGCTTATCACAGATTTAAGTGATAAACAAACTAAAAATATTAAAGTTTCCGAATTTCAAGATTATACGATTTCAAAATTAGATTATTTATTAACAGGATCTTTTACAGGAAGTTTTTCTGGTAAATTATATGGATCAACTCTTACATCTTCATTTTCAAATCTAACCGATTTATCAAAAAGTTCAAGTTTTCTATTATTTAATGGAGATGTTAATGGCACATCGTCTTATTCAATTAGTTCGAGTAAATCAACGTTTTCAATTTCATCCTCACAATCAAATACCTCTTCACATGCATTAAGTTCTTCATATTCAGATGTAACGTTACATGCTATTAAAAGTTCTTCTATACAATCTTTAAAGTCATCAGTTTCTTTATATTCAGAAAGTTCTTTGCTTTCAAAGACATCATCTTTTTTAAATTATTACGGGCAAAATAATGGAACTGCACATTCATCCAGTTTTTCAGAGATATGTAATCTATCATCAGTTGCTGATAATATAATAGACAAAGCTAGTAGTATTGTACGATTTGCAAAACAAGCAAATGAAAGTAATTTTTCAAGAAATTCTAATATTGCAATTACATCTTCAATGTCTATTAATTCAAAGACGGCTGATGCTGCATTAAATAGATTGTTTTCAAGTTTAGAATTCAGAATAAGTACGGATGCTACTAATAAGACAATAAATATTACTCCAATATCATGGAAAAATATAAGAAATATAGCGGCAGGAACAATAGGAAATTTATTTACTGATTTTTATGTTACTTTTAAAAAGAAGCCACCATTTGCAATTGAAAGACAGGATGAGGCATCAAATAGATCTACAGTTACAGTTGGATCTTTTCAATTAGGTGCCGATAATCTTATACGAAATATTCAGCCAAGGTCTTATAATCCAGTTCCAATTTTTACATCATATGTATTTCCATGTGGTGTTGATGGATATGTAATAAGATTTGTTAATTGCACTTTATATGGCGTTATGCAAAAACTGACAGGGTGGGGATCATTCACTTCGGTTTTTGATAGTGCTGTCAGAGCAAGACAAACCGCAGTTTCAAATAATCAAGGAGCGGTATATTGGGCCAAACAATTAAATGGAGTAGTAGTATCCTCACAAACTTTCTGTAATACAGTCGATTTTCTAAATATGGGGCCACCAAATACATTAAGTCAATTTGAGACATTTGTGACATCTAGATTTAGTAGAAAAATTTTGAGAAACTCAGGTCCAGTTGCAGGTTTTCCACTAGAATCATCGATATTGAATCTTTTGTTTAATTGGATTAAAATTGGTCCAAATTTTGAAGATGACGTTATATATAATATTGTTACATCTATAGCTAATTCCAGTGGAAGTAATTATAATTTATTGTTATTGGAAAGTGATAAATATTATCCACAATTTTCGGGAAGACAAATTGCGTTAATGCAAGGAGAAACTTTTTATCCAAATAGTTTACATTTTCCAAAAACAGGATCATCAATATCTGCTTCTGTGGGAAATTCAAATTATTTATGTTATAATACATCTTCAAAAGACTATCTATGTGTAGCAGATTCAAAAATATTATATATCACGGCAAGTTCAATACACAATTATACAGGATCTTCAAATTATGGAAACAATCTTTATCTTAATGAATTACAATCAAAATTGCCAATTTGGAATGAATATAAAACCAATTTGACTAATTGTTCTAAAATATCTCATATAAGTAATAATAGATACATACTGATAAATAACGTAAATTATAATTTACAAAATGCAGGAGAAGCAGCATCAGGAATGCCTATTTATATAATTCCTGATATTACTGCACAGGCAACTTCAGAAATTCAATCAAATAATGTTGCTGGCGGAATGGCAAAAAGTACAAATATAATTTTGGGATATAATGGAGGTCTAGAAGGTATTCCTAAACAACAAATTTTGCCTAATAAATATATAGGAAATTATAGAGTGGTAAATATAGATAAAACTATATTTAAAACAATTAAAGTTTTAGATTCTAAAAGAGCTATTGTAGCGGGAGATAACGGTGTTATTGTTTATAGTAATAACATCGATAATAATTCCCCAAGCTGGATACGGGTTGACCCATTGTCACCTGGTCAACCGATTGATTCTGCATATTTAAGATTATCAACTGAATATTTGGTTGAAATTAATGATATTTATACAATTTATCCTAGTTCAATAGAATCCGTGATTGTATGCGGCAAAGATAATTCCGGTAGAGCATCAATGATAACTTGTAAAGTTCCAAGAAACAATGATCTTATAATTGAAAATTGGAAATGGCAAGGAGTTCAAGGATTATTTAGTCATGATACATTAGACGTTGACGATAATGGTAATTTATTACCTACTCAGATAGGGAGTTCTTCTTTTAAAGCTGTTTTTAAAGATACGGATAATGTAATAGCTGTCGGATATTCCACATTTCCAACTTCTTCGTATTATAGATATGCGACTGATAAAGAGGTATATCCGTATCAAATAGGGTCTTATAACACATCTTCAATTATAAATGCAATTGGAAGAATAGAAAATAATATGTATATATTTGGCGGAAAAAATACATTAGATTTATATGAAATTATATCATGAATATAGTAAATCTAAATAAATTGACACAGACGGATATATCAGATATAGATCCACTGTTTATACAAGATGTAAGTAAATCAGAAACAAAACTTTTAGTTTCATCTGATTTAGGTAAATATATTATATCATCTTCTAATTTAATGGTATCTCTTAAATCTGGGAGTTTTACAGGAAGTTTTTACGGAAATTTAAATGGTATATCAACAACTTCATCTTTTTCTTTTTTATCAAAATATTCAAATAATTCTACATATTTAAATTATCCAAATTATTCCACATCATCATATTCTTTATTCTCTATATCATCTTCTAAATCGAACAATTCAATTCAAATAATTTCATCTTCATATTCTATATCTTCTAGTAATTCTATAACATCATCATATGCAAATACTTGTATAATAACAAACGCGATTACATCAAGTACATCTAAATTATCATCACTTTCTTTATATACTACTTCGTCAAACTATTTGATTTACAATGGTAATGATAATGGAAAAATATATAAATCAATAATTAGTGAATATTCCCCGACCGCTTCTATAGCTGTATCTCTTATTGGTAATACAATCATTGAGGATGGAACTAATAATAATCAAAATCTTACTGTAAATGATTCTAAAGCATCTGAAGTATATACATCATCAATCGCAACTAACTCATCTAAGGCGAGATATATTGAAAGTGTTACTTTATCGGAAAAATCATCATTCGCATTAAATACTGATTTAATTCCTTTTGCTTACATAAATTTTCAAATATCGCACACGAATGGAAAAGATTGGAAGTTTAAAGTAAATCAATACAATAATATTGCAGAGCCTGGGATTGGAATTGCTTCTTTGCCAAATTTGAATGATAGTATAGCTATTTTTACTGGATCTTATAATGTCCCACCCACTACACCAACAAATACATCATTGATGCCGTCGGCCACTATTTTGGCAGAAACCAGTTTCAATTTTCCATTTGATGACTTTGTAAATTATTGGTTTACAACATTTTCATTTCCAATCGGAACAGATAAATTTGCTATATGTATTAGGGTAGGAATTGTAGATGAAGAAAGCATAAATGATGTTTTATTTTCATTATTAAATAATGCTACAATTTCTGCAATAATGTATTCAAACGTGACAGGTAACCAAACTCCTGTCAAAGTCAATACATCAACACAATTAAATGCCGCTTTGTTAGAAGGATGTGCAAAATTATAATTTATGTCGTACCAAATAACAAATTTGAATAAACTAAACATAACAGATATTTCTGGCAATGATTTACTTATTATTACTGATGTGACGAGCAGCGGGAAAGTTGAGACAAAAAACATAAAAGTTTCAGATCTATCGGATTTTATTATTATTTCTTCGAGCATTTCGCAAGAATTTAGAACAGGCAGTTTTTCTGGCAATTTTGTTGGAATTTTAACAGGTTCATCTAATTCATCATCCTATTCTATATCCTCAAGTCTTTCTGATGTCACAAATCATTTGATAACTTCTAATAATAACGGCACATCGTCTTATTCTATCAATTCTAATCATTCTTTTGAAGCAAATTCTTCATTATACTCCATTAGTTCATCAATATCTGATAAAGCAAACTGTTCGATAAGTTCATCTTTTTTTTATAATAACAATATACATAATCAAGAACTCGTAGATTATTCAGATAATTCTGATGTTTCTATATCATCTTCAATTTCTGAAAAAACTTTTTACGTAACTCCAAATGATAATAATGGAACCGTTTATCATTCAATGTATAGTGACAAATCCGCAAAGGCATATAAAACAAATAAATTGAGTGATAGTAATTCAGCAATAATGGAAAGAGCATATAGTGCGGATAATGCTAATATATCTAATACTGCTTCTTTTTCACCCACATCATTATATTCACATCAAACTAATAATGCTCAACGTATTATTGGCGGAGAAGTTGATGCATGGGCACACTGTTCTTTTAAAATTGATGAAAATTATAAGATTATTCCACTTACTTGGAATAATATAGGTTCAATAAAACTTATATTACAACCTCAAGATTTTCCAGGCCCTCAGATTTTGATAAATTATGATGTGGTTGCACCTAGAAATGTAAGTTTAACCGTAAAATCATCATGTTCTCCATTCACTCCAAATCCAATAAAGGATTTTGCTGATATCAAATCTGTTATAAGTTCTTCTAGAAGTTTTCCATCAAATTATTTTATGTCCTCTTGGGCATCTGCATGTTCATCTACAACAGCAAGAATATCAATATATGGTTATAATATTGCATGGTCTCCATGGTATTGTATAAAAAAATTCCTTTTCTGTCAAAAAAAAGAGAGAACATTATATACAGCGGAATTTGATGAAACAAAATATTTAAAAAATACAATTTTTGCATTTGCGGCATTTCCAGTTCCATCTTATACAACGGATGAAATATCGGGATCTATTGTTGAATCTCCTCCTACAACATTATCAACCAAATGTTAATTATTTTAATCAATTAATGATATATATAATATAATATGCCAAAAATAAGCGAATTATCATCATATCCAGGACAAGTTACAGGTAGCGATTTTTTCCCCATTGTCCAGAGCAGTTCATTAGACACATTCAGAATATCAATTTCAGAATTGGTTTTTGCTACATCAACTGGTAGTTTTACAGGATCATTCGTAGGCAATTTTAATGGAAATATCACAGGATCATTATTTGGCAATGTTACAGGTATATCAACAACATCTTCATTGTCTTTAACATCTGAACAATTACAATATCCAAATATATCTACCTCATCTTATTCTATTAATTCATTAAATTCTGATACTTCCAGTGTATCAGTTACCGCACAATCGTTATCATATCCAAATAATTCAACATCCTCATATTCAATAGTTTCTATTTTTAGTGATACTTCAAGTTTATCGGTATCTTCTTCCTATTCATTGAGTAGTAGTTATAGTAGTTTATCTTTGTTGTCATCAACTTCATCTTATGCATTATTTGCTGATGCCGCTTTGAGTTCCGCATACACACCTTCAGCAAGTGTATCGGTAACTTCTTCATATTCAACGAATTCGTCTAATTCGGATTTTTCTACTACATCATCATATTCTAATACTTCTAATTATTCGATATCTGCATCGAACTCTATTAGTTCAAGTTATTCATTAAGTTCAAGTTATTCATTAAATGGTGTGAGTGCAAGTTATTCTTCGACTTCTTCGTATTCAATTACGTCAAGTAATTCATCTACCAGTGATTATTCTATATATGCTGTTGCCGCCGGAACATCTACTAATTCTGATTATTCAACTACTTCTTCATATTCATTGACTGCAAGTGTATTGAATTTTAATCCGTCTAAAAAAATAATTTATTCCTCACCAGGAACTCATTATTTTAGATTTAAAAATAATTCAACTGGAAGTTATAGTGCCTCGCCTACAACATCATCATTATTATTAAGAATAACCGCGATTGGAGCAGGTGGTGGAGGCGGCGGGGGCACTTCTATTGGAAGTGCAGTAGGGGGTGCCGGTGCCGGCGGGGGGGCTTATGTTCAATCTTATTATACATTACCAACTGCGTCATCTGATATACTAACACTGGTTGTTGGAACGGGAGGTAATGGCGGAACAGGTTCCTTGGGTGTTGCATCTTTATTTGGGAGTAGAGGTCTTGATGGTGGTGATTCTTATGTATACTTAACATCGAGCACGATGATTGTTCTCGCCGACGGCGGATATGGTGCCGAAGGTGGAGTTACGACTCCAAATAGCGGCTCAGGTGGAAAAGGATCGATGAGTTCTGGAAGTGTAATTATAAGTGGCGAAGATGGATATACTTCAACCACAGTTTCTGGGTCTGCCGGCGGCGTTTGTTATTTTGGTGGAGCAGGTGGGTCAATGAATACTAATATTTCCGCATCAGGTGTATTATCTTCGTCTTGGTATGGTAATGTAGGCGAATCACCTGGCGGCGGTGGTGGTGGTGCGAGTTCATTCGCCACGACTACGACTGTCAATGGAGGAAGAGGTGGTCATGGCCAAATTATAATAGAATGGCAATAAAAAAAATTGATTTTTTCTTATAATTTGATATATATAGGTTAGATGACTAAAGTTGGCATCCTTGTATGTCTCTAAAGGAATACATGAAAATGGGTCTATAATAGACCATTTAAGAAAGAAAAATATATATGATAGTAGTAAAACATCAAAATAATCCGTTATCTCATGCAATTCATCGTGACGAGTTTTTACAACCGTTTGACCAATTATTCGATGAATTTTTTAAAGCAAACGTTCCATCATTTACTCAAGAATTCGGAATAGACTTTTTTGAAAAGGGGTCTTATCCTAGAGTTGATGTTATTGACTTTAATGATAAAGTCGTAATAGAAGCCGAAGTTCCTGGATTAACAAAAGGTGATGTAAATGTTGAAGTTCAACAAAATGTATTAACTGTCAGTGGAGGAAAGAGTAAAAATGTCACTGATATAGAAGGTGGTAAATATATTAAACGAGAATTAAAGCGATCAAATTTTCGCAGATCATTTACTTTGGGTGAGAATATTGAAAAAGATACCGTTTCAGCAACATTTGAAAATGGAATTCTTCAAATAATCCTTAACAAAGTAAAACCTGTGATTCCTGAGGTAAGAAAAGTTACAATTAAGTAATCGGTTATATATTTATATTAACCCTCTTGTGTTATAAACATGAGAGGGTTTTATTTTTTTACTATATATATCAAATATGAAAAATATATTTAACTTTGAAAAACTGGTTGGACTATCTTCTCTTTTTATAGCGAGTTGTGCTGCTTTTTTCAGTATTATTGGTATTGGAATGTTATTTAGTGGATCATCTATTGCGGCCATGATTATGGCAAGTTCACTTGAAATAGGAAAACTAGTTGCCACAACATTTTTATACAGATTTTGGAAAAAATCTCAATTTTTTTTAAAGAGTTATCTAATAATCGCGGTGTTGGTTTTGATGTTTATTACTAGTGCTGGTATTTTTGGGTATTTAACAGGTGCGTATCAACAATCAGCTTTAGAAATGAAAATTTCTAATCAAAAAATAGAAGTAATAGAAAGTCAAAAAAAGTATTCTCAAGATAAAATTGATGTTTCTAAAAAAAGAATCGAAAATGTTATAAGTTTACGCAATAGTCAGGAATCAAGATTGAATGAGAGTATGACAAATAGTCTTATTGCTAGAAATCCTATACAATTACGTCAAATACAACAACAGACTGCAGATTTTATTGAACAAAGTCAAAAAGATATAGAATCGGAAAATCAAAAGATTCAAAAAAGTATTGACGAGTTACAGTCTTTTGATAAACAAATTACAGATTTGAGAATTAAAAACGGATTAAAAAAAGATATTCAGACATTTCAATTTATTGCAGACGAATTCGGAGTTCAATTAAATAAAGTAGTTAAGTGGTTTATAATCGCATTGATTTCTGTATTTGATCCTCTTGCCGTATGTCTATTAATAGCATATAATACTACATTATTTCCTAAAAAAGAACAAAAGAACGATATGAATGATGATGATTCTAAAAATTATATTTTAAAGAAAGTTCCTGTTGAGAAAGAAGTAATCAAAGAAGTAATCAAAGAAGTTCCTGTTGAAAAGGAGATTATCAAGGAAGTTGAAATTCCTATTGAGAAAGAAGTAATCAAAGAAGTCCATCATAACAATGACGGATTGAAAGGATATTTTTCTTTTTGAATTAAAATTAAATATTTTATTGTTTTTTTCATTTTAAATACTATATTTAGATATCGATACAATTATGGACCAAGCCGATATAAAAGAAATTTTGAATTTATTGAAATCATCACATAAAACTGAAGATTGGGATATTGTAGAAGAAGCAATCTCTTATCTAGAAGAATATTTGGATGAATCCGAATATGATGATTACGACGAGGAATAAGATATGATAATATTATTAAGTATTTTATTGACGATATCTATATGCGTAAATATATATTTAGGAATGTCAGCGGATCGGTTATATGACAAAATAGATACATTATCAAATTGGATGATGGAGTATAAAAAACAGGCAGAAAATACTCTTATAAAATTAAAAGAAATTGATGATAGACAAATTTTTCAAAAAGATGATGAAGTAGGTTTTGTTTTTTCTGAAATTGTAAAATTGATAGAAAAGCTCAACAAAAGAACTGAATGAAAAAAATTAAAAAATTAAAAAAAACCAAAAATGTAAGAAGATTATTATCTGAATTTAAAAAGATAAAAAAAATACGAAAAAAGAATAAACCTTCTATTAGTATAAAAAAGGAAATTACACCTATTTTACCAGTGTTAGATGAAACCAAACCCGTAAAAAAAAGGAAAAAAAGGAAAAATTCATCGACAAAAATGTATTTCACAGAAGATACAGAGAAATATATTATATTATATCATCAAACAGAAGATCAAGCTGTTCGTAATGAAATATATGAAAATTATATTAAAAACGCATTTGATAAATTAGTAGAAAATATATTCAATACTTTTAAATTTACATATTTTGACAACAGCCCATCCGAAATTAAAAAGGAAACGGTAGCTCATTTAGTGGCTAATATGCATAAATTTGAAAAAGGTAAAGGCAAAGCATTTAGTTATTTTAGTATAGTAGCTAAGAATTATTTGATTTTCCATAACAACGGAAATTATAAAAAATTTAATCAACATGTAAATATATCAGATACTCCAGATGAATCTACTGTATGTTTACAAGTGGAAGATGCACATCATAAAAATGTGGAAATGTCCGAATTTATGAAAATTATGATTGATTATTGGGAAAAGAATATCAATAAGATTTTTACAAAAAAGAGAGATTTAGGTATTGCAAATGCAGTTATTGAATTATTTAGGAATGGAAATAGAATAGATTGTTTTAACAAAAAATCTCTGTATTTATATATCCGTGAAATAAGTTCATGTAAGACTCAACAAATAACCAAAGTTATAAATAAAATGAAACATTATCAAAGTATTATAACTAAATCATATTTGGATAAAGGGTCATTACGAGCTGATTTATATAGGTAAAATTACTTCATAACCATATATATAAGATATATGGATTTAGATTTTGAATTATATAAAGGTAAGAAATATTCTTCAGTTTTGAAGGATATTGTAATTAATTCCGATGACAAAAGAAATCAGATTGATATATTGATATCTGATCTTCGTAGTATGATAAAAACCGCCAACGATGCGATTGTCATTGTTCCTTTAATTAAAGATTATTTAGATGTGGGGGTCAGAAATGATGAACAATTAGTAAAATTAGCAGCTATTGTCCAACGATTAATTAGTTCTAATGCACAATCTGGGGAAAACGATTCTGGGTTTGCGTTATCAGATGACGAACGTAAAGAATTGATGAAAGAAGCAGAGAAAATCACTAAAGAATTGAATATTCCATTAGAATTTACTAAAAAATAAATATGTATACAGACGAAAAAAAACAATTTTATGAATTAGAACCGGCAGTGGTATTGGATGTAATTCTCGATGAGAATCATCCAATATTTAAGACTAAAACTGTAATTATGGATAATACATCCGTTCCTGATAAGTTTGACGGAAAGCCGGTTTTAGAAAATTCTATTGATTATTCATGGATCGGAAGAATATTAGTAAGACCTTTGGTATCATTTTATAATATAGATAAAGATAATATAAATGATTGGGCAATTCCGATGGAAAATACAGGCATTATTGAATGTCCATTAGTAAACGAAGTTGTAATTGTTGGAAGATACTTTAAAAAATTATATTACTTCAGAAAATTAAATGTTCCTAATGGATTCTTAAATAATAATGCGGATTTTTCAAAAGAAAGATCATCCGGTCCAGCAAAAATAAATTTGGAAAAAAGGATAGATCCAAATGAAATACCAAGACCGTATCAAGGTCCAGAGTCTATTTTGGTTTCTACTAAATACGCTACAAAAGATGATAAAGGAGTTTTGGGAAGATATTTTGTGGCTAATAAAAATATTAGATCTATAAAAAAATACGAAGGGGATACTGTGATTGAAAGTCGATTCGGACAATCCATAAGATTTTCTGCATATGATTCCAATAGAGATAATGACACAGGCATAACGGAATATAGAGATTATTATAATAAAGTAAAAAATCCATATACAAACAAACCGTCCGGCGGTGGTAACCCAATGATTCTAATACGGAACAGACAAAGACCTATTAAAGATAATTCTACAGAATCTAATCCTGGCGGATTTATATCCGAAGACATAAATAAAGACGGATCGTCAATCCATATTACATCCGGATTAACTCAATCCCCATTTATATCAACCGTAAATAAAAAAATATTTCAATCACCCGACGTATGTCCATTAGAAAATCCTGCATTTTCTCCTAAAGATTCAACTAAGTTTGTTTTTCCAAATAAATTAATCGGAGATCAAATAGTTATAAATACTGATAGATTGATATTAAGTAGTAAAGCAGAAGAAACCTTTCATTTTAGTAAAAAAAGATACGCAATAGCTACAGACGATGAGTATACAGTTGATGCATCGAACCAAATCGTTATAACATCTAATACAAAAACCGTGTTAAATTCTCCTGTAATATTTTTGGGAGAATATAACCAAACAAATGAACCTGCAGTATTAGGACAAACATTAGTAGATTGGTTATTTGATTTATGTAATTGGTTGTTAGACCATAAACATGGAAATAATCATATACACCCACATCCACACGTTCATACACATCCACATATTCATCCAGACCCTCACGTTCATGTAGGCGGCGGCACGGGAGGAGGGGTGACCGGCCCACCAATACCACCTCTTACATTAGATGGTATAACTACAGGTATACCAGATGATGGAACTATCGCTGCTCTAACTAGTATGGCAAGTCCGTTAAGTTTAGATACTACGAAAACACTCGGAACTGGTCCTACATTAAATGCCGTGCCAACAAATACATTAAATGCCGCGCCAACAAATACAGAAATTTCTGTAGAACAATTAGCATTACAAAAATTACGGGACTCATTAGGTTTAATTTTGAGCAAAAGAGTATTTTTGACAGGCGGTGGATATGCTCCAGGATTATATTCTTCGGTGCTTACTAAAACATTTATAAATCCATATACAGGAGAAGGAGTTCCTGGTGGATATAAATCTGCTCCATTTGGAAATGTCAGAGGACCAAATCCGTCTGACATTCATAAAAAATTTTCTAATTTATAAAAAGTATGGCAACACTAACACCACCACGATCATTAAATTTATCGAATCCACTTAGCGGTGTTTCAAATACTGCTAATTCTCTCACTGATATTAAATTAGCAAATCCAATTAAAACAGAACCAACAAAGACTGTTTCTGGTTTAAAATATAAAAAACCATTGATTGATTGCACTAAATTTCCACTTTTATCTTTGGATACAATACCATGTCCTCCTTTACCTGAAAGACCAAAGATAGGATTGCCTAGTAAACAGGAATTAGTAAATAGAGCTACCCAATTTATACCGAAAGCTCCCGATTTACCATCTATCCCAGGACTTCCGACTTTGCCTTCAATTAATCCTACAAATGTAGTCCAAAATGAAATTAAAAAATTGGGATTGGTTCCGTGTCCAGCCGTTCCAAGTTTAAACGCTTTAAAAGGTATAATACCTGCATATAAAGCACAGATAAAACTTTGGTTAAATGAACCAATTACATTGCCAAAAATCAAAGATTTGCTTCCTAATTTACCTACAATTCCTAAACCGCCATATTTTACCTTACCATGCGATTTTAAAAAACCCCCTACACCATAAATTACATATCAATTAATCTAATTTTATTTGATAATTATACTATATGAAGACCAATGAATTAAAATCTATAATAAGAGGCATTATTCAAGAAGAATTAAAATCTATATTGCCTACTATGATACCACAGATATTAACCGAAATCTTGTCTAATAACGTTAAAGGCAGTATCCAAGAATCATCTAAATTGAAAGAATCTATTCAAACTCCTACGGTGTCTCAACCTACAAAACAGTTTAAAAAGTATACAAGCAACGAAACATTAAATAAAATATTGAATGAAACTGTTGGGGGCGTTCCAAAAGAAGGATCATTTGTAGGATATTCAAGTCCTATACAATCCTCTGATGGAAATTCTTTTTTAAATGAATCTGT
>Ga0194133_10007341_pt1 | contig 13254 bp, 5 predicted proteins | sample TA2KigOf40mmetaG_FD_155448 | JGI IMG/M metagenome (GOLD analysis project Ga0194133, IMG submission 155448) | Freshwater microbial communities from Lake Tanganyika, Tanzania - TA2015055 Kigoma Offshore 40m | ecosystem: Environmental > Aquatic > Freshwater > Lake | place: Tanzania: Lake Tanganyika...
AGATTTACACTCTCATGCAGAACACCATAGCAGTTTTTAAATTTGAAAGAAATTCTTCTTATCATGCTTGAATAAAGGCAACTTGTTTTTTCTTCTACACTCCACAAACAAATGTTCATGAAGAATGGGGACCGATATTCAACCCTTGAGTCTTTCACAAACTTTGAATAAGTGGATTTTCAATTTGTTTTCTTTGGTTCAGCCACTGGAACAAATTAATTTCAAGTTCAATTTTCCCATTCCAAACAATCAATCCTGTTCATTCTGGTAGAGTAAATATAATGGAAGATAAAATGCCTCGCTTTGTTCTTCTCTCCAAAAACATGAATGTATAAAGGGTAAGGTGAAATCTTTTCCAAAACAAACTTTATTTATTCTTCTCAGTTGTGATCAAAAAAAAGCCAGGCAATATTTCTTCACAAAAATCAGAGAAGATATTTTCCCTCTTTTTCATGCCAAACTGGAGAAGATATTTTTTCTATCTGCATGAAGGGAAGAGAAGAAAATCTATCCATTTATTGAATGAGACCCTGGAACCCTGGAGAGGTATCATAACTCTCAATAAAAGTCTTGGAAGGTAGCTGAGATAAGGCAACATTTATTTTCATTTCGCAGCTGAAGTTGAGCTCGAAAATGGAAGAAAAAAGACTTAGCATCAAATCAAACAAACTGAACAAAAACAGAAAATTTCACAGATTCAAATTTATTTGACAAATAGGTTTATAAAATCTTTATGCAATTGAGGACTTGAAAATATTGCTTTTGGTTACTCTAATATTAATTGACAAAACCTTTTTGTTTTTTGTGGACTATACCTATATTAAAATCTCAAAATAACTGATCAGAATGTACATATAGCAATAGACTTTAAAGGAGTTGGTGTGAAGTTAATATTATCATCAACCTATTTCTTGAGCTGCTTTGCACTTTTCAAGACATCTTCACAACAAATGTGTTTCGTTATTCAATTTTCATTTTCTTCAATGAGCCTTCTATTTATTTGAAATGGGATACACACTTTGAAAAGACAAACAAAATCAACATCAAAGGAGAATTTTTAATCAAAATCTTTATCAAAACCTATTGTTAGTAAAACCAGGTACACCTTATATGCCTTTGTTTAGTTCTTGGCAAAGGAAGAAAGTTTAGAGTGGTGCTAATCAACTTAGTGAGATGCTTTTCATGAAAAGACTTTGAAATTCTAAATAAGGCGCAAATAAGTTTTTCAAAACGACATGGGAACATCTTACATTCTTTGAATACATTCTGAAGTTTTTGACCGAAAAGAACAGCAAGCTAGGTCTTTTCAGATACAAAAGGTTTTTCTTTTAATCTTTTCATGACTTGCAAACATGAACACCTTATTAATTAAAAGCCGTGAATGAAAAGTTTTTTTCTCTTTTAAAAAACGTTGTTAGTTGGTGCTTTTTTCTGAAAGTCTTTTCTCTTCCAAAACATAATACTTTTCGAAATGGCAAATCTAGCTGAAACTTTATCACGCTTAGTGTTGGAAGTGGGGAGGAAGGTTGGATTTTAAGTACCATTTGAAAAGATAATTTCAGAGGAAAGCAATTTACCAGGGATCAGGTAGGTTTAACAGAACTTGTTCAACCTGCAGTCTAAAGATTTTCTAGAGTTATCCTCAATCAGAGTTTTAATAAACAGAATTGTTTGATTTTGTAATGAAATGTCAATTTAAATGCTTCAAAATCTGTTTTACCTACTTTGAAAGTTTCTTATTTGAGAAAGCCTGGAATTTCAAAATCAAATTTTAGATATTTGCTTTTTGGTATGGACTTCGAGTTTTATTTTAACTTTTCTAGAAGTATCTTCCGACCAATTAAAAAAATATTTGGATTGGTCATATGTAAAAAAAATCTTTATAGCTCTATGAGAAACATCAAAAAAAAATTTGCATTAGATTATCAGCTTTTCAATCCAAACTTGTGTTATTTTAAAAGGAAACAAAAGAAGCCCTTATCAAGGTGACATAAAAAAGAATAAGACATATTCAAATGGTTAAATTTTTGAAAAAAAGGAAACCTTTCAACTATCTTCATATTCACTTTTTGACTTCCTGAAAATCTCATTGAAATTTCAAGAATATTTTTGTTTGTTGCATTGCTTATATCTTTCAACTTGGCTGAAATATCGCATTCATCATTCCTGGAAATCCTCATAAGAATGATTGTAGCAAAACTGTCAGAACGTCTGCTTCCATTTTTTCCATCCAGAACTGTGTTAATTGAGGTTGTTGGGTGGAATTCGCTTTATTGTAGCAAATGATGTGAATATTTTCAGAAAAAAATGCATTCAAAGTAGGGAGTATGTACGAATTTTGCTCGAAATATAAGGGAAAAGAAAAAGCACACCACAGTTCTTAAGAAATAATAAAAAAAAGAAAAGACTCACAAAGACATCCAATATTTTGCCAAAAGTGGAGCTATATTTTATATCCTAAAAAGTATCAATTTTAGTTTCAAAAGTAAAGTTTTTTGGATCCTAGAAACGAGACCAAGTTGCTTTCAATGCACAACCGCTTGGCTTCAAAACCGCCAAATTTCTTTTAAGATCTCAAAAGTTTGTTTTTGTATTGAAAATTAAAAAGTTATTTTTCAAACAAGCAGCTTATTTATAAGTCAGAAAGAAATTTTTAGATTGCACATAAATATGAACATAAAAACTGTGTGTATAACCTAATAGTATTTTTTTAGTTTATTGCTTGAATAAAGAATTCAAGAATTTCACTTCTTAGTTTATTGAATCCCATAAAATAAAACTTTAACCTGCTTTCATTGAATCTTTGGTATCCTTGGTACTAAGATAAAATTTAGGCAAAAGCTCTGCATAGATAATCCCACAACTCTGTCCCAATTTGCCATATAAAGCCCTGAGTAATAAAAAATTGTATAAAAACACTACTGATAAATTTGCATTCAAAGAAGACAGAAGAGAATGATGAAAGAAAGTTTTTAAAATAACAAAAGTCAGTCAACCATTAGTTTTATTTAACCTGAGCTAAAAAAAATAAAGTACAAGATCGATCCAAGGCTTTTTTTACACTCATCAATTTTTTCATATAATTTAATGTTTCTGCTTATTGTTATTTCGTTCAATAAGAAAGTTCTTGAAACCACCCATTTATATGAAATAATATTGAAAAAAATATAAAGAGGATTTAAAAAGCTGCATCAGCATTTCAAAGAAAGAAAGCACAAGAAAGATGTTTTCCTTCTATACAGATTTCATTTCTCATGACATGGGATTCTCGATTTAGCCTTTTGAGATGAAAGAGCTCAAAATTTGACAAGACAATAAACTGTGCATTTATTCTAGCATTTCTCAGCTCATATTTTTCAGAATATCTTTTTTTCATTTTCTCCCTTTTGTGTTTCTTCTCTTCTCATTTTGACACTGACAAATAGAGGACACAGGGCTCTGATTCTCCTTTTTCAGAGTTGGATTGGGTAAGGGCCACACCTCATTATAGTTGGAACACATGATTTGTTTTCCAAACACAGGGGATAAACAATTGAACTTTTTTCAGACTTTGAAAAAGAAAAATGATGCTGGATGGGCACTTTTCTGAGTGTGTGTCTGACATTTTTTCATGCTCCATTATGCTCCCTGCCCCTCTTCAAGTAATTTCTCATGCATTCTTTTGCTTTATTACAGGTGATGTGGAAAGATTCCAAGGCAACAAGTCAGTTGTGGATAGCTTTAAAATCATAGTTAGGGATGGAAACTTTCTGCTTTTGGGAGTAACGTAAGTGCATCTTAATACTTTGATAAAATTCAATTTAGAAGTTTTACAAACTGAGGGAATCAAGCTTTTCTAAGTAATCTGAGTGTTTGAACTTACAACCTGTGAGCTGTAGGGTTTATCAAATGACTTTGGAGAATCTTTACTTACAAAAAGAAACTGAAGTTCTAGGTACTATTTAGAATGTCACCTTTAATTTTGTACAATCAAAGCTTTACAATGAGTAAAAAACTTTGGAGCCATTATCTTTGTGTTACTTAAACTATCCAAAATCTAAGTCTTATCTCTTAAATCTCAAAAGATGAAAAATAAATATATTTTTTTTATACTTAAAGTTTTTCTTTTGAGAATGAAGTTTCAAATTTTGCAATTGAAATTGATAGCAATAGAGAATAATTCAGTCTTAATATTACTATTGTCATTTTCTGTCAGGTCTAAATCCAAGAAAGACCTGCTTTCAAGATTCATCCAATGTTTCTTTTTTTAAATTTTCTTTTGTAAAACCCCAAGAATAAATTAGATTAGTGCAAACAAGATAATCTGCCTATATGTCTGGTTAAATCCAGGATAGATTCTGTTGTCTTTTTGCTGAACTAGTTCAAAAATAGATCCAATTCCTGTCAGATAAGAGAATGATAAATTGGAGAAGATATGCCCGGGAATGGACGAGCCTCACTCTGGCATCAAGTTCCTTGTTCAAAAAAAGATTTATGTTACTTTTTGGAGAACATAGAACGCAAGGCACATTTGAACTAAACTAATTTCATATGCTTTTTTTATTCTAGAAATGCTGTCCATTTTCTCAACGTAAAAGACTTGACTAAGGTCAAGGACTTGGTAAGCTCTACTTCCTTTTGATTTGACAATCATTTCATATTTTCTTTTGAATAAAGGGGAAAAATTGAAAATGATTCTTTTTCAACATGCATCAAATTTTCAATATTTTCTCTTCCATAGTAAAAAGTCTATTTGTAACTAAATCTTTATTCAAGACAAAGATGATGAAATTTAAAACTCAATTTGTCTTTGTTGGGAGAAAAAGAGAAAAAAGTTTCAAATAAGAGGGAAATATATTTTTCTTTTAAATCAAAATAGAATTTTAAACATGTGTTTTTAGTCTCTTTTTGTTAGATTCATGCCAAGTTTTATTTGCAGGCCATTCATTGGCATCCGGACCCAACTGACTTTGATCTTTGTCTTCTCAAAGGAAAAACAAAGGTAAGTTGAAATGCATCTGTCCAACATTCCACTCCAAACTCTCAAAACAAAATTTAATTTGTTTTAAGGAAAGTTTAAAAAGTTCATTCTTCTTTGAACCTAAAAATATTTACTAATATCAAGATCAAAATTACTTTGGATTTACAAAAATTTCAGTAACTTTTCGATTTCCTAGTTGTTGATGACCAAAAAGTACAGCCCCTTTCTTTGTGTCATAAAACTTAAACTGACCCAACGCAGGATCACATTCAAAGTGTCAATAGAATGCTGAATGGATCTATCTTTGCACATGAATCAAGTTCCCCCATGATATAAAGGGTCTTCTTTTTTTTACAAAAGTGTCAAATAAATCAGAGAGCATAACAACTTTTAGACAAATGGTGGAAAAGATCAAGCAAAAAGAAATGAATCATACACATTTTTAATGCTTGCATATGTTGCTTTTCCATAAAAGGAACTTCAGTGCTGAGTGGTATCCATATTTTGGCATGAGGTTTAATCCCAGGACCCTGTATTTTTTGTTCACCAGAGCTCATAGCTCTTCCAAATTTAGTCCTTCAAAGTGCAAAAATTTCTTAAAATTCTTAAATTTTCATTATGTAAAAAGAAATACTTTTTAATATAATAAACTATTTCGATGCTTGATGGTTATAACAATCTGGATAAGAATTGAAATCTAAGGCCACATGTAATCCCTACAATTTTTATATAACTGTAAAATTATAAAATCAATCAGATTAGTACATTGAAGTGACACTTGAAAGGGTGTTGATTTTATGATAAAGTTGAGTGAGTTTATCAACATTATTTTATATTTATGTAGATCAAATCAATTGGCTCTCAGTTCATTTTTATCTTATCTGTACACTTCAAGTTTGATATTTCATCTTGGTCCCATCTGTTCTAAAATGCCCTTTTAACCTTTTTCAATGACCAGATATTTGTTCCTTTAAAAAATTGCTTAATGAAGTTGCAATAGCCTAGACTTTTTGCTCTCAAATTGTGTCTGTTCTATGACCTCCCATTCCTCAGGTCCCTCCCCTGTCCTCTCTTGGTTTAGCTAACAGAGAAGAGGACAACCTTGCCTGACTACTGTTTCTTTTGTAAAAGACATTCCAAACAAACCTTATTAAGTATTTTTGGTTTGTGACAATATAAAGTTTTTAAATGGGTTTGTGAGAATTGTTTCAGTGTTGCATTAAAAATATATGGCAAAAAGCTATTGAGTTTTACTTCAAAAATAATCCAAGATTATCTTTTTAATTTGTCAGATGTTGCCATAAAAATGCTGCTGATAACAGCAACATGATTGCAAACTAAATCCCTACTTGCCAATTCAAGCAGCAATTTTTCCAAGCAAATGTGACATTGATGTCAGCTTATCCAGAAATAAACATTTCACACAAATTCTAGTAGGTTGGAAAAACTTACTTTATTTCACACAAAATACCTCAAGGTTGAGCTTATTATGAAAAAAGTAATTAACTTTGTCAGTTGATGTGGCAGAGGAGCATTTGAATTTGGCATTCATTCTCAATTGAGATTTTCATCTACCATATTGAACTTTTTTTGGGGCAAAATCCTCTCAAATTTTTAGTCAGAACATTTTTGTAGGGAAAAAACCCTCCAATTCACTCTTGCCGATCCTTTATTCGGAGATGGGATTATGTTTCTAGTATCTCTGCTGCAAGATTAGGATGTTAATTGCCAGAGTGTCTGGACTTGAATCCGCGAGAAAGAAAAGGCTGTGTGAGTTGGGACTGAAGTGGGAAACAGACATGGAGAAAAATATTCAAATTTTTTTTTCTGCACAGAGTTGAGCATGAAATATCGGTTTGACTCTAAAATTCGACAAAAGAAGGGCTATATATACTCAAATAAAAAGATAAAACTGGTGCTTTTAAATATACCCGTGCAAAGAATCATCCAAAAATGCTTTAATAAATTTCTTTTAGTGAAAATTTATGTAAGTTTTTACTTTTATTTAGAGAATTTCTAATCTTGAATGCAGATTTGAAAACTGCTTTTGAGAAAGTCACATTACATCCTTTTAAATTGGCGTTTTGCGACACTTTTTACCATTTATTGCGTGGTATATCAGAATTTAAAAAATCAGATTGGTCTCCAGAAATAGAAATTCATTAAAAAAAGTTCTCAAAATGAATACAAATTTTTAATTCAAAAAAGGAAAATAGTAATTACAGTAAAACTAGAAATGATTAAATGAAACTTTCTTCATTTGTATTTGTATTTTGGTTTACAACTTCATCTTACAACAATTTGACAATACTGCACTTTTTAAAAGCTGAGAGTGAATTACAAGGAATAAAGGATGAATTGTCATTGTGGTCAGCTGAATTAATTCTTGAACGGTGATGGGGGTAGGTCTTTTTTTCTCTTTCACCGGGATTTGAACCCTGGCTGACCATATGAAAGTCGAGTATGCTAACCACTGATCCATTGCCCAACCCCTTTAAATATCACATGAGGAATTCAAATATGATCTCAATTTTGAACCAAGAGTGACTCCCTAATAAGTTAAGAAAGAACTTTATGATTGCATAATATTTTTCACCCTAAAACATGTAAATCTGATAAAAATCCAAAACTTTCAAATTATTTCATTTCAAAAGATTTAGAACCTAATATTTTTAAAATAGTGTGCTATTTGAATCCCATGAAATTCACTTTGTTATTATAAAGAAGTCTTTTAAAATTTAGTATGCTTCTAAGCAATCTATTTGTTGGTTATTTTACACAAACGTAAAAAGCTTTTTTTCTACAAGCTGTTATCTTGTATTGCGGGTTATGCGCCAATGTTATCATTCGAACTTGTTAATGTTCTCCAGGGAATTAGTGCTTCTGGATTAAATTTATTCAAACAGGCAGAATTTAGCAACATAGCTTTCGCGTTTGCAGAACATTCAGATGCAGACTCTTTTTTTGAAAACTAAGCCCCTAGGCAATGTAATTTTTTGGAGGAAGCCTCCAAATGAGAAAATGTCAGTCTTATTTTATCTAAGTTATTAGATCAGGAACGCCTTCTAAAATCCAGCAACAAATCCGTTCAATTTCTAGAATGAACTAACTCTTCGTGAAATCCCAGCAAATCTTTCCCCATATTTTACATGTATATCCTCAATACGTCTCCTGTGTATGTGTGGGTGCTTCCAAACCCCTTACTAGACAGTCTCTTCTAACTCCATTTCCAACAAATTATCTGGCTTTTTCTCTCTTGCTAATTTTGAGATGCTAGTCACACTGATTTTTAGATCCTTGTAATGATCTAACATTTCTTGGTGAGGAAGGGAGAAGCACAAAAAAATGAGGGGTAACAGCTCTGCACTCAGCCCCTTTTCTATAACTCTGAAAAAATTCTTTGAAAACACACATTTTAAAAGTAAAAGTAAAGTAAGCTATTGTATAGAGAACTGATTATTCTAACACTAAATCAAGTGAATGAGAGTAGTGTTGACTTTACAACAGTTCCATGGCAATCTTATGAATGTCAGGGATCGAACCCTGAACCTCACAGTTCTCAGCCAGATATGTCATAGCAATGAGCTACAATGACCCAGTGACACTACTTGTACTTGGAAAAAATGCTCTGTCATACTCCAAAAAATTCTGGGTTTGGATATAAGCAAAAGACTAAAATATTCAAGAACTTTCTTTTGGTATTGGTAAATGGTAACCAGGAGACCCTGAGACAACTGCTTCAGCCATAATTAAAGATGGGCTCCGACCCGACCTGAGCATATTTTTGAACTGCAGTAAATAAGAGGCCAACCCGTCTTTGATCCAAGTACTTTCTGACCCAACCCAATGAGAAGGGAAAAAATTGCAAAATTTGGAATTTTTAGGGGAAATTTTCCAAACCCAAAACAAAGAAGGCTGACCAAACCCTGGTCAAAAATTTTTGTCCTGGACCCATCACTAGCTCTAATTGAGAGAAGAAAACAACAAAAATTTCACTCCACCAATTTCAAATGATTAGGAAAGGTACCTCCAAACTCTAGGTTTTCAATGCTTAGCTAGTTCAGGTCAACCAATCAAATTCTCACTACAGTTACCCATACTTAAAAATGCAATAAAACTTTATAAATTTCTTCTCAAAGATATTTCTTAGATTGAAACATTAACATTTTTTTCAAAGTCATGATAAACTTTGAAATCAAAATTTTCAATTGGGAATCACTTTTTGTATGTATCCTTATAAAAAAATAAACTCTCCTTCAAAGTTAATCAAGTATGAACTTGACTTTCAATTTCAGAATTTTCTTTCTAATCGCTTTTTAAATGCTTGACTGCTTCCCAAGCTCCAAGACAGAAAAACTATTCTGTTTATGGATATAGGAAGTTTTAAAAAAAGAAATTAGTTTTACAAGAGTCAAACACATTCGGAGTTAATGTTAAAAAGTGGTTGTTTAATCTTCATCAAATAATCAGTGTCAATTTAATATCATTCAAAAAGAAGTTTAACAACCATTCTAGTTTCACCCTTATCCCATCAATACTGTTTGTATAAAACATTTAAGTTTCCAGTTCCTTGAACCTCTTTTTCACCCCTCTGTAGTGGTCCAAGTGCCTTTAGAACCCTTGACAAATACCAAGATACACTCTTACATTTATTTTCCCTCTTTTGAGTAGCCCCATTCCATCCCCCATTTAGATCTATCTGGTTTCAACATTATGGAGAGCTTATTTCTCTATCGTTCTGCTCACCCAAACACCCTCTCTCACCGTTGCACACACCCACAGACTTGTTTTTTCTTCTAATTTTCAAAACCTCTTTGCCATATTAAAACGTTTCACTTCAACTCATCCACAAAATCAAAGAAACTTGTTCAGAATCCTTGTCCCTGAGGTACCATTGAATCAAACGAGTTTGCTGTAATCTAGATTAGAATTAAAAAGTCATAAATGAGTGATCATCAGATGCCACACACACTCTTGAGGGTACAAAGAATATTAAACAACAATAAAACTTGAGGCAGTAAAATTTCCATCCAATCTATTCTCAATCTTCAAACCAAAATAAGGGTTGAATTCTAAATCCAGCATTTGAGTTTTAATCAAAACATGAAGAAACAATTCATGCATAAAAATCAATTATCTATTCTGGGTTAGCTTTTCTTTTTCTAGCATATTTCTAAAAATAAAACATTACTTTACAAGAATAATTGTAATATTTTCATGGATTGATTGACAGCCCCATTTAGTTTTTGATTGATCAAAAAACCTGCTCGAACCTGGTTTTCTTGGTTTTTGCTGACTAACAAGCCTCTAATTTTTTTTGCAACTTGGGGTAAAATAAAGGTTGGTTGCATAACAGGAGATTCAGTTCAAAGCTTTTATTCAGAACTAAGGAAAACGTCGATTTGTCTACTATGTCAGTTCGCCTAATGCCTGTTCGTCTAACAAACAGTTCTCCTACTATGGCCTGCAAGGTTAGGAAGAGGGAAACATGCCCCACAGGGTTAGGAAAGGGGTTGGTTGGGTCAGCGGTTAGGTTAGGTATAAATGCCCTTTAGGTTAAAGGCTGATTAGGCAAGCAGACATTATGTGGAACGGCAGTAGGCAAATTGAGTATTTGGGGAACTGACATTGTAGGCGAAACAACATTAGGCAAACCATTGTAGGCGAAATGTTCGTTATATGAAAGATCATTCAATGAATCGACATGGTATCATCTGACAAATAAATGCAGGTGTTACAAAAATTTAAGTATCTATTTTAAAGAATGAATGAAAAGAAAAATCATTGTTGTTTTTCAACTTTGATATGGTCGACCTGGGCAGGTGTTGACCCTGATAGTGTGAATGGCAATGGGGACCCTTTCTTGCCTAACTGACCAATCATGTCAGACGATTGATTCATATAATTTCCCCTAAAGAAATTCTACTTCTTCACTTTGCTTCACGAGAAGAATTTTTCAAATTGCTTTTAAGCTTTCTTTGATTGGCTTGTTTGGTGGTTTCTTGTCTTTAAAAACAACATTTGGATTCACTGGACATCATCAATTTGAGTATTGGTAAAAGATGGCCACTTCAAATTGATAGCCTCTCTTTGGGGAAAATGTGAATCATTTATTTGAGAGAATTAGTGTTCCTGATCACTCTGTCTAGTCTGAAAATCAAGAAATTTTTTGAACAAAAAATAGTTATAAAAATCTTTTCGAATTTCAGGATGAATGTCAAAACCATATCCGGATTGTTGCAAAATGGGGTCAGGATGTTATCCTAGTTTGTGGAACACATGCCTACAGGCCCAGATGCAGACACTACACTTTTAAGGTAGTTAAAATTTGAATCTTGCAAAAACCTTTCTAGTTTCTACATTTTCAGCTTTGATTAGAAAGTTTCAAAAGGCTAACCTATTTAAGGAATGGCCTTAGTTATCAGGACGCCATTAACCCTAATTGACACTTTGCTTTGAAATTCTGAATTATAACAGCTATAATTTCATTATTTTGAAAGCGTCTCCCTTGGTGCTTGTTCTGCTGCCAACAGAGACTATTTTAACTCGTGAAGAATTTAAATATCTAGTTCCTGCTACTGTCAAATGTGATTGCAGGATTGAGAAATTAAAAAAATTATAGTAAGTGTATGTTTGGAACTAGAACCACTTGGTCTAAAGATAACGAAAATGATAGGTTGGGTTGAGTTGATACATTCAATCTAAAATAATGTGTGTGTAGAGTTTTCAATTTGATTTAGAGCTTTTAGATTTAAAATAGACTTTTTGATTATTTAGACTGCAAAAGAAATTTCTTGAGATTAAAAATAATCTTTTTAAGAACAATAACAACATTTTGATAAAAGTTTCAGCATGAAAGTTCTATTATCATTCTTTTCTTTTGAGGATAAAAACTAAATGAAAAGTTGGCATAAATACCAAAAAAATTATGACACATTTTAAGGAATTAATAGGCTTGAGAAAAAATTAAAAATTTGGTGGGTTTTCATTTCTTTTTTCAAATCATCGTAGGTGAAGGTTAGAAAAAATTAAACAATCTACAAACATTGTTGATAAAATAGACTTGGTCAACATTATTCTTCTCCTATTATTCAGTGCATTCCCATCGAATCATTAACTTACACATGTGTGATCTTGGTTCAAATTGAATAAAGGTTCATGCAATTATCTTGTTTTTCTTGCATTGCCAGATTAGAACTTAATTTGAGAAGCGCAGATGGGAAAAAAGTGACTGAGATACTCTTTCCTTAGATTGAACTGCAAGATTGGCATCAAACTGATCACAAGACAAAATAAGGATACGATTACTCTTTGTATAGGTAAATCATTAGTAACTGGAAAAGTAAGCTTCTAATGTATTTTAAGCAACTCATTTCGAAAGGTAAATGCTATAGGTTTAGGCTTATACAGAACTCATTACAACTCAATCCCTAAAATCCAACATTTATGCTCTTCTGAAAACCAAAAGTGTCTTTCAGCAATAAATAAAACAGCCAGTCTTTTTATCTTTACTTCTTTGTTCTTCAAAACCAAAATAAAGACATATGGCCATCCTGGAAGATATTCATCTCTCAGTGTATTTTATAGCCATTAAAGAAAGCCTGAAGGGGAATGATGTCTTCTCTCTATCCCTGCCAATTTCAGCTTTTTTACAACTTGGATGGGTCATGCTTTTTTCTTTAATAAGATTAAAAAAGAAAAGAAAATGTAAATTTATGGACAGTGGATTTTCTAGTCCAAGCTTCCATCGAAGTAATTCCTAACCAAGTAATGGACCACAGTTTTGGCAGCTGTGATCAGAAGAGAAGCCTACAGCCAAATGTCCCAGCAAAATGATCCAATTAAGTTAAATCTTAATACCTGAAGTGAGACCCTACCAGAAATCTCGAATAGGTCGTTCAAGAGCATTTGTATTGTACGAATAGTTAACTTTTTGGTGCAAACTTTTTTCAAATATATAAGTCTTTTATAGAAGTCTTACTGCAAGAGCACTGCCTGTCTAATTAATCTTTCTATATATTATTGATGAAAATGGGGTAAAAGAGCTAGAATGATAAAAATAACCACTTTGCTTAGTTTGATGATAAAATGTAAAGATCTTTGCTTAACTTTATGAGGGTGGGGTGGGGATACCATGGAGACTTGAACTATAAGGACCACTTTTTTGGAGGAAAAACCTTTTTTTAAATTCTACTACCATTTACTGCTACATTATAAAAAAGCATTAAGCTCAACAAAATGTCTATTAAAATCTTAAGGTATATATAAATTTGAGGATGAATGTTACAAGGGTC
>Ga0194133_10007345_pt1 | contig 13248 bp, 16 predicted proteins | sample TA2KigOf40mmetaG_FD_155448 | JGI IMG/M metagenome (GOLD analysis project Ga0194133, IMG submission 155448) | Freshwater microbial communities from Lake Tanganyika, Tanzania - TA2015055 Kigoma Offshore 40m | ecosystem: Environmental > Aquatic > Freshwater > Lake | place: Tanzania: Lake...
CTAACCTAACCTAACCTTACCTAACCTAACCTAACCTAACCTAACCTAACCTAACCTAACCTTACCTAACCTAACCTAACCTAACCTAACCTAACCTAACCTAACCTAACCTAACCTAACCTAACCTAACCTAACCTCACCTAACCTAACCTAACCTAACCTAACCTAACCTAACCTAACCTAACCTAACCTAACCTAACCTAACCTAACATAACCTAACCTAACATAACCTAACATAACCTGACCTGACCCAAACAACCCCCCCCAAAGCATGTTGTTTCCCCTTCCTAAAGAATACCGATAGAATATACCGGGTTACACATGTATATAGGAGTCTTTCAACGACTGGCCAGGTTGTTCGTACCAGCCGCGCCTAGCCTACTCAGCCACTTCTCTTTCTTACGAAACAACTTAGAGTGTGCCAGAACCAACTAAAAAATACACGAAAAAAACCTAAATTATCCCGTTGTGAATAAAATTTTAGCTTTGCTCTTAAGTTTAAAAGAGTTAGAATATCAGTTACACCTTTTAAATCAACTTTCACCCACTAATATGCTTATGTTAAGAACAAGTTATTTCTCCGTTAAAGCTGGCATTCTCTGCTCGTCGGCAGCATTGCTGGATAAATAATAAAAACTAAAATTAATAATAAAAACTAAAATAAATTAATTGGATTGGATTGACTTTTATCATTTTCCAACATTGTAATTTGTATTGTTGTTTGTTTGTTGACAAAATTTTAGTTATCAAGGCTACTGTTACATTAAAAAATCAATTATCGGACTTCACACATCACTTTTAATATGTCGGGGATCCCAACAACTGATGAGGGTAAAAAAAGCATTACCTTTAATTTAAGTGAAAAGTTCACACTCTTTTCGATTCGCTTTAAACATGTACACTGCTGCTGAATATTCAATTTTAATCTGGCAGATATTTTATTGATTCTTTTTTCCAAGTTTCAAATGTTACTACTTGATTCTATTATTGACATTATATTTCTATATCTTTTTTTGCCAGGCATCGAGGCCCAAATTCGAGAAATCCAGAATCAGCGAAAAAACTTAAATCGAAATGACCTTCCAAAAGAAAATGAGCGTGTCGGGTTTTCAGATGTCGGGGGCTATGATGATGACATTTATTCTGGATCAAAAAATAAATTTGTCGGCTACCACACGTCTTTGGCAATCGACGAGGCCGATGTAAGTACTAGTTTTTAATTTAAGGGAAAGTTGAGGCGATATCTTCGCCATTTTTCTATCGTTTGGATTTTATTTTTAAGGAAGAGGATGAGCCCGTTGCCAACAAAAGAGCCTCTTATACTGCACCTTTGACTCTTCTTAATGAAATTTCATCTTCCGAGAATGTTGATCCCTTTGAGGCAGTGAGGAAGCCAAAAATATCAGACCGTGAAGATGAATACAGAGCTAAAAGAATGAATGCTATAATATCCCCAGCTCGGTTAGTGATGTGACATAAAGTTGTTGATACTTATCATGAATTCAGTCTAATTTAAAGAACCCACATCTGATCCATTTAATATTTGATTATGTAAATTTTAGAATTGATCCTTTTGCAAATGGGGGTGCTACACCTGATATTGGGTCAAGAGGGTACTCAGATATCATGAGAGAACAACAATTACGCAAAGAGGAGGCTGACTTGAAAAAACAGATGGCTGACCGAGCAAAGGAGGGATCTCTTAAGGTTTGTTCTTTAACTTTTATTAGTTGCTCTGCCCCCAAAAGAATAATTGGGAGCACTTATTTTTTTCGAATTTCTCAAGCTTCATTCGTCTAGGTGGTTGAGCAGTCAATGGCAAAATCTGCACCAAAAAGGCGAGGAAGATGGGACATGACCATTCAAGCTGATGAAACTCCAAGCAAAGTTTCAAAAAAGCCATCAGGCACAATAGACAACAGTGCCACTCCCTCGCACACACCAGCCCATGCAAATCAATGGGACGCAACCCCAGGAAGAAAGGACCTTGGATCCGAAACTCCTGCTGTGCCGAGAATGTGGGACCCAACGCCAGCTCATGCAACCCCTGGGCGTGATGCAGCATCTGCTCCCATGACACCCGGTGGGCGAAGAAATCGTTGGGATGAAACTCCTCGAACGGAGCGAGAAACTTCAGCACAAAATGCTGGTTGGGCAGAGACACCAAGAACTGACAGAGGCCCAAGCGATAAAATTATTATCTCTGAAACTCCTACCCCTGGAGCGAGCAAGCGCCGTTCAAGGTGGGATGAAACTCCTGGTGCCACACCCCTTGGGGGGGCTACACCATTGTCGGGTGCAATGACTCCTGGACATGCCACACCTGGTGCTACCCCAAGCATGACACCAGGTGGCATGACACCCTCAGCAATGACACCCTCAGCAGCCACTCCAATGGGAATGAAGGCTATGGACATGGCAACTCCAAGCCCTGCTCAAATAATGCAGATGACACCTGAGCAACTTCAGGCATTTCGTTGGGAAAAAGAAATTGATGATAGAAATAGGCCACTTTCAGATGAAGAACTTGATTCCATGTTTCCTCCTGGTTATAAAGTTTTGCAGCCCCCAGTTGGATACATTCCCATAAGGTAACTAAAGTCTATTTATGTCAGTATATGTATTTTAGCAAGTAAGATATAGTTCAGTTTTATGATTTTCTAATCTTAAATCTAGAACCCCTGCACGCCGATTAACAGCTACCCCAACTCCAATGATAGGACAAACTCCCACAGGGTTTTACATGCAGCCTGAAACACCAGACCGAAATAAATATGTTGACACTCAACCAAAAAATGCAAACTTACCATTTTTGAAGCCAGAAGATGCTCAATATTTTGATAAGCTTCTGGTTGATGTTGATGAAGAATCACTCAGCCCTGAGGAGCTGAAAGAGAGAACAATCATGGAGCTCCTTTTAAAGATAAAAAATGGGACCCCTCCAATGAGAAAGTCTGCTCTAAGAAGGATCACAGACAAAGCACGAGAGTTTGGAGCAGGCCCATTATTTAACCAAATCTTGCCTTTACTAATGTCCCCAACTTTAGAAGATCAGGTAGACTTTTAATATTTAAGACCTGAGGTTCAAAATATTGACTGAATTATTGTAACTCTTTAGGAGCGTCATCTTTTGGTCAAGGTCATTGACAGAGTACTTTACAAGCTCGATGATCTTGTCCGCCCATATGTACACAAGATTCTAGTCGTCATTGAACCACTCTTGATTGATGAGGATTATTATGCCAGAGTTGAGGGTCGTGAAATCATTTCTAACCTTGCCAAAGCAGCTGGATTGGCAACCATGATTTCTACAATGAGACCAGATATTGATAACATAGATGAGTATGTTCGCAACACAACAGCACGTGCTTTTGCAGTTGTGGCATCATCACTTGGAATCCCCTCACTTTTACCATTTTTAAAAGCTGTGTGCAAATCAAAGAAGTCTTGGCAAGCAAGACATACAGGGATCAAAATAGTTCAACAAATTTCCATTTTGGTAAGTTTGTTGTAAATTGATCTTGTTTGAATTTGTTGAGAGAAAAATCTTTTGTAGATGGGCTGTGCAATTCTTCCTCATCTGCGATCCCTTGTAGAAATAATTGAGCATGGTCTTGTTGACGAGCAACAGAAAGTCCGTACAATTACTGCATTAGCCCTAGCTGCTCTTGCTGAGGCTGCCACACCGTATGGCATTGAATCATTTGATTCTGTTTTGAAGCCTCTTTGGAAGGGTATAAGGACACATCGTGGTAAAGGTTTGGCTGCTTTCTTAAAGGCCATTGGTTATTTGATTCCACTCATGGATGCTGAATATGCAAATTACTACACCCGAGAAGTCATGCTTATCCTTATTCGAGAATTTCAATCTCCTGATGAAGAAATGAAGAAAATTGTATTGAAAGTCGTGAAGCAGTGTTGCTCTACTGATGGTGTGGAGGCCCAGTATATCAAGGATGAGATTCTTCCACATTTTTTTAAGCATTTTTGGAATCATCGTATGGCACTTGATAGAAGAAATTATAGACAGTTGGTTGACACCACCGTTGAAATAGCTAATAGAGTTGGCGCCAGTGAAATAATCAACAGACTTGTTGATGATTTGAAAGATGAGAATGAACAGGTAAGATGTTGCACACAGCAATCATTTCAATTTTACTTTAAATGAATGTTTAAATCACTTCCTCAATGACTAAATATTTTTTTTAAGTATCGAAAAATGGTCATGGAAAGCATCGAAAAAATAATGGGAGGGCTCGGAGCAGCTGACATTGACTCAAGGCTGGAGGAGCAGCTCATTGATGGAATTTTATATGCTTTCCAGGAGCAGACGACAGAGGTACGTTTCAATGAATAGTTTTGACCGAAATCTCTAAAACTTTTCCCTTTTCTACTGAATTTTTTCTTTAGGATGTTGTAATGCTTAATGGTTTCGGCACTATAGTCAATGCCCTAAATAAGCGTGTCAAACCCTATTTACCACAAATTTGCGGGACAATTCTTTGGAGATTAAACAACAAATCAGCTAAGGTTAGGCAACAAGCAGCTGATCTTATTTCAAGGTATAAAATTTATGAGAAAATGGTCGAGTACTTATCTCTAGAATAAAAATTAGCTCTTTTTTAGAATTGCAGTAGTGATGAAGACATGCCAAGAAGAAAAGTTGATGGGCCATTTGGGAGTTGTGCTTTATGAATATCTTGGTGAAGAGTACCCTGAGGTCCTTGGATCCATTCTTGGAGCTTTGAAAGGTATTGTTAACGTCATCGGGATGACAAAAATGAATCCGCCCATCAAGGACTTGCTACCAAGACTAACTCCAATTCTCAAAAACCGACATGAAAAAGTTCAAGAGAACTGTATTGATCTTGTTGGAAGAATTGCTGATAGAGGCCCTGAATATGTTTCTGCCAGAGAGTGGATGAGAATTTGTTTTGAGTTATTGGAGCTTCTCAAAGCTCACAAGAAGGCAATTCGCCGTGCTGCTGTCAACACGTAAGTAGCAGTCTGAGTTCAGGGAGCATGATTAAAAAAGCTTGATAAATATTGTTTAAAAACCAGATTTGGTTATATTGCCAAAGCCATTGGTCCACATGATGTTTTGGCAACGCTGCTCAACAATTTAAAGGTTCAAGAGCGCCAGAATCGTGTATGTACGACAGTTGCAATAGCTATTGTTGCAGAAACATGGTAATTTTTTAGAAATTTTTAAAAAAATTCAACTTTTTTGATAATTACTTTCATTTTTCAGCTCTCCTTTCACTGTGTTGCCTGGTTTAATGAATGAATATCGCGTGCCTGAACTTAATGTACAAAATGGTGTTCTGAAATCCCTCTCCTTTTTGTTTGAGTACATTGGTGAAATGGGAAAAGATTATATTTATGCTGTTACTCCTCTTTTGGAAGATGCATTAATGGACAGGTAGTGGGGAAAAATTTTATAGCAGGTAGTTTTAACCCTCCGATTACTATCATTTTGTCTTCACAGAGACTTGGTACATCGTCAAACAGCATGTGCTGCCATCAAACACATGGCTCTTGGTGTGCATGGATTTGGTTGCGAGGATGCTCTAACACATCTTATGAATTTTGTTTGGCCGAATGTTTTTGAAACATCACCTCATCTTGTGCAGGTAAAGAAAACCAAGTTTCAATATTTTTAAAAACATAACTTATGCAAGCCTACCGCAGGCCTTTTTGGATGCCGTTGATGGTATGAGGGTTGCCCTTGGGCCTGTGAAGGTTTTGTCATACGTTTTACAGGTGAGTTAGTTAGGAAGTCTAAATCTAATCTTTCCTAAAACAAATGAGCGGTTTCATGTTTTTATTTCCACCAAAAAATCATCTGTTTTTCTCAGGGCCTCTTCCATCCAGCCAGAAAAGTACGAGATGTTTACTGGAAAATTTACAACTCCCTCTATATCGGATCCCAAGATGCTTTGGTTGCCGGTTATCCCAGCGTACCAAAAGATGCCAAGAACAGTTTTGTTAGACATAGGCTTGATTATGTGTTGTAAAATTTAAAACAGAATCGAATTTTTCTATATTTAATGGTTTCCTTAAATGACCCTCTGACAAGGACATTTGGTGTGAACCATGTACATCTTTTGTGAGAACATTTTATGTCCAAAGTTATACTTGCTTTAGAGCATAATTGATCCCTTCACAGAGTATTATGTATTATGATGTTCCATTTTACCAATAAACCCAACAAGGTAAATTTTACTATCCAACCTGTCAATAAATCTCATTTTGTGTAGGAACGCTCACAATACTTGAAAAACGTGGGTTACTTTAACCTAGACACTCCTTCGAGTTTATTACTTATGAGCCTGAGTAACACGGCCGTTTTAGGGGGGAGCCCACAAGGCCTAACGGTCTTGTAACTCAGCCTATCGACAACCCTCAAAACAACAAAATGGAGTTCACCGGTAGTGAATCAGTCATTTCTTAATATTCAACATTCCTCCATAGCTCACCCCTCGGTACTCGGGTGCGTCGCCTCTCTGGCCGGGGGCCCAACTCTTCCGCACTGCCTCACGTTTCTTTCCCCTCGCCATTTGTCCCTGCACTTCAGCTATGCCACTCCTGAACTTTGCCTGGTAGGGATCCTCGTCTTCCAAATTTCATTTTTGTTGGGCATCCTTCGGAGTCTAACCTAGTCAAGCATTAATTCATTTGTTTTGGGCAATTGATTCCGGCCATTTGAAGAGGCGTCAGGTGTGGTCATCTTGGTAACTTGTTTTTATTTTAGTAATTGAAAAACCCACCTTTTTTATTCATTTTCACTTGTCAACCCACTTGACATGGAGGTGGTTATAACCTCATTTAAGAGGTTTTATCTCTGACGAGGTAGAGGTTATGGGGCTAAACTGAAAAGCCACCGGTGTGTGTGCTGATCAAAGGTTTGCTGTTCACGGCTGAAAGTCTACGCTGGATGTGTTGTTCACAGCTCAGGAGTCTATTGCTGGAGTTACGCTCACAGCTCAGAGTCTACGCAGGAGTATAATTGCTCACAGCCCAACTCACAAAAGTAGATGTTATCTACAATGTGATGAGGTTTTTTGGAAAGGTGAGTCCTCAGCACTTGGTATCAAGTTGAAAGCAATGGGGGAACCTTATCAAAGAAAAACTATAGCCCCAATTTTTCTCTCAGAAGACTCCTAAACGTGCTATTCGGTCGAAAGTGGAAGAGAATCTCCAAAACCCACCTTTTGAGAACCAAAATCTTATTTTGGCCCCACTTTTCTGCTGCATTGGTTTAGGATTAGGTGATGCTTTTGCTCTTTCTGTCTGGGTTTTAGTTTCCTGAAAATTAACACATTTGGGATGGTTTTGTTGGTGTTTTAGACATCGAGGTTTCGTTATTGCTGAGGTGGGTTGGCAATTTTTGTTGTGTCTGTGCAAGACATCTATTTAATAACAAAGACTTCTACAAAAAAGCAGTGGTGCGCGCATAGTGGGTGCGCGTTGAGCACTATATATATTTTTGATAATAAACTTAGTAAACAAATGTGAGGTCGGCATTTACAGCTAAAGCTGTTTTTATTTGTATAACAGTGTTGAGAAAATGAGAAATTATTCAGGTATTGAAAGTGACTCTAGGGTTTGTTAGGTCTCTGAAACAACCATTGGAACTGAAACCAAAAGAATGGCTCACTCAGCACAGCATTTCTCGCAATACCTTTCAGCCTCAAAGCTGCTTGAATGTTCTACTCTGATATCCTATCTAAAAAGCCTTTCAAGAGATGTCCTCACTGAGCTTTACGACCATCCAGCAACGTGTCTCGCTGTCTTCAGAGAACTTCCCATTTTAGCCCAACAATTTGTGATGAGACTTTTATATGTGGAACAGCCTGTACCAAAAGCTGTTATTATTTCTTGGGTTAATGCAGCACATTGTGGGACGAAAGTAAGGTCTTTTAGTAAGTTTAGTACCAATCATCTGTTAGGAAAAATTGTTGCGTTTTAAAGGCCCAGGAATCCTCAGAAGAGTTAACTAGTCTCGGTGTGTGGCGTGAAGCTTCCATGCCAGGTGGTATGCCTGCTTGGAAATTAGACTCGACATTCAGAACCAATCTCAAGATTGTTCTCGTTGGAGGGTGAGTTAGCAAAAATATTGAACTATCTGTCAACTGATTAAAAACGTACTTCCATTCTTTTGTAAGAGGAGAGCCTTGGGCTATGTGTCCATTAGCTGAACCCGATCCTAATCAGCGAGGAATTCCATTTCTGGATAAATACGCCCAAGAAAGATGGGATACAGTGTTACATTTCATGGTAAAAATAATTGTGCTTAAGTTGATTGTATTTTTGATGTAGTCTTTGCATGTTTTGCCAAAAGTGAGCAAATGTAAATTAGGAATAAGATTTTGAAATGAATAGGTTGGATCTGGAAATCAAATTGGAGTCTCAGCCGATGCCGTACAAATTTTGATAAATGCTGGTTTGATGGCCACTGATCCAGATGGTGGTTCTCATTCAATAACCAGATCTGGCTTCCAATTCCTTTTGATGGAAACTTCTTCTCAAGTAAATCTTCCAACGTTTATGGTTCTTGAAAAAAGAAAGACAAAAGTTTAAGGGTTTCTAGTAATGGTTCTTAACGTTAAACAGGAATTGTCTGCATAGAATTTTTTGAAGAGATTGCCTCTCTACTTACCAGAGCTTAAACCCTTATAAGGCATTCAATCTTAAGAATTCAATGTATGTCTATTACATGTATAACAATTATTTTTTGTTGAATAGATTTGTGGTCCTTTATTTGGTAAATAACGAGTCTTTGAAGAGAAAACTCAATTATTTTCTACAAACACTTTTAGGTCTGGTACTTCATGCTACAGTATTTAGCTACAGTTGAGGCAAGGAATATGAGCATCGTGGAATGTCTCAACTTCCTTTTTCAACTTTCATTTGCAACATTAGGAAAGGCAAGTTTTTTATGTTTTGAGTTGAAATAATACCTTAAAAGGTTTGATTTTCGAGAGCACTTAACAAGCCTTTGGTGCTCTCTTTTCAAGCTTTGACAAAAAAACTTTTTCTCGCAATTATTTAAAAGTAGTGGCCAAATATTGATTTGTAACTGTATCCTTACTTATTTAAAATTAGGACTATAGCACACACGGGTTGAGGAGTGGGTTATTGAACTTTCTACAACACTTGAGGGAATTTGGTCTGGTATACCAAAGAAAGGTAATGTTGATTTGTATATTATTCATTAACTGTCATAAAAATTTAATGCGTATTAATGCAAAATTTGTGCAGCGAACAGCAGGCCGTTTTTACCCCACAAGACTTGTACTTAACATTGCGTCAGGTGAAAATAAAGGACTCATGGAACGCCACCGAGAAGGCTACTTGGTTGTTGAGACAAACTACAGAGTTTACGCTTACACTTCTTCAGACCTCCAGGTTGCACTTATTGGGCTTTTTGCTGAAGCCTTGTACCGGTAATAACTTTTTAGAGCTCAATCGCCTTAAAGTTAACCAGTAACACCAAAATAAGAATAGATAGATATTTTTCGAAGGGTTGTTGCACGCATTAGCCTCAATAAAACATGAATTATTTTCAAATTGACTCACCCATCTTACAATGAATGAACCATGAGCTATTTCTTTGTTTTAAGTTTCAAAATGTGTTTTTTTACTCAAGATAGGAAAATTTAAGAGGGATAATAATATGTATAAAATCCATGTATCTTCAAAAAAATGAATTTGAAAGATGTTAAAAATCGAAGAAAACGACATGGGCCACAAATTCATTCTTTAAATTTTTGTTAGAACACTAGTGCTTTAAAACGTGCTTTGAATTACTTCAATTTGTTAGATAACTTTTAACTTTAGGTTTCCCAACATGTCTGTCTTTGTCATAACCCGAGATTCTGTTCGCCAAGCCTTCAAATGCGGCATCACCTCAGGACAAATCATAAGGCAAATACTTATGAAAATTTAGATTTTTAACACGTCCATATTGGTTTTTTTATTTTGAAAAAGGTTTCTAAGAATGCATGTTCATCCTCAGCAGCAATCAAAAAGTAGATTAAGTCACCATGCAGTACCTCCGACAATTATTGATCAGGTTAGAATAAGTTTTGATGGTGCTTCTCACCCATAAAATCCGTAAATTCAATAATAAAATCCGTAACAAATCCTAACAAATCAGATGATAAAATTTGCAACTTCATTTCAGATCAAACTTTGGGAAGATGAGCGTAATCGTTTCAAGTTTACCGAAGGAGTTCTTTACAATCAGTTTCTCTCTCAAGCAGACTTTGAGCTTGTTAAGAACTATGCTGAAAATACGGGGCATTTAGTTTGGTCTAATTCAAGAAACCGAACAGTTATTGTGACAAAAGATGGCCATGAACCGGTGCGAAAGTTTTGGCGACAGCACTCAAAAGAAAAATGAAAGAATCAATTTCTCTATAAGCTCTTTTTCTTTTGAGGAGCTAATTAATGCCAGAATTGTAAAGCTGTGTTATTTACTGTCAAACAAAGTATTCAGTAAAAAAATGTGGTTATGTTCTGATGGAAGCTCTGAAATCCTTAGTTTAAATTATTGATAACAAAATTTTTGGGTATCACGTGAAAAAAAAGTGTTTGAAAATCAGTTCTTAATTTTTAATTATGGTAATAGTTTCTTTAACGAATGTTGAGCTAAAATCCCAGTCAAGAAAAGAATCAATACTGAACTGTTTATTGATGGGTAAAGAGAAGCTTTTATACAAAAGTAAAGGAGGGATCAGATCAAGAATATATCGGACCTCTCAGAAGAGGGTAGGATATTGGCGGGAAATAAAAGTAGTGGGAGTGAAGACAGTGGCAGCCTGTTTAGGTGAACTTACTATTACTGGGAAGAGAAGCTAAACAACGGCAACCTGTTTAAAATGACTTTACCATTTGAGAAATCTAACTCGTAAAATTTCAGGGGGTCAAACCCTTCCCTTGTGTGGGATGAGATATTTGAGAAAGTTGGTTTTTATCCGGAGGAGGTTATAGCCTCATCTTGAGGTATTTGTCCAATTTGCAGGCTTCTATGGGCTGAAGGCTATTTCTGTGCTAATGAAAGATAACTCATTCCAAACTAACAGTTTAGACGTTTTAATTATTTTAAGCCACGATCACCATACTCTACTAGGAATATATTCATTTGATTTTACCCTTATCGAGTTTGCGAGACCGATAGAAGGATGTCTACAGAAATTCGTAGCTACCACAGGCTTAAAGAGATAAACATGTTTCATAATTTTTTGTGATTACGAATCGCTTATCGCTATCGGCTGTCAGCGTAATATGAATAAAGAGCTGGTAAGCGATCTTGATTCTTGAGTAACAAGAAGTTTTCTAGTCGACACTGTTGTAGTACCAGTCTTTGAGTTTTACTTATTGAGGCACACTGCGCTATCAAATTCAAACATGTCCATGTTCAGAAACACAATCTGGTTCATCAAGGGGCTTTCAGAATATACCAAACAAGGTTTTCTTACGGCCTCTAAAAGTTTCAATCCAAGCGACTTAGACGTGGACTGTTCTGTTAAGGCCTACATGGTAACAGGGGCAAACAGTGGAATTGGCAAACAGGTACCGCCGGAGTCACCATCTTAACAATAAATACTTTTATCCATGCATTTACATGTAGGCAGCTCTTGAAATTGCCAGAAGAGGTGGCACTGTGCACCTAGTGTGTCGCAATCCTGAGACCGCTGAAAAGGCTAAAGAAGAAATTATCAATGAGACCTCCAATGACAAAATCTTTGTACATATTCTTGATTTATCGAACATAAGGGCTATTCACGAGGTAATCAATCCTCAAACAGGAGGTTTTCCCCACCAAAAAAATTTCGTAGAGCCTAAATGTTTATTATTCAGTTTGCAGACAAGTTTGTCCAAGAGCACAGTAGCTTGAACGTTTTAATCAATAATGCAGGCTGCATGGTCAACACACGGGAAGTGACCAGTGAGGGAAATGAAAAAAACTTTGCGACAAACACCCTTGGTACTCACGTTCTCACAATCAAACTAATACCCTTGCTTCAAAAGGTATAAATTCTGGTTATTCTTATTTTACTTTCCTCATCAGGTTTTATTTAATTCAGGTCCATGATCCCCGTGTAATCATTGTTTCCAGTGGTGGAATGCTTACCAATAAGCTTAATCTGGTAAGTTTATCAAAATGTCATTTCAAAGTGTGTCTTCTATTTCTGAAATGAAAAAAGATGAAGATTCTGACTGACTGCGAATCCAAGTGACGAGGATTTGAATCCTGTCAGCTAAAACCTAGCCTTTAGTTGCAACAAAATTATTATTCCTGGTCAGGAAGCGACACAAAAAAGCTAAAAAGATAGCTAACCTAAATTAAGATAAATTTACTCAATATTTTAAGTACATTTTCAGAATGACTTGCACTTTGAAAAGAAAACGCCCTTTGATGGAACAATGGCTTACGCTCAAAACAAAAGGCAGCAGGTTTTGTTTTGCAGAATTGTCCAATGGAGGGTTTCAAATTTTTTGAGCGTTTATTTTTTTAAATTAGGTTATTATGACAGAACAATATTCTAAGAAGTATCCTTCTATTTTTTTTGCCTCAATGCATCCAGGTTATATTTTGTCACTAAGATTCGAAAACAATATGTTTAAGCTGTTTCAAATTTCAAAACTGAATTGTTCTTTTTAGGCTGGGCCGACACTCCGGCGGTTCGAAGCTCGATGCCTGATTTTTACAACAAAATGAAAGACCGTCTTCGAACTGTCGAGCAGGCAAAGTTCATTCATTTTATCAAAATTGCTTCAATTCAGTATCTACTCCATACATTTTGGCCTGCACTGTGTTTATATTTTTTTGTGTTTTTTAGGGAGCTGATACGATTGTTTGGTTAGCCGTGGCCAAAGAGGCATCAGAGAACCCGGCATATGGCGGAGGGCTATTTTTTCAAGTAAGTATTTCAACTACTGCAAAAAAGAAGAAAGGTTTAAATAGCCCACCTTTGTAGGATCGGAAGCCCGTTGCAAAGCATTTACCCCTAGCATGTACCAAGAGTTCGGCAGAAGATGACGAAAAGCTTATGGCTATTCTTGATGAAATGTCAAAAAAATTTGAATCAAAATAATAACTGCACATGACTAACCGTTATGACGCAACACTCACTTCGAGCAACTTAAAGTGTTTGGTTTCTTAATTTTTTCAAACCTTTTATATCTGTCAATTTTTTCTAATGGACTTGCTTTAAAGGCTTATAGTTGGTGTTCAAT
>Ga0194133_10007350_pt1 | contig 13241 bp, 2 predicted proteins | sample TA2KigOf40mmetaG_FD_155448 | JGI IMG/M metagenome (GOLD analysis project Ga0194133, IMG submission 155448) | Freshwater microbial communities from Lake Tanganyika, Tanzania - TA2015055 Kigoma Offshore 40m | ecosystem: Environmental > Aquatic > Freshwater > Lake | place: Tanzania: Lake Tanganyika...
TGAGCCATGGCAACCCTTTTCCTTAGGTTATTTTTTGGTGTTAAACAAATTTTAATCCCATGACCATTAGGCAACTGCAACCCCTATAAAAAACCTAAGAAAAAGTGTTTGACCATTCAAACCTGTTTGACAGCAACAACTATGATGTCGATATTTGGCACCTCGTCTGCCAAGCTGAGATCTTTGCCTTTCCACTTTGTCACAGAATCTTCTTCAAAAAAGGAGAAGCTGATTTGAAACCCAAGATCTTGGATCACTTCATTCCTGAATACAGCAATATTCCACAATTAAATTATTTGATGGTTAAAACTAAACAAGTTATTGTATATATGCAAGCATTCTGATTTATCAGGATTCCCAAATCTGGGTTTCTCATTAACGTCAAGTTTCTTAACTGATGTCTGGCGGTGGATCACTAATGTGTACTGTATATTATTGCTATCCTGATAAGGATACTTGATAGTGTAAGGTATGTAAGATCTTATTGAGAATCTGAAGTAAAGTTAAATAAATATTCAGAGACAGTGATAATGTTATTCTTTACGCTCAAGGACTGACAAAATAATGTTAAAGTCACATACAAGTTTCAATCAAAAAAATTATTGGCATTGACCCAATTTTTCAAAAGTTGTTATCTTTTCCAGATTTCTGTGCTGGAACTGTTTACTCTAGCTGGCCAATATCACATCATAAGGAACTTTAAGAATTGTCTCTATAAACTGATGGCCTGGTTTATATCCCATGGGAATGGGAGAAAAACTCCAAACAGTATGTGCTGTTCCTGAATTGTATGCTTTTAGAACATTTGTGAGTATCCATTTAAAATAAGAATATATGGAAACTGAATGCCTAAATCTTATGATTTTTTGATACTGCACAATTTAAAAATGTCCAAGTACTAGCTGACAGCTGTATAAAACCCATTTTGACTTCAAGTTAGAGATAATTTTCCACCTTTTTGAAATTAGTCTTAAAACTTATTGCACAACATAGCAGCTACTATAGGAGCAAAGTCTTCACTTGTCTTTTCTCATAACTTGAAAGTCTAGCAACTTGTCTGAAACTCTTGGCTTAAGTTTTTGTGGTTAAAACTTAAGCTGCTTGGATGAAAGCAAATATTGGTGACTAAAAAGTCTCATCTAAATAAAGTCATTTTGTAGTTTTAGTTATTTTTTAGAATTAAATATGTCATTTATATATTATTTATATACTTATTAGTAGACTTTGCAAGTAGAAGTTATATGTCAACACTTTTTTGTAATATGTGATACAATATTCCATAACATGAGTCATATCTGTTCCCTTCATGACGTAATCACATGTGTTTGTATGATTTCTCTAAATCAGCTAATGGACAAAAACATGTAAAAGAGATTGGTTATTACTGATAAACAGTTCAGTCCCTTTAAGTTTTTTATTTGGAAATTAATGAAATTGCCATATGAAAATCGCTGATTTCTAATATAAACAACCAGGGCCCTGCGATGTCCGGGACAAAAAATTTTAAAAGGTACCCATCCGAACATTTTACGTTACACCAAGTTTTTCTCCCGTGATCTGCTAAAGTTTTGGAGCTTGGGGTACCCCAGGGTCGGGGTTGGGTTGGTGGCGTCATACTTATGAGTTAAAAAGCTGGTGTGGAGTTCTGAACATAATTTGGTGGAGATTGGCGCAGCGGTTTGTACGTGAAAGAGGGACACAGGTACATACATAAAGGTAGGTATAAACAGTATTTTTTGTGTACATAGATATTCCCTCAACTCGTCTGACTGGCCAATGATCTTAAGAAACCAACCTTTGTCCAATTGCTTTCATGTGAACTGATTGCTCTTTCTTTTTTATCTCAGTTTCTCTAAAATCCTTGATGGATTCCTCATCAAAGCTGAAGTAAACAGAGGCGCCACTTAACGAGCTTGAACGTATTGAACAATGATTTTTAAAAAGACTTTGGTGAGATCTGAAATTTAAGAAACAACAGTGTTAAAATATGCTCAAAGCATCTTCATTTAAATAAGGTTTTACCCAAATTCACATTTTGTCAGTGGGTTAAGTAGAAACTCGTCAGTTTCATTTTTCACTTCGCTGCTTTTTGTACGTCTAAAACTTGTCGATATTCGAGCCATGGTTGAACCCAGACGAGACCTAAAAACAATTCAATTGTCAATCAACATTTTGTTCAATTTGTTGAATTTTCCAGCATTTAACATTTGAAACATTTTCTAAATTCACGTCACGTTTCTAATGATCGTTTCTTGAATTTATAAGCATCAATTTTCTGAACTCGATCATGGAACTTGAACTCAAAATAACATTTGTTGGAAGAACAAAGAAAATATAAACATTTCTTGACAAAAAGTCAGTATTGAATCAATCTTGAGAAGGAAAATATTGTAGACGGCTTAAAAGAACAATCTGTTTGTACTTTACCACTTTTTTCTCACTGAATACTTTTTGCTGATTCGCCTTGTTTTATTCACACTTTTTCTACTATTTTCATCCAAGTCATCAAAATTAGAATCTTCATTAAGTTCCAGGACACTGGTCAACTTGGTAGAAAAGGCACTTTGGACAGGCTGTCAAATATAAAACGATGACTTGAAACATTTTTGGGGACAATGTACTGAAAAAGAGTTAATTGGAAAAGTTATTTACTGGCTGAGCAAATAAAGTCTTCTTCCTGAGAATTACAGGACTTGTAGATGTACTGTTTGAGCTTGGGATCTGAACATCTATTGAATTTGTGTTGTACCAATTGTTCTGAAATTGTCATATTATAATTAATACTTTATCACTCACACGTGCTTAGAGTTTCTCTTTTTTTAACATTTTCAGAAGTCATCCTTAAGATTATCAAGACCTCCCTGAAAAGCTCAACTTATTGACAAAAGACAGCCAGATCCACTTTTACTATATTTTAATTTTTCCTTTTGTTTATTGCACTAAAAATTAATTGTTGTATTTCCTTTAAAATATACTTCCCTTTTCTAAGGAGACTCATGTCATTGACCATCCCTTCAGTGATCAGTCGTACCCACCATCTGTAGCAAAAGGAAAACCCTTGAGGTGACCTGTAAAAACATTGACCGCTTCCCTCCAATTATTTGACAGGCAAACCACCAATGTGTTCTTCCCCTCCATTTTTTACAGATCCGACTATAGATCTTCCTGATCCGCATCAAACCTATATAAACCAACCTGCCTATTAAATAAAAAGTTAGTATCTCATTGGTCTTATTTCTTGGAGCTTATCCCATAAAAATGATTTACCATAGATTATTTTGTATTCTTTTGATCTGAGCCATGGGTAAGTTTGGGATGTACTGAGTCCAGCAAAACAGTTTTAACAATTACCTTGATTTGGAAGGGTCTAAACTTGGAATATCCTTTGTTTAAACCACTTAAACAACCCTCAATACTCTTTTGGTTTGGTTTTGAAAAATCATTTCAAAAGCTTATAATCAAGGAAAAAAGCAATTGTTGTTTCACAGCTGTTGCTCATTACTTGAATATTCTAATACTTGACCTAGGCACTTTTTGATCAAATAATAAATCTTATAATTTTAAAAAATACTTCAGCCATAACTAGTGCCCATTATCACTAAATTGATTGAAAAATGCATTTATTCAGCAGTTTGAGAACACTGGTTATTAGAATAATTTTGTGATGATCATTCAATATGAGCATAGAATTAAAAGGACTACTATACAATGGTTGCCAAAGACAATCAGCATAATTTAGAATGGCTAAGATTGGTGATCAATTGATCTCATGTACAGGCTACCCCTCTTTGACAATTTGCTTCACACCAACCAAAAGGCCATTACTGATGTAAAAGAAGTGTTTTGACCTTGATCAAGGACAAAAATTCTCCTTGATGAAAACCATAAGGATCTTAATTGTCACACAAAACTTTAGTCAATTATTTTGCTTGTTATTCTTCTACTTTTTCTCTAAAGATCTTTTGTGCATAAAAAATATCAGGACAAACTTAATTACTGATGATTGACATGTTAATTGAGGTTAATAGGTCGAAAAAGAGACTTTTTCTTTTAAACTAACCTGAATGAATAAACTTGAAGGTGAACGAAGAATAACTACATTGACCTGAATCACATGCGATATTTCATTTGATTGAGGTGAGATTCCTGAGTGCTTGACTTTTACATTCTAAATAAGGGAAAAAATGTAAAGAGTTTTTTTCATTGTTAGGAAGTCGTTTTCAAATGTTTTGCCTGTGAGGTAAGTGGGTCTTCATTTTGACCTTCAAAATATTTCATCAAAGTTGTTTTACGTCTTGTACGTCTAAGAGTTCTTGTGATGTAACAGCAATAGCACAATGGAAGACAAGTTGAAAGGAAACCCAGACGCCAACAAATAGTACTCCAAGGAGTTCTTTGGTTGCCTTCAGAGTCACAAATGTTACACCAAATGGAGGGGAAAAGATCAACCTTTTGTGGAAAAATGAAAACCAACTTTTTCATTAAATGTAAAGAAATTAGTAAATCCCTCTTCAACCTGGTCATCTTCTATGGGCTCTTTTGAAAAACAAAGTATTGGATTTGATTCATGAAAGCTATGAGATGGACTTTTATCCACATTCCTTAGACTTTTCTGAAAACAAACCAACTTTAAAGATTTCAAAGTTTCTTGTGAATTCAGTTTCGTAGCAATCAATCAACTCTTCAATTCAAATATTTGATTTCCCTATCTTCTTCAATCCTTTACTGAAGAATCCTATAAACTAAATTCTTTTCAAAAATGCAAAAGATTTTTCCAACAGAATACAATAGTCTAATTTGTATTCAAAATATTGCTGAAATGTAAGGGGTGAAAATCCCTATTGCTAAAATTAAAGTTGTGTTGAGAGAGATTTGTTGAAAAAAACTGCATAAGGCCTCCATTCATTCAGCCATTCAGGTCTTAATAAAAGAAAGCTGATAAGTTTCTTCTCTGGACAAAGCTTTGACTAGATATGGGACGATCTGGCCATAAAATCATTGGTCCTTGGCAGAACAAATTTTCTTTAGCTATGCCAGGTTGGGTCATTTCTCAAAAGTTACTTTTTGCCATGTTATCACAATGTTTGTGAAAAATAGGTATAATTTAACAGATTTTACATTTTCTGTTTGCACGTATTTTCTTGTCAAATAATCAACTCTAAAGTCAAGTTTTTGCCATACCTTAGTCAACAATTTGTCAGTGGCTCTCAGTTATATTTTGGTCGAAATTCTTTAATTACCTCACGTCAAAAAATGCTGGGTCAGCTTTTCTTTTTTGGTAATACCATCTTGCTCTTTCAAGCATTATTCATTTCCTTTTTTACTCTTTTGAACAACACAGGTTCAAAGATTATTCTACCTTGAGGTTTTGTTTGGCCCTCTATCCCCCCCTTTCAACCACCAGATTTCTAGAGTTTAGACATAGCAAACCATAGGTTGTTATTTCTGCTCTAGATTTTAACTAGAACTCTTTTGAAGTTTCAGAAAGTCTGGCAAAGCTCTGCACATTGCTTTGAAATTGTTGTGACCTAACAACAATCTACCTACTAGAATTATCAGCTCTCTTTGATGGAAAATCTTATTCTGCTTAACTGAACTCAATTTTCTCTTCAAAGCAATAATGAAAATCAAAATGGTAAATGAAGTAGCCCTCTTGAAATTTCCATGAGTGGGCAGAAAGATTAGTAGTGATGGGACCGGGTCAGCCACGTTTGGTTTGAGTCTGGGTTTGGAGATAAATCTCCCCGAAAAAATCTCAAATTTTCTCTTCAGGTTGGGTCGATAAGTACCTGGTTCAAAGATGGGTCAGCCTTTTATTTATTGTGGGGTCAAAAGTATGCTGGAGTTGGGTCAGGGCCCATCTCTAATTAGAGTAGGCAGAAATTGGACAAATTGTTCAGGCCCCCTTTGCTGTACTTATTTCTGTACGCTATTTCTACAAAAACTTTTTTTATATAGTCATTTTACAAATCAAAAGGTAATCCTATATTTTGTTTGTTAGTTAGTTCGAAAAAAGTATATAAAGTTTGTTTTTCAAACAGTCATAGGAATTATTTTTGATTAAAAATGTCCAAGATTAATTTGAAGATAAAAATTGAATTGAGACTCTCATGACTGTCTTGATCTTGATTTGAGATGCATTTTTTTTTACTTACAAGTGATGATTATTTGATTATCTAATTCCTTTGTTTCTGTTTTTTTGAAGATAAAAATCATTTCCTGACAAATGTTTTTCAAATGAAAAAAGCAAAAGCAAATTGTATCTTTGTTTAATGCTTTAAGTTTATAGGAATAAGGACAAAGTTGAAAATCTAAATCCCATAATCCTTAAATCTGTAATAAAAAAAACAAGACTAATATATTTTGAATGCATATATTTCATTACCTTCTCATCGTGCAAATGGTCTCCGTTTGTTAATGGCTGCCTTTCAATGACCACATTCACATTTTCAACAACATCATGATATCTTGTATTGGTAGTAGCTTCATTCTCATCTTCAACCAAAAAGCCCTTTCTACATGTTTCCAAAAGGCAAGAAAAGAAGCTGTAATCAACCACAAATTGAAGGTGTAAAAACTTTTTAGTTTCTTGAAAGGGACTTATAACAAACGATCAACATGAAAAGAGTCTTAGCATTTTATGTGAGCATGTAGGAAAAAGATGAAGATCTTTAATACTTAGGTTCATAGAAAATAGCAAAATTACCTTGACATTGCACAGAGAAGGTCTGATAAATATTTTCAGAAGTTTTTCTTGCATTGAAAAGAGATCATAGAGGCTAAAAAAATGAAGAAAATCTATTCTCAATAAAAATGGTCCCCTTTGGCATTCTGAATAATATTTCATCATAAAGATCAAGCCCAAATAGAACTTGGTCGATTAAACATATCGAAAATCTTCATTCAATAACATGCAATCGATAAGTTGTAAGATATAATTTTCTGTAACACAATTTTCCATGCCAATTTCGAGAAGTCAAAGAAAACAGTTTTAAAAATTGAGAATCTTACAATCAAAATTGAAATAATATCTGACACATAAATTAATATTTGTTCATAAGGCCCTTGTTCGCAGACATTGATAAAAGAATTTTTGACATTGAAAGATGTATTGGTAGCACTGAAAGTGAGCAATAATACAATGTAATTTAAAAAGATTTAAGTGAAAAAAGTGTCCCAAACAATATTTCTTGGTCGCCTTGACTGATAAGTCATAAGCACTTGACTGAGAACCAAGATCTAAGGTTGTGGGTTCAATCCCTGGCCATGGCTGCAATTTTACAACGCTGAATTGCAAAGAAATCAACAAGGCATCCTTGATCAGGGTAAAAGTAATCTGCAGTGACCATAGACTTCTATGGCGGAACTCATAAAAGTGTTGATCAGATGTGTCTATACTGCAAATTATTATTTTTTTACTTGCATTTTAAGAACGGCTAAGCTGACCCTTTCCCGCCTCCATTTTTCAGTTTTTGCCTTTTTTGCTGTTTTAATCGAATTGTTTTTCTAGCCCCCCTCCCCGCCTGTGTAGCTGGACAGACATTAGGGTTTTATATACATTAATTATAATTATGATTATTGGTCAGTCATTTGAAATGGCAATTTTTGGCTTTCAATTTATCAAAGAAATTGCCTAAACCTCCCCTTGAAGGTTGTTTCAATGATGAAAGAAGTATAGCTGGACTTTATATGGATTGAGGCAATATATTTTGATAAAAAAATATGTCACTTACTTTGAAAACAAAACAGTAATTCCTTGTTGTTTTGATTCAGCCAAATGAAATTCATTCTTCAGGGTTATCTTTGATTGATTAGGCCTTATCTTTTATTTGAGATAAGAGGACCTTTTTTTCTTTCTTTTGTTTGTGGAAATTTTTTGTGTAAAGTTTGGAGAATTTGCAATTTTTCAACATTTGTTGCTCAATTTACGTCCAGAACATTGTAAAACTTTTGTATATGCTACAATATGTTGAGATGAACATAGATCCTAAAAATTTTAAGTTAGTTAAACCATTTTGTAGATTAATAACTTATCTGATACTTGGTCCTGAAACTGAAAGTAATAGAATTAAGCTGCTAATTCTTATCTTCATTCTCAAGCAAACTGTAGTTGCTAAATTGAATTGAGCTTAATTGTTCCTTGTATCTCATGGCTATTGCGAGACTTTGGTCAATCTAAGCACTGGGTAAAATCATTTGCCCTTGAATCTGCCTTAATTGAAAATTTCTTTTCTCAGTCAATCTTGGCGATGTTATGCAAAACCTTGCTAAGAATCGTGCTTTACTCATTTATTCATACTTATCAATGTAAAGTCAAGTGACTTTAAATGAACTGATGTACAAAGTCAAACTTATTCTCATTCCCTCGATTTTGTGTTAGGAAAATCAGTTCTTACAATAAATTCTATCATTTTTATTTTTGCTCTATTTTTATAAAGACAATCAATAAGGGAAGCCACATTTTTCAAAAGAGGAGAAGTTTGTTGATATATTTGAATGTAATAAAAGCAGTTTCCTGACAAGTTGATCATTCAGAACAACTTCAAGAAAAAAAAATTTCAAAACAAACTTTGATGAAATATTTTGAAATTTTCATTCCCAAGGGACCTCCTTGAAAAGAAATCCCTGTTTTTTAAATGCAAAGTTTCCCTGCAATTTGTTTATTTTACTGATTTCCTGTGTTATTCCCTAAACAGGCAGTTTAATTTATTAAATTATTATATTCCATTTCTTTTGACTTATGAAATATATATATGTAGCAATAAATATAAAAGATGTGTAATTTCTTTTAGTAAAACATCATCCTTATCAACTCTTATAGAAAAATAGGGTAAAAACTGTTTGTTTTATCTACATACATTTTCTTTAAAGGCTTGGCACTTTTTTCTTATTGTGTATTGAGATAAAGGACAGAAAAGGAGTTTGTGAATATAATGCATATCAATCAAGTTCAGGAAAGATCGACTGATCCGCAATTCAGTAAAAAGGGTATTTTGCAACATTCATGTTGATTTTTTCCTATCTGTTCTTCAATTGTTCTCCCAATCCTTTTGAAAGCTTTATGACACTCGGCCTGGATAGAAAACTTTATTGCTTTTGTGGGATAGAGTCTGAATTTTTTCATAGACTTCAGAAGTTTTGCACTGTTCAAAGCTAAACTTTCCACCTTCCAAAACTATAGTTGATATTTTTGCTTTAAGATCATATAAAAGCAGACAATTTTAACAAAAGTGTAAAATTTTCAGAATTTTTGTAATTTCATTTGAACAATATGTTGTGCAAAGAATGACAAAAAAGCAAAAGATCTACAGGACTTTGTCAAGAAAAGAAACTTCATTCATCTCCAAGAAAGCTCTTTTATTCTAAATGGAAAAAGTCCAAAACTTTTATGCCATTGCATAAGATGATGATTTTACTTTAGTGTGCACTTTATGGCTTTTCATTTCGATTTTGAATTTGAATGAAGAGTCTTAAAAAAGATCTTAAACTGTAATAACTAAGAATAATTGCAGTCAGATCTTCCTTGACAATTTTCATCAAACATTCTGAAGAAAATTAGCTCTTTAATTTTTCATTTTGTCACATGACTTTATTCCCAACTCGAAACTTTTTCTTAACTTTCAAATTATGTTTCATTTTTCATGTCTCGGAAAACTAATCAAAGTCCTTAGTCTACATTCCAAGGGAAAAATGAAAAAAAGTTTAAAGCTTATAACTCGATTACTTTTTTAAAGCCAAATCTCTAAAGTTATGTTAAAGGTACTATAATTATATCTTACCCTTTTTTTAAAGCCCATGTCAGATATTTGTTACACTTTTAAAACCCATGATTTCCATTTACAATATTTAAAGTTTCTATTCCAGTGTCTAGGAAATAACTAACTGTGGGAATTGAAAACGAAGCGAGAAGCTTTAGTTTTTTTTATGTTGGGGAGAGAAAAGATGGAAAGGCCGAAATTTTGTCTGACGCATCTAGATAGACAAGGATTCTGGTTACAGAATGGTGCAGTTATATCCAAATGGTCATGAGACCTTGAAGATCTACTTAAGGTCTTTAAGACCTCAAGAAAACAATCATTAAAATACAAATTAAGTAGGGATTTCACATTCATATTTATGTGGTTTATTACTTTCTTTTTTTAGATTATCTTACTATATTGTACATGCAAGAAAAATCTTGAAGCTATATTTTTCAGATGAAAAATATATTTACTTGGAAATTTTCATTTTGTAACTTTTTCCATAAAAAATAGCTGAAATTAAAAGTTATAAAAGAACTAATTTAATCAGTCTTTTTGCTCAAGAATTCCAATATCTGCTGGAGTGATTGAATTTCTATTGAGGTTGAAGCTAAGATATGACAAATTCCTTTGACTTTTCCAAAAGACAAAAAAATTATGTTATTAACATAATTGTTTAAATTATAAAACAACTAGTTTTGACAAACTTTGAAGTAGTTGACATTTCTCAATTGACAAGAGAACATTTACAAGTCATAATTTCATTTTTGGACAAGTACATCAAAAAGATGAATGTTTTACTTTTTCTCAAAAAAAATGCTTTCATCATTTTTCAATCAAAGAAAGTTTTCGAATAGAAAATAAAGTTGTTTTACATGAAAAAGTTTATCAATTTTTGTTCATCCATTTTTCAAAGACAAATATGACTCTGTTTGGTTGTTTATTCAAGTCATAAAATTACACAAATCTTGTGTCCCTTTAATGTTAAAACAAACTGCTTTCTTTTTCAATTTTTCAATTATAATTTTGATCTAGTTTTTAATTGTCAACTTATGCCTGATTTTAAGAGACTATATTTTGTGTAGTAAAGTCTACTCTTACCAGTGAAACATGTGAAATCTTTGTTTTTCCACGCCTGTCGAAGTAAAGTAAAGTTTTCCTAGTATGTGGCCAACAAGTTTTTGAAAAGCGAAAAGTTTTCTCTTCGTAAAGAAAGAACTTTTTTTTCTATCACGCACTACTAACTTCCAATTTGAAAAGTAATTTGTGATAGAGAAAAAAGTGGGTTCAAGAGGATAGAGAAATGACCCGAATAGATTTGATAAGTATTTGGGTTCACTTATTGATAACAAACTGGGCATGAAAGACTGAAAATGAAACAGTAAAAGATTCATTAACCTTCAGTAGAATCAATACTGATTAGGCTAAAATGAAATACTTTTGATACATAATTAATGATTAAGGCAATGATTATTCACTTAACGCTTTGGAATGTTCTTTTATACAAGTGTAATATATGATGCACTCAATTAAAGTTCTTTTCTTTATTTTCTCTTTTATGATATTTTAATGAAAATGTTCAGCTTCTTCACATTCCCGTTAAATTCATTTCAAGTCAAGCTGCCTGCCGCCTGACATTCCAACACCTTTTCAGAACAAGGTATACTTGCCTCTCCAACCAGCTGGTTTATCTGGTTTATCCCTGTTGTTGAGCATTCTTGATCCTATATAAAGGGCTGCCATTTTATCAATAAACAGTTGCCAGTATTGATTCTTTTCTTAATTGGGAAGGTCATCACTGGGTTTACAAATCTGATCATCAACTTCTAGCTCACTCACTCTCCTGCCTACAGCACCGAACTTGCTAAAGGTTATTTTTGTTTATCCTAGTCAATGATTTTCCGGCCGGAAAAATGTCCGTATTTTGTGCCATTTTTGGTTACTAAATAAAGACATTTCACAATTGTAGTTTGAATTGGGACAAACACATGAAAAAAATACTAATATATTTTATTAAGAAAGTGTATTTTTCATTACACAATGTTATCCCAAAATATTTATCAATTGTACAACTTTTTATTTGTGTCCCAAAATATTTAACAATTGCATAATTTTTGCCAAATTCGTGTCCGAGTTTTCCAGCAAGGTCGGAATCCTTGTAAGACAGAATACTTCATATTTTGGGATACGTTTACTCAATGCTGGCATGGAATAAAAAAATTTCATGATCAAAAGTGTAAAAATGCCAGATGTGACAATTAATGGATTCTAAATGGAATTTTACCTTGCAAGATAATAATCAAAGGGTCTTACATCATCAAGTTAAAAATTGTCTTTTGTCAGGGTATTTAAGGAACAAGTTTTCAGTTTCCATCATCAATATTCATAGGGATCTAATTGAGAATTGTCAGAAAGGTTTAGCTTCTGGTTCAATCATATTTCATAGCTTTTCTGGCAGGCACCTCTCTAGCCATCTAACTCATTACCATACTTTCTCTGTTGGATTATAGGAAATCTGTGATGCCGGATTATGTTAATTTTGAAATAAAAGACTGAGAGAGACTGAACTGTTAAATGAAAACAACCGGTCTCTTTCAAATGCTTTTGTATGTAAGCCCATTCATAGAAAATTGTTCAAACGCGTGTGGTTGCATCATGAAAGGACCAAATATGTCACATGTTATGGATTATTGTACTGTATTTCAATAAATATGTCTCCTACTAGTAGAATCAACTAAGATAGGAATTGCTCTACAATTATGAAACTATACATAATTGACCAAACTAGTGACTAGAGGATAACCTGAATCTCTAAGGTTCTTGATTACAAAGACCACCAAAATTGACCAAACCGATTCACTTCACTCAGAATCCGGATCTAATTTGACAATCAAATTTTTCCACGTTGAGCACAGTAGTACTAATTGTTGCCATCCTTCATTCAAATTCAAACAAAAAATTTAAACTATTGATTTGGCATACAAATGTCAGCCCAAACACCTTGGCTGAGAGGTCATGGGCACCTGACTGAGGACTAAGATCTAAGGTTATCGGTTCAAATCCCCAGCCATGCAAGCAATGTTTCAATCCCGGATAGCAAAAAAAATCAACAATGCCAACCAAACAGGGTATTAGAAACCTGCTGTGACTCTTGCAAAGGTGGATCATCTTGAGTAAGTTTTTGGTCTATACTGCACTTATTAATGTTGCATTCTTTGTTTGTAATAGCAGGAGTCTTTATCGAATAAATAATAATAGTAATAATAAAACTGGGCAGTTATTATTATTTTTATTATCACATTTTGAGGGTTTAATGAGTAGTAATTAATCTAACAAAGTTTGATTGGAAAAAGCTGAGTCGACTACTGCCATTTTGACTACTGTCATTTTGCCTATGACGATTCGCCTACTTCGTCGATTTGCCTACTGCTATTTTGCCTATGTCAATTTGCATACTATGTCAATTTGCATACTATGTCAATTTGCCTACTATGTCGATTC
>Ga0194133_10007352_pt1 | contig 13239 bp, 11 predicted proteins | sample TA2KigOf40mmetaG_FD_155448 | JGI IMG/M metagenome (GOLD analysis project Ga0194133, IMG submission 155448) | Freshwater microbial communities from Lake Tanganyika, Tanzania - TA2015055 Kigoma Offshore 40m | ecosystem: Environmental > Aquatic > Freshwater > Lake | place: Tanzania: Lake...
GCAGAGCCAACCGCAGCAGGCGGCGGAGTTGATCCGCCAGGGCCTCAAGCTCGACGACAAAAACCCCGGCGCCTACTTCGACCTGGGCAACGCCAACATCCTGATGGGCAAGGGGGGCGAGGCCCTGGCGGCCTTCGAGCGGGCCTCGGCCCTGCGGGGTGATTTCTGGGAGGCGATCAACAACCAGGCCCTGGTGCTTTACGAGCAGAAGAAGGATGGCGAGGCCATCAAGCGCTGGCGGCGGGTGCTGGGCATCAAGCCCACGGCCGCCGAACCGATGCTGGCCCTGGCGGCGGCCCTGAACCACCAGAAACCGGGGAACCCCGAAAGCCTGGAGCTGGCCCACCGGGCCCTGGCCGGCGAGCCCAACTACGTGCTGGAGAGCTACCAGAAGGAACAGCTCTGGGGCAGCCGCCTGCGGGGCTCCACCGCCCAGTTGCTGGCGGAGGCTCCGCTCAAGGCCGATGTGGAGCGGGCCCAGGCCAACGCCGGCACCAGCAACGGCGACGACGAACCGTGACACCATCGGTAGGCTGACGCGCACGTTCGGCCCCCGGCTCAGGTAACGGATGCCCATCGGCGACGGCCGCATCGAGCCCGTGGACCTGCATCAGGAGATGCAGCGCTCCTACCTCGAGTACGCCATGAGCGTGATCGTGGGCCGGGCCCTGCCCGACGCCCGCGACGGTCTCAAGCCGGTGCAACGGCGCATCCTGTTCGCCATGCACGAGCTGGGGCTCACCCCGGATCGGCCCTACCGCAAGTGCGCCCGCGTGGTGGGCGACGTGCTCGGCAAGTACCACCCCCATGGCGACCAGGCGGTGTACGACGCCCTGGTGCGGCTGGTGCAGACCTTCGCCAGCCGCAACCCACTGCTCGACGGCCACGGCAACTTCGGCTCGGTGGACGACGACCCACCGGCCGCCATGCGCTACACGGAGACGCGCCTGGCCCCCATCGCCAACGAGGCGATGCTCGATGAAATCGGCGACGACACCGTTGATTTCGCCCCCAACTTCGATGGCTCCCAGCAGGAGCCCACGGTGCTGCCGGCGCAGCTGCCCTTCCTGCTGCTGAACGGCTGCACGGGCATCGCCGTGGGGATGGCCACCAACATCCCCCCCCACAACCTGGGGGAGGTGGTGGATGCGCTGATTGCCCTGGTGCGCAAGCCGGATCTGGCCGACGAGAAGCTGCTGGAGCTGGTGCCCGGGCCCGACTTCCCCACCGGCGGCGAAGTGCTCACCGGCAGCGGTGTTCGCGACACCTATTTGGTGGGCCGCGGCAGCATCCCGATGCGGGGCGTGGCCCACATCGAAGAGGTGCAGCCGGGCAAGGGCCGCCACAAACGTGGTGCTGTGGTGATCACCGAGCTGCTCTATCAGCTGAGCAAAGCGGGCTGGATCGAGAAGCTGGCGGAGCAGGTGAACGAGGGCAAGCTCACCGGCATCGCCGACATCCGCGACGAATCCGACCGCGACGGCATGCGCGTGATGGTGGAGCTGCGCCGCGACGCCAACCCGGAAACCGTGCTCGCCGAGCTGCAGCGGCGCACGGCGCTGCAGAGCAACTACGGCGCCATCCTGCTGGCGCTGGTGCACGGCAAGCCGATCCAGCTCACCCTGCGGCAACTGCTGCAGGAATTCATCGACTACCGCGAACTCACCCTGATTCGCCGCACCCGCCATGCCCTGAAGCGGGCGGAAGACCGCTTGGAGGTGGTGGAGGGGCTGATCACGGCCCTCAACACCCTCGCCAGGGTGATCGAGATGATCACCGCGGCCCCCGATGCCGCAAGCGCCAAGGCCAGCCTGCAGGTGCATCTCGACCTCAACGATCGCCAGGCGGACGTCGTGCTGGCCATGCCCCTGCGGCGGCTCACGGGGCTGGAGCAGGACAGCCTGCGCAAGGAGGCGGAAGACCTGCGCCAGGAACGGGGCCGGCTGCGGCACCTGCTGGAGGAGCGGCCGGCCCTGCTCGACACCATGGTGGCCGAGTTCAAGACGCTCAAAAGACGCTTCGCCACCCCGCGGCGTACGCGGCTGGTGGAGGGGGGCGACGCATTGGTGGCCCAGCGCACCGCGGCGCAACGGCCCAACAGTGAATTGCTGCGACAACGGGCCCTCGATGGGCTCCCCAGCGATGGCCGCCTGCTGATCCAGGCGGATGGCCAGGTGAAGGTGGTGGGCCCGCAGCTGTTGGGACGGCTCCACCTGGATCAACCTTCACCCTTGGGCGACAATCCCTCCCCGGCGCGGCTGATCCTGCCGATCAGGGAAAGGCCGGCACTGCTCGCTTTCACCGATGCCGGCCGGGTGGCCCTACTGCGCTGGGAATTCGCCGGCCAGCAGCCGGGCATCCTCGAGAAATTCCTGCCGGAAGGCATGAATGATGAGCGGGTGGTGCAGCTACTGAGACTGCCCAGTGGCACAGATATCAAGGGCACCAGCGCTGGCCTGCTCAGCAGCGATGGCCGCTTCAAGCGCCTGCCGAATTATGACAATATGGTAGACGTTAGCGGTTATGGCGATGGGTTCTAGGGCTTCTGGACTTGTTGGCGGTCAGACTTTATGCTTACAATTTCAATTAATGACGCTTCTGATCGATAAAAAGGTGGATTGTGCTAATGTACATCTACTGCAAAAAGTATCAAAGCAGCAGGTATGGAACAAGATTTTAGCAATGATTTTGATCTTATCGTAGATCTTGTCCAATCTTGTAGACCCTTCACTTTTTTAAGGTTTGCAGATGGTGAGTATGCATGGATGAAATCCATACCCTGCCATGGCATAGACGGATGGCAATCCCCAAGTCATCCGACTATCCTTGGCGAGGATCTTACAAAAGCTATTCAACAAAAGGATTCAAGATACATAATCGGTATCCCTTGTGACTGCTGCGACGCATCAGGCAATGGTGCGGTAAAGTCACAGATGTTGAAGATGCTAAAAGTAACAAGAAGGCAGGTAACATTTTCTAATCTTTTCGTGAATGGTAACTTTTGCCGCTTTAACGACCTTCTAAAGGCAATTTCCGGGAGAAATGTCATAGTCGTTACATCTGCTGTGACTAAGCCTACGACACGCGAGTTCGGGTTTGGGAATGCTTTACTGTTGCCATGTCCCAAGGATTGTTCCGAGTGGAATACAAATAAAGATCAAATCTTATTTACTCTCAAACAATATATATCTAGGGTTTCTGGCTCAGTAGTCCTCCTCGCTGCTGGGCCAATGTCAGAGCCAATTGCTGTAGAGCTAACAAGTTTTAATCCAACAAATCAATACATCGATGTGGGTTCATCTATTGATCCTCTTGTGCATGGACGTACTACAAGGCCTTATCAAGCGCAAGGATCTGACCAACAAAGAAAGTGTAAAATGAGTAGCTTAACCCACAAGTTTAAGCAGTCATATTCATATTTAGACCTACTCGATCCAACCTCATCTGTTTCCGTCCTAATTAATGGTTATCTTAGGCCCAGCAATGTCGACAGAATCGTAGAAGCGTGTCTATCCCAGTCGGTCTTACCTGCAGAGATAATCATTCGTTGGAATAATCGAGAGGCTGCCAAGCAATCGAAGTATTCAAGGTATTTTCCCTGTATTTACTCAGATAGGAATACTGGCGTGTGGTCAAGGTTTCATGATGCTTTTGATTTGATGGGTGAATATATTTGTATTTTTGATGATGATACAATACCTGGATCTAGATGGTTAGAAAACTGCCTAGTAGTATTTTCGGCCCACCCTGGACTCTTGGGAACTGTTGGACTTAGGTTCAAGGATATTTCCTCATACATGAATCACTCTAGGTATGGTTGGCCTGCACCTTCAGAAACTGTGAGCCAAGTAGATATTGTTGGGCATTGTTGGTTTTTCAAAAGAGAGTGGCTCTACTTATATTGGTCTGAACAGGGTCCAAGGTATTTAAAACTTGCTGGAGAAGATATCCACTTCTCCTACATACTCCAAAAACACGGTATCAAGACATATGTGCCTCCACATCCGCAGGGCGATAAGACCCTCTGGGGTAGCCTAGCTGGTTCTTCGGCGGGCACTGATAGTGCCGCGATCTCTATGCATCCTGATGCGGCACAAAAGTGGGATGTTCCCTTTCATTCTTACTTGTCTAAGGGTTGGCGTCTTTTATGCCAAGACTAGTATTTAGCCAGCCAGGCAATATTAGCCTTCAAAGTATTTCACAACTTGTAAGCACAATCTCGCCATGCATTAAGCCGGTAGTAATCAACAATAGCTTTGCTGGTTGTGCAGATGTAGATGCTGCATCAATTATTGGTATCGGGGGCAGACTATCAGTAGACATCAGTGAATTGATGAATGATCATCCAACCCTGTTTGAAAGTCAGTGTATTATTAGAAACTATATAGAGCCGGGCTCAATTTTTGTAACCGATAATTGGGACTTGTCTTTAGGTTCATATGCAGTCATTGGTGACACTCATCATATAAAAGGTGCTATTCGACATGCATATAGACAACTGGAGGCTTATCCGCCGTTAGCCATTATATCGTTAGCAAACCCTTTACACCTTGGATTATGGGGTAAGCTAAATTGCCCTCTACTAACTTATCCATGGCATTCATATATTGATAATCATACAACTAGGAATCTAGTCACCAGCCCTGAGCGAAAGAACTCAAGGCTTTCTATCTGCGCGTCATTAACTCACGTGCAGAATAGAAGGTCTATGTATATAAAGCAATTGCTATCTTCTCCTAATCTGAACAGGATTGATTTCTTTGTTAGACAGAAGGATATTGATAAATATCTAGATAGATTGTTGTTGTCGAGCTTTTGCCTAGTTCCTTCCTTAAACTATCAGGTCTCTCCGCAAATTTACTTTAGTTTAAGGGCTAATTCTTTTCCCTTGGTTGAATGCAGAGATCAATTAGTCTACAGTAAATCTGATATTATGCTCTCTCATTTTTGCCTAGATTCTTATAGCTTAATGGAGCTCGTAACGCTCGAGGATGAGGAGGCCGACCTTCTGTATTATAGTTATCTTGAGAAATGGAAAAGATACCTACATACACTGGCAACAAACGAATTTACTGGAGAGTACGGATTCTTTTGCGAGGGCTTTTTTGAGCTTAAGTCTTATAGTCAATATAGCTACACTGGGCCTCTATCTACTGGCGGGACAGAATCTATAGCAATTGCAAAGTATTTTGACCTCTGGCTTGCCCGTGACGATTCCTGGAAATATTATTCAGATGATCCAGGCATTAGCTTCTTTGGCGAAAACTTTTTTAGATTTTACGAGAGTCATATTGGGAAATACAAGGTCATTGATCAATCTTTTTAGTTGTTTAACTTAACGGTCCGCAGTCTTGCATCCATTCTGCAGATGGACCAGTGATGGCGAAGTGGGCTTTTACAAAGGCAGACATCAGGATGGCTTTATAGAAGGCTGGACTTCGATTTGACCCGCTCGGTGACTTTGATAAAAAGTTTGTCTCATCAGCTGCAATAAAGGTGGCCTTAAGTGTCTGATGTGATCACTTTCATACATACAAGCGCAAGTAGAGTAGATTGTCATACAACAGCTGCTTGTGCTGCCTATAGGTGGTGTGTCTGACTCTGTTGATCAGCCGAGCAGCTGCTTTGACGATCGGCCGATGAGGGCTGAGTGACTCCTGCGCGATTATTAGGTCGAAAGATATAGGAGCACAAAATGATTCTAACGTGAACACCGCAAGTCGGTATAGCGTAAGTGAGAGTCCTCATCCGGACAGATTGGGCCGGGGACTTCACCATGAAACTCAACAGGAACAAGGTAGAACAGATCATCCGCAAGCTCAAAATTGCTGAGCAGTTGATAGCCCAGGGCAAGACCGTCATCGAGCTCTGCCGTGTCATGGGAGTGACGAAGCCGCCGTACCACCGCTGGCGGCAGCAATACGACGGGATGCAAGCCGAGGAAATCAGGCGGCTGACCCAACTGGAGAAGGGGGAACGCCCGGCTCTGGCCGAAGGCTTCTCCGAAGAAGTGGAAGCTTCTGGAGAAGGCCGAGCTGGGGAAGGCGATGCTGAAGCATCTCGCCGAGGGAAACTTCCTAGCCCGGAGCGTCGATGGAGGGCCGTCACGGTTCTCCAGGTGCGTTAACGTGCTTTTGAACGCTTTGTCTGCCGGGTGGTGGGGCAGATCCGCACCACCCGGCGCCATGCCGGCAAGGTCCTCGACATTAAGGAGGCAAAGCTGCGCCATCGTCTCCGGGAGATCGCAGCTGAGCACATCCGCTAGGGCCTATCCGACGCATGGCCTACTGCCTGCTGCGTCGTGAGGGCTGGAGCGTGAACCACAAACGAGTGCAACGGCTCTGGCGGGAAGAGGGCCTGCAGCGGCCCACTCCCAGGACGCGAAAGCGGGCAGAGCCCGCCGATTGGGGCAGACTCAAGTTTTTGAAAGGGGTCGACAGCACAACCCGGCGATTCGGATTGCCAGGCGCTGCACGGTATAGGTGTGTAGTCCCACCAGGTTGTTCAGCTGACAATTCTGGGTGGCCAGCCGAATCCGCTGGGCTTCACCGCCGAAAAGGGTCATGGCCGGACGATCCAGGCTCAGGTAATCCAGGCCCACATCCAGCAGAAACCTCAGGCGCATGCGGATCTCCCGCAGCACCAGATCGCCGATCTGAATCTGCCGCGGGCTCAGCAGTGCAGGCCCGTTGACACCCATCAGCTCTTCAATCCGCCGCAGGCTCTCCCCCACGCTGCTGCTGGTGAGCTCATGGATCCGGTAGGGGCCCACCCGCACGGCCAGGGCTTCGGGCTTCAGCCGCAGGCCGTGGAAACCCATGCTTCTTGCTTCTCGGCGGACTGAGACACTCCGAACGGACCCCCTTCTCCCCTTGCCCAGCCAACAGCTGGAACTAACCCTTGCAGGCCAGGACGTCGAGCAGGTGCCTCCCATCGGTTCAGCGTTCATCATTGATCCAACCGCCATCGCCATCGGGCTTTTCCTGAAAATGGTGCACTTGATGGCCATCGAGCCCCAGGGCGCCGTAGCGGCCTGGCGGCTGCACGGCCGTGAGCGTGGCCTGCCGCCCCTGCTGGCGGTGGTGGGCCACCAGGGCGCCGATGTCCACATCGGCCACACCGTCGCCATAGGTAAAACAGAAGGTGTCGGTGAGGTACTCACGCACCCGCGCCAGGCGGCCGCCCGTAAGCGTGGCTTCACCCGTGTCCACCAGGGTGACCTTCCACGGCTCAGCGTTCTGCTTGTGGATCTCCATGTGATTGCGATCCATGTGAAAGGTCACATCGCTGGTGTGTAAAAAATAATTGGCAAACCATTCCTTGATGATGGTGCCCTTGTAGCCGCAGCAGATGATGAATTCGTTGATGCCGTAGTGGCCGTATGTTTTGAGGATGTGCCACAGGATCGGCTTGCCGCCCACCTCCACCATGGGCTTGGGCCGCAGATGGGTCTCTTCGGCCAGGCGCGTCCCAAGGCCGCCGGCCAGGATCACGGCTTTCATTCGTTGCGTTGCCGGCAACGTGGCGCGATTGTAGAAGCGGGGTTTGCCGCGGGCTGGAGGGGCTACTGAAAAGTAGCCTCCAGCAGGTCCGTGATCATGGGCAGCGTGACGCGCTGATCCCAGGCCAAGGCCGCCTCCCGGGCAGTGGCACTGAACCGTTCCCGCATTGGTGGATCCCCCAGCAGGGCCAGCACCCGCTGTGCCAAGCGGCCGGCGTCGAACATCGGCACCAGCAGGCCCTCCGCACCGTTGTGGATCACTTCGCCCACGGGCATCCCTTCGCTGCCCACGATGCAGCAACCGCAGGCCATCGCCTCCAGCAGGCTCCAGCCCAGGATGAATGGATAGCTCAAATACACGTGCACCCAGCTGGCCTGGAGCAGTGCGATCAGACAGGGGTGCGGAATGCGGCCGAGGAAATGGATCCGCTCCAGATCCAAATGCCCCTCCAGTTCTTCCAGCATCAGCTGTTTCAGCGGCCTGCCCGAGGGATGGCCGCCGCCATAGCCGCCCTCGTTGTCGCCCACGATCAGCACCCGCACCGTGGGATGGGCCCGCTGAATCGCCGGCAAGGCCCGCATCAACACATCAAAGCCGCGCAGGCGCTCCAGCTGGCGGTTCACGAAGGTGATTGTGGGCACGCTGCGATCGATGCGGATGCCGCGCACCTCGTAGCTCACATCCGGATTGGGGCAGGCCAGTTGGCAGTCAATGCCCTCATGAATCACCTGCAGGCGGCTGCCCTGGAATTTTGGCGGGAAGCTGTTGGCCTGATGGCGCGTGGGCACCACCCAGGTGCTGGCCATGCTGAGGGCGGCGCGGGTGAGGTTGTTGCGGCCCAGCTGCTCCAGCTGCATCTCAAAGGGTGGCGCCGTGATCAGGGGATCCACGCCATGCCCCATGTGCTCCGGCTTCAGCCACAGCTCGGGCCAGAGGATTTGGGGCACTTCGGGCCACACCTCTTGCAGGCCCAGGGTTTCGCCCCAGCCGCTGTGGGCGGCGATGCGATCGGGCCGCCAGCCTTCCTCTTCTAGCTGCCGGCAAAGCCGGGCCACGGCCTTGGCGCGTTCAATCGCTTCGTGCCAAAGCGGGCTGCCCTTGGGTGTGGGTTCGCTATAGCGCAGCACCCGCAGGCCCGGCCCTTCTGGCAGGGGCCGGCCGTGGCTGCAGATCGCCACCAGTTCATGGCCGAGTTGGCACAGAAACGGTGCCAGCTGCCGGAATTGGCCGGGATAGTTTTGGTGGATCAGCAGGATGCGCACGGGCCAGGCCTGGAAATCCCCACCTGCAAACGATACGTTGAGCCCCACTCCGCTTCCTTGCCATGGCCCCCGCCACTGCCCGTTTGCTGCTGGTGCTGGGCCTGCCCCAGGCCGGTGGCGACCAGGTGCGGAGAGCTCTGGAGCTCTGTGGTGCCCCCCACCTGGCCGGTGCCGGCTTGATGGCGCACCACCACCGGGCCCTCACGGCCGCGGGCACCGGCTGGCAGGCCACCCGCAGCCTGCCCTCGCGCTGGTTTGGCAGCGAGGCCGTGCCGGCCCTTGGTCAGCAGCTGGCCGAAGAACTCGCGCCGCTGCTACCAGAACACGGGCTGCGGGTGCTGCAGCTGCCCGGGCTGGAGCGCCTGCTGCCCCTCTGGCAGCAGGCCATGGCTGGCCTGCCGGTGCAGCCGGCCTACGTGCTGGTGTTGCGTCACCCCCTGGAGGTGGCCGAAGCCTTGCGCCGCAGTGAGGGCTGGAGCCGCGACAAGGCCCTGCTGGTGTGGCTGCAAAGCACCTTGGCGATGGAAGCGCCCACCCGTGGCCAGGCCCGGGTGGTGATTGAGCAGGAGCAGTTGCACTGGGATCCCGATGGCGCCCTCAACCGCCTGGAGCAGGGTCTGAACCTGCAGCTGCCTGAGCGCAGCCATGAGCGGTTGCTGCAGTTGGAGCAGGAGCGCCCCGAGCAGCCCTTGGCCCAGGCACCGCAGCACCCCCTGGCGGCGGAGGGTTCGCCGCTGCTGCAGCTGGCCCTGGAGCTGCATGGCTGGCTTCAGGCTGAGGCTCGCTGCCAGCAGCGCCCGCGGCTGATGCCCGAGGTGATCTGCCAGCAGCTGGCCTGGGCTGAGGCCCTCTATGGTCGCACCCTGGTGGAAGAGCAGCAGCAGCGCGCCCGCGCCGAAGCCGAGCTGGCCCTGCTGCGCAGCCGTCGCCTGGTGCGGCTCAGCCGCTGGTTGCGGCGGGATCGGGCGGCGTGACGCCGTTGCCGATCAGGTTGCGGAAGCTGGTGCCCCAGTGCTGCAGCTCCAGGAAGGCCGCATAGGCCAGGTGGGGTTTGTAGATCCTGAAGGTTTTGCAGATGCCCAGGGTGGCCGCACTCTCCAGCGGCGACACGTAGCTGCTGTCGCCATCAAGAAACCAGGGCTGCTCGCTCCAGTGCTGCAGTTGGCCGTGGGTGAGGAAGAAGCAGCCCGAGTGGGGGTTGGCTGGCGGGGCAAACACGATGTTGCCACCCGGTAGCGGCGCCGCCATCGGCTCGGCCGGGTGGATCAGTAGCGCCTTCAGGTCGGCCTCTGGCACCGCCCCATCGATGTAGAGCTTCTCCAGCAGCCGATCCGGCTGCCAAAACAGCTCCATGCGGTGCGGCAGCAGCACCGCATCGCTGCCCATGTGATGCTGAAACCAGAAGACCTTGTGGAAGAAGAGCGGGTCCTGGATCAGCAGGTCGTCTTCCAGGTATCCGTAGAGGTCGTAGCCGTTCCCAAGCCGCTCCGCCAACACTCGCTGGGCTTCAAAGCCCAGATGTTTGGGCGTTTCCGGGCTGGTGGGCACGTGCTCCAGCACGCCCTGCTCCACCAGTGCCTGATAGGGCGGCTCCAGCTGCTCCACTAGGTGATGCGTGCCATCGGTGATCAGCAGGATCTGAAACTGGTGCCGCAAAGAGTGGCTGGCGTTGTCGACCCGCAGCTCGCCGATGTTGAGGGCCCCCTGGCCCGTGCCCAGCCGTACCAGGCTCAGGAGCTGATCCTGCAGGCCGTGCAGGCGCGGCGTCGGATCCGGCCGCAGTGATGCGTGGCGCCCGCCCCCCTGCGGATTCCAGTGGTGCACGATCGCCAGCAGGATGCGCATCAGGCCTCCAGCTGCGCAAGGTGAGCCTGGAGCTGCCGCAAAGGCCCCTGCCATTGGCCTTGGATGGTTTGCTGCAGCACCCGCAGGCCCTCGCGATCGCTGCCGCCATCCTGCTGCAGCCGCTGCCGCCAGCGTGCATCCGGGTGCCGGTGCAGCAGCAGCCACCGCGAAGCATCGAGGCCATGGGCCAGGTGCACCAGGGCTGTGTCCACGCTCACCACCAGCGCCGCCTCTGCCACCAGCTGAGCGGTGTCCGCCAGGCTCACCAGTGTTGGCTGGGCCAGGGTGAGCTGGGTGGCCTTGGGCAGCTGCGCCAGCGCCTGCTGCTCCTCAGGCCGGTACTGGGTGATGTCCACCACCTGCCACTGTCGCTCCGCCGCCCAGGGCAGCAGCCAGCAGTAAAGCTGTTGAATCTCTGCCCAGGGAAGGCTGCGCAGATGGGCCCAGAAGCGCTCACGCGGATCCACCTTGCTGCGCCAACACACCACGAGCTGGCTGCTGGGCAGCGGCTGGCGCCAGTGGCCCCACAGCACCACGGGCGGCCGCTCGAGGGTGTTGGCTGCCAACAGCGCTCTCATGGGTAGAAGCCCCAGCCAAGGTGGGCCCAGATCCGCTGGCCTCTCGCCAAACACGTGGGATGGCAGCAGGTTTCCAGGCTGGGCCTGGGCCAGAAGGGGTTCGAGGGCCCGTTGGCTGCTGGCTGGGATAGCCAGCTTTAGCCGCCCCCGCAGGGGGCCCTGGCCATGCACCGCGCTCATCAGCGCCAACGCCTCCAACTGATCTCCCAGGCCTCCGCCCAGGCGCACTTCGATGGTGCCATCACCCTGCAGCAGCGTTTGGCAGAAGGCCATGAACGGTTCGTACTGCGACTCGGGCAGCAGTGCCAGCCATGGGTTGGGGTGTTGTTGGTGTTGGTGCAGCCGCAGCAGCGCGGCACGGCCATCGGCATGCTGAAGCAGTGCAGGCTGGCGCTGCAATTGCTCCTCCAGGGCATCCCAGGCGCCCAATTGCCCCAGCAACTGCAGCAGCGAGGCCCGGGTGGTGGGATCGCTCGTTGAAGCCAGCTCGCGCAGCAATTGCTGGAGGGCGAAGTGGGTATCGCCGCAAAACAGATACCAGGGTTCGCGCCGGCGCATCAGGCTGCGATCAACTCAGGCCAGCGCAGCAGCAGGTGGCGATCCAGGGGCTGGCGTAGCCGCCAGAGGTGCTGATAGAGCTCCTCACGCCAGAAGAGTTGTTGTGCCATACCATGGCGTTGGGCAGCGCCGTGGGCTGATTGCACCAGCCGGCGCCGACGCTCGGGATCGGCGGCCAGTTGGCGGGCTGCCACCACCACCTGGGCTGGACTCTCTGCCCACACGCCCTGGGATCCTCCGGCCAGCCAGGGGCCGTAGAGCTCCGGCCCCGCCACAACGGCGGTGCTTTCCGCTGCGGCCTCGAGCCATTTGATCGGTGTTTTGCACGCCTGGGGGAGGCCCCGCTGGAGTGGCAGCAAGGCCAGCTGGCAGCTGGCCAGCACCTGCCGGTAGCTGCCGTAGGGCAAGAGCGGATGGCACTCCAGCTGCGGCTCGGGCAGCTTGCCCTCCAGCCCCGTTGGGCCTGCACACACCAGTTGAACCTGGGGCTCTGCTTGCAGCCAGGTGCGGAGGGCGGGCAGGAGTTCGCGGTGCTCCTGAAGGCGGTTGAGGTTGCCGAGGAACACCCGCAGGCGCCCCCCAGCGCGGTGCTTGCTGAGATTGAGGGGTGGCAGGGGGGTGATGCCGTTTTCCACCACCAGCGGGTGTGGATGAAAGGCCTTGAGTGCTGCGGCCAGAGCCAGGCTCGAGCACTGCAGGGCATGGCTCTGGCGGAGGTGCACGTGCTGGCAGGCCTCCATCCGCTGGCGCACCTCTGGTGGAAACAGGTTGGGATGGTCATCCCACTCCACCAGCAGCAGGCAACCGCGGCGGCGGATGCCTTGCAGGTAATGGCGCCAATGCTCCCAGCTTTCCGGCACGGGGCGCTGCCAGATCACCAGGCTGTTGCGCCGGATCGCCTGGTTGAGATCAAAGGGATGGTGGTGCAGGCGCACATCCCAGCCCCGCTGCTGCAGGCCTGTGAAGGGTTGCTCCACCCGCACCGTGGCCCAGGAGCCCACGGCGTTCACCAGCACGTCGATGGGGGGACGCGACTGAACCACCGGCAGGCCCTTGGAATGGCTCGAGCCTGCCATGGCAGCCTGGGTTCGAGTTGGTTGTGCACTGTGCAGCGCTACGGCGGCGAATCCCTCGGCGAGGCTCCCCGCATCGTGGTGCTCGGCTCCTGCAAGGTGGGCAACTACGTGAAGACCACACCCCTGCTGCGCGGGCTCAAGCAGCGTTGGCCGGCCGCCACATTGGATTTCCTGGGCAGCGATGTGACTGCCGATTTCGAGGCCGGCTGTGCCTGGATCAACTGGCGCCACAGCTGGGATAATCCTGCTCCCGAGGCGGGCCTGGCCCTGCAAGCGGCCCTGGCCCAGCGCGCCGCCACCGCGGGCCCTGTGGATCTGGCCATCAATCTCGATGGCTTCAATCCCGCCACCCAAACCCTCACCGCCTGGCTGCGGCCCCGCTACGTGGCCGGCGGCAGCCTCACCCCCAACCTGCGCC
>Ga0194133_10007354_pt1 | contig 13239 bp, 12 predicted proteins | sample TA2KigOf40mmetaG_FD_155448 | JGI IMG/M metagenome (GOLD analysis project Ga0194133, IMG submission 155448) | Freshwater microbial communities from Lake Tanganyika, Tanzania - TA2015055 Kigoma Offshore 40m | ecosystem: Environmental > Aquatic > Freshwater > Lake | place: Tanzania: Lake...
GTCTTGAAATTTTCCAAGCAAAGTCCCTGAGGATGATTCTTAGAGTGTTGTAATAAACTGATTTCAATTTGAGCTTTAACTTGTGGTTAATCGAGTGTGACCAAACCGGAGCTGCGTAGGACAATCTGCTGATGAGATGCGCATTCAGAATATATCTGATATCTGGAATTTCTAAGTGCCTTCTTATATATCGAAAGGCGAACAGAAGTGATCTACATTTTTGAGTCAGTTTGGTTATATGGGGTTCCCAGCTTAATTTATTGTCAATGATCAATCCTAGAGCCTTCATAGTTTCAGTTGGTTTTATGATTACATTATTTACCTCCACCTCAAAATCATCACCTCCAAAGGTTATCATTTCTGTTTTTCCTGTATTACAGACCATACCTATCGAAGCTAGCCATGAATAATGTTTTGCGACGCATTCTCTTGATCTGTTTAAGAGCTCTTCCTTTGTTTTAGCTTGTATACTCTGAAATAGAGATATTATTTAATAAGGATAAATCTTTAAAATGAGACGACTTTTTTATTTTCTTAAGAAATATTTTGTAAAAAAAATTGTCCAATCAATTAGTTGGAAATGGATGGATAAAGTTGTTCATCCTTTGAAAGTTCTAAATCCCAAAAACTTGCAGCTACAGGAAACCGGTATGCAGTGTAAACAACTAAAATGACGTTTTTCATGGATAGTAAGTACACTTCAGTGATTCTCTGTCAAAAATATTAAATTAACAATAAAATTGGGCTTCTAGAGAGAAATCCAGAAGGCCTTAAAGGATATGGTACAGAGGTAAGTTGGCAACTAAAGATACTCAAGTCACCATATTTTTGCATTCTTTATGGATATTTAAAGGTCTTTCTTGGTTTCATCACTTTCATCCTCATCGTCAGAGTAAACTGTTCTCTCTTCACCTGTGCAAGTAAATTTACATTACACCAGATATTAGATACCTGTTATTGTTTCTTTTTACTCACCCGGTTTGAGAAGTTTTCCGACTAAATCATATTTCTCCTTGAACTGCAATTCCCACTCCCGAACCTAAAATTTTAGATTGAAGTGTTGTGAAAAAAACAGTGAATGTCAGCTTTGATTTTTAAAATGTTTGAAGTTACTTGTTCTAGCTCAGCTGGCTTAAGGTCTGACAAATCATCATAGGTCTCCCCTACTACCTCTGCATCAAAAGTGGCAAGACCTCTCGAGGCGTCTCGACCAGCAAAGGCAGAATAAGGACCCCCTTTAGAAGATTTTCTTTTTAACTTTCATTTCTTGAAAATGGTTACTCCATCTAACCTACCGGGCCCATAGTAATTTCTTCCTCTTGTCACGTCATACACATTCCCAAGAATACCAATCAGCACCCGGCCGTCTGAGCTGCGGCCATCAAATGCTCGTAGTTCTTCTAACGTAAAATCTCTTTTTCTCATTCGGGTAAACCGGGGCACCGTTTCAGAAGGAGCGGAAACTGTAATTAGAAAGAAATATCAAAATCTTTCTTCGATGAAAGTTAGTGACAAACTATGCATTTGGTTGGTCCCTAAAAATAAATAAATAGTTAAAGCCATCACTTGCAAAGCATTTACAACCAACTCAAAATCATGTTCATTCTTAAAATGGCTCTCACTGGTTAACTTCTGTACAAAAAGTTGAAAATCTCAAATACCGTTTTTTATATTTTTTTCTGCAATAAGTCAAAGAGAAGGATATTTTAGTTGCCAAATTCAAATATATCAAGCAATATAAGAAGTTAAACAAGATCAACAAAGCTTGAATCAAAGTCCTTCATCTTTAGCCAGATTGTTGGAAATTATTTATTTTGAAATTTTTTTAGACTACTATAGATTTTTATTTTGAAAGCTTGACATAAAATTGCTGAAGACTCTCAATACTGTTGTAACAGATTCAAACTGAGAAAAACTTTGCAAATTACAATCTTTTTAGTGTTGGACTTTCCTAGCTCTGATTTTACGATTTTGATAAGCTTTTCTTGTTTTTAAGTTCCATTGAAAAGTTCGAATTATTGGAGATCAAATATTGTGCTCATTTTAGCACATTGAGAATTATTTAATTCGGATGAGGTCCATTACAGTGTTGAAGGTTGCCTGTACCCCGTTGAGGCTACAAGACTCAGATTTTTTTTTGAGGTGAAAAGTTGTTTAGAAGTGATAGAAAATGCTGACATTTGGGCACTTGGTTACCTGTGTCTCGCTGAAATATCTTGTACAAAAGAAAACCAATAGCCAACAAAAGTGCAACGTTGATTGGACTGCTGATCAAATCGTACCAAAGCTTTTCAGCCCAACTACAAATATAAGAAAAGTGGTGATTACCTTGTGTGAAACTTGTTTTTTTAACAGATAAATGGTACGTCATTGTATGAAAGTATCGAGACTTACCTAATTTCTCCAGATTGAGAAAGGTCATCGGAACTGCTGTCACCGTTCGCTGCCATTTTAGCTTGAAATGCAATTAAGTCACCACACTGATTCTTCCAGGCGTTGTTATGTAACTTTTTCTGTTGCAAAGCAAAACTGTCGGATCTGTTGCGCTTTATCTACCGACCGATGGGTAGATAAATGTTCAAAACATTGATAACAATGAAAGCGGTGGGCGCCTATAAAAGGTTAAAAGGTTTTAACAAACTGACACTGAGCAGCAACTAATCGTGGCTTCAAAACCTAATCCTCGTCGAGTCAAACCAAAATCAAACAAAGTGGCCGTGGGAGCGAAAATAAACGCAGTCGCCAAGTAAACAAACCTTCAGCTTCTTCGTCATACACACATATGTCATTTTTAGATATCCTTTGAATTACGCCTGTAGATACCCGTGAATGAGGAAGCGTTTGGCAACGTAACTGTCAAGTGCCATATAGTGGGATTTACCGGTTATTCCGATCCTAAAAATGACAATTCATCCTAAGCCTATTTTCTGCAAATTTGCTATATGAGTGCAAACAATTGTCTAGTATTGTGCAACAGTCAGGATGCCACTTCAAAATAGGATTCTGGATGATTTTCAACCTGACCGGGGATCCTAAGCAATTGATTGCCTGAAATTATGAAAGAACCCTTGCAAATTTGCAGGGACCTGCAACCACTGATCAAGTTTGAGTTGCCAGATCTACTGACAGGAACAGAATTGTTAATGTAAAGATTATTTTCATTTTTGAATTCGAAATTTCTGACCAGAATTCCCTATGCCAGAGATCCCATGCAAGTGATTAACTGGAATTATATTTTAAGTCTGTTTTTGATCCAAGCAGGTTTGTTGGTGGAAGCAGCTGTATAACCAAACTCCCTGCTGAACCTGGCGAGTAAGACCTAGAGAATTTCACCTGAGCTGACAGAGCTCCCCAAGTTGAGGCCAGAATTAACAAAACTCTTCCCCTAGGCCCCTTCACTCTCACGGCAGAAACAACCTTCTACAACCACCAACCGACACTGAAGCCCAACTTCAAATAAAAACCTTAAACAAGATTTTTCAACCCTGGTTTGCAAAACATAATCGACATGACACCCTCAGTCAAGGTATCTGATCTTAATGCAAAATATAAAGCTTTTATTTTAAAAGGGTAAGTTTTATCTTGCCTAATAGTTTTGCTTAGAAATTTCATTTAAATCAAGAATCACTTTAGGCAGGCAACAATGGAGAGAAAAAATGGGATAAGTTGCAGGAAGGGAACAGCCAAAACTTTGCCAAAATATTTGATGAAAAGTCCATCCAAATCATTCCAAAACGACATAGTTTGGATGGTGATACCCTGACATGTGGAACCTGGTCGGATGCGTAAAAGGAACTCCCTAGTAAGATTCTATCTAAAGTTCCTAAAATTTATTTAGTATTTACAAAGATTTTGAAGGATCAATCGAAATAAAGAGTCTTTTTTCACACAACCTTCGCTAGAAAAAATAATTTTTCATGTTGGATTAGTACATTACACACAAAAAGACATGAAATAATATAGGATTTGAATCTGTAGCAATTTAAGATTTTATGTTTTTCTCATAATTTTTTGAACTGAAGTTAAAAAAGAACTGTTAAGCACTGGATTACCTGTAACTAATGCCACTCCCTTAGCTGAACAAATTAATTCTGCACGAATAAGAAAGATAAAAAGTGATCTTTGCTCACGAAGGTTCTACTTTGAAATGGGGAGTCCATGACTCAATTTTATCCCGAATATTTTTGACAAAATTTTGAAATTTTTACAAAAGAAATTATATGCTATTATGGAGTTGAAGTCTAGGTCAAATGTATGAAGGGGTTTTGGGGTCAGGAGGTTGGCTTATAGGTATTAAAAAGTTTCAGTCTGTTTGGTGAATGGACTTGTGGCGAGAGCTGAAGGTGGCAAATCAGTTGGGGCCTATAAGGTCAAATGAATTTTGAAAATATGGTTGATGAAGTAGCTGGGCACATCATAAGACTGGTTCATTGTTTGAAGCTGAGGTTAAGGTCACAATCTGGGTGTGTGAGAGGTTAAATGATAAAATCTAGGTTGGAGTTGGAATGGGCTTTGATTGGAGTTTTAGGTAGTAGATAGGACATCACAGAGCCTGGAAGAAAGTTAAAGTTTGGGGCCAAGAGTATGTCAGAGATTTAGAATCAAAATTAATGGGGATAGACTAAAGCCCCTTACCCCTATACATACACGTTTGAAAATTTTAGAGTAATTAAAAATCTAACTCTAAAGTTGTTTTTCTTGCAGAGGATAAAGAAAGACAAAAACCACTTGACAACAAGCCTCAAAAACGAGAGAGAAAATCTGATTTCACATCAGAATTATGCCTCTTTAAACTTTTACTTTTGTTATTTTAGTACATTGAAATATTCAGCTTATCAAGATGTTATCTTAATTTAAACTGAAAGGTCATTTGCAGTATAGTATCGTAATTTATCTCGAATACAAGTTTTTTCTTCCCTTTAGTGTTTCGACTTTTCAAGGAAGCAGATCAAAGGTCAGAAGGTCTTATTTTGTAACTTTTCACACAAGTAATTTGGAATTGAAGTAGACATGGACGCCCAAGGAGCAAAAATATTTGTCCTCATATTCCTGAGTGTATTGAAACTCTTCTTTGGCCTTCTTCCTATGGCCCTTTCTAAACTCATTGAGGTATTAATTTTTTCATTCATTCATTTTGAGATAATTTATTTTGTCTTTGTGTGTTTAGAAAGGAAGATTGGTTTGGCTCAACAAATTGATGTCTGGAGTGGTTTGCTTTGGTGGTGGTGTACTAATAGCTACCATTTTTCTTCACATGCAGCCAGGTTTTCAAATTTGTGTACTGATAAATATTTGCTTAAAAATACTTATCACTGAGGTATGTAGAGGTCAGAGATTTCATGCAGCCAAGAGATGAAAATGGACAACTCATTTGTGAGATTGGAGCCTTTTCTTATGGAGATTTAGTAAGAAACATAATTTTCATGACATGGGATCAGAGTGGGTGGGTGTCAGGGGTTCATACCCTGCCAAGTTCAGGCTAGCATTACACAAAATAATATTTTGAAAGGTGTAAAGTAATTCTCATCTCTTTCGGTACTAAAAAAGTATCTCAATAGGGCTTTATAGTTGAAACACTATCAGTTTTTCCCTAAAATGGTGAAATGAGGCTTTCTCGAAAATATTTTTACCCAAAAACTATTCTACTGCTAACCTAACCCATCCGAGCCTAAGCTGGGCTTATCATCCGTGTTTAACCTTTGGGGCCTAACCCCTCAGGGCTCAGGACTTATCGTCTGGGCCTAACCTAGCTAATTTTTTTGGGAAAATGTATTTGGGAAAAATTTGTTTGTAAAGAACTCATAGTGCCATGCTTGGAAATTAAAAGAGTGGTTTTTTTGCAGGTTTTTTGCGCTGGATTCTTTTTGGTTTACTTGGCAGAAAAAGTCATAGAGAAAATCTTGGGTGTTCAACACAATCATGATTCCATGGCAATTATGTCCACTTTGGCAAATAGGACCAACAAACAGTAAGTAAAAACTGTGATGAAAAATTATGCTTTATTAGCTAATTTTCAAATTAAAATTGATATTGTACACCAAAAAATTATTCAAAAGCAAATGTACCTCAATTGAGGCCTTTATCATTGCTAACTTAATTAATTAATCAGAGAAAATTTGAACATTTTTTTTGAACAGTGAAACAACACACGTGGACAAAGAAGCTGGTGCAACAGAGTCACATTCTCATGGTACTATATATAATCAAATTATCTAAATCTAAGATAAGAAACTTGATGACAGTTTTACATGTCAAAAATTATTACCAAGGTAAAAATGACAAACAAAGCATTGTTTCTTCAATCAGAAGCATCATCACAATTGGTGCTTTATCAGTTCATGCCATTTTTGAGGGTCTGGCAATAGGTGGGTCTCATTTAAAGTTTGATATGAAAAAGTCTTCTCACATGATTGGGTTTTTTTTACTAAGGACTGCAACTGACAGCTTATGATGTTTGGATGCTTTTCTTGGCAGTTTCAATACATGAATGTGCAATTCTCTTCTGTGTGAGTCAATCAAACTTTTTTTCGACTTAAAGAAAGCATTGAACTTTGAGGTGGTGATGGTTTCAGGCCTAAATTTTTGACCTGGGTCGAGTTGGGTCAACCTTCACATGGTCAGGAAAATTTTCTACAAAAAAGCCAATTTTTTCAATCTTCTTCTGAATTCTGAAGAACTCAGGTTTAATAACTTATAAGGATAAAATGCTTATTACTACCAAAACTAAGAACAATAGAGTTAAAAGTAAAAAAGAAATCCTCATGCATGCCTTGATGTTGAAGAAACTTGATTTTTACTCTAATCTCGAGGCTAAAATGTGGACAATTAAATAGCTATCCTTAGAAGGGGATTGTCAAGTTGGACATTGTCCAGGCTTTGATTAAATCAAGTCCAAAGGAAAAAAATACTTGGCAATCAAATGACAATTTAGTCTTCTCTCTTTTCACTACAAAAACAAACAAAAAAAAGTTTGAAAAATTAAAAATTATGGTTCATATTTCTTTTAAAGGTTGGAAATGATATGGTTGTGAAGAAGGAAAAGAAAACGCATATCATCATGGAAATTGGTAGTTTGGGCATTGTGACCCCAATAGGTACAATAATTGGCATTGTGCTCACAAGTAACTATGGCGAAGATGCAGCAGGTAATTCTAGTTTAAAACTATGGAGAAAATGTCATTTCTTGCTTTCTTAAAGCTCTATAGTAAAATGACTTTAACTACATTTTCAATTAAAGTTATAATTTTACTTAAAACATTTTTACAGTCAACTCAATTGCCACACCCTTTCATTGACCCACAACTTTAATTCGGTATTATTACTATTTCTTTAAGACACAAGCCACATTCCTCTCAATCTAACAATAAATATTGAAAACTTAGCTTGACCCCCAATTCAGACCACCAGAACTTCCGGACCACCAAAATTATTGTTCTGGTTTTTATGTATAGAACCCGCCCTCTTCCTCAAATAAACAGGTAATATCTCTTTGGTCTTATTTCTTGATGTTTGATCTCCTAGCCTCCATTTTTTACAATTTTCTCTGAGAGATGATTTCCTCAAATAGAAAACCAGTATTTTTGTTTTCAACATTGGAAATTGGCCATCAAAAAAAGAAAGCCTCAAAGGTTCAAATAGTCAAATTTTATTGTTTTATCAAAAAGTTTTAAGTCTGATGATAAACAAGCAGTTTAACAATTACAAATTTAGAACCTTATCCATGTGATTTTATAATCTTAACAAGAAATATTTTTGTCTCAATAATATGAGTATTTGGTTTCAAAATACATTTTGGATCAAAGAAACCCAATAGTTTATATCTAAGATGTAACTTATCATCTGTGTAACAAAATATGATGATTAGGAAATCGAATTAGTCTACAATAAAGAGAAATTTGTCTTCTGGACTAGATGAATCAATTAGGTTTTATTTATGCATCAGCGAAGGCAAGGACACCTTTTTATTAGGTGCATTACAGGCCTTTTGTGGCTTTTTGATGTTGTTTTTTACCAACCCGAAGTCAAAAATCATTGGCCGGAATTGAACCACTGACAGCTCAATCCCTTAGATTGAATTTTTGGCCAAGTACCAAACCGTTAAGCTACAGCAACCCTTAAGTTCTCAAGTACAAACTAAATGTTATTTTACAGTTGGTGATACTTTGGTCGGGATACTGCAAGGACTGGCAGGTGGTACCCTCTTGTACATCACATTCTTTGAGGTGCTTGATCGAACAAAATTGGAAAAGTCTGGGATGGATGGTATTTTAGGTGTAATTTTAATGCTTATTGGATTTGGATTCATGACTGGCTTAACAATCATGGGTGAGGTGCTTTAGCAAATATATTTTGGGAACACATCCAAAACATGTCAACTTTTCAGATATTCAACTGACATCCGGTGGAAATGAGCCTGAATCTTCAACTCTTCCCTACATTTAGTGAAATAAAACAAATTTAATGTTATTTGCATGCAAAGTTGAGTTTCTGTAATATTTAAACAGAATTTTCTGACAAAAAATTCAAAAAGGTTTATCTTTATTTTGTGTTTAGTTTAAAAAAAGACTTTTTCCAGTAGATTTTCCAACAAGAAAAAATATAAAAAATTGTTCTTGGATAAGGCTTAAGTAGGTACTTCACTAAAATTGAGCACTTGTTTCTACAATATGAAGCTGTTTGTACCAAAAAAAATGCTTTCCTAAATCCTTCTTTCAGACAAGAAGTGTGAAAGCATTTGAAAAAAAAGTTGATAAAAATTTATAGAATGTACTTTTTTTTCTTGTACCTTTAAAAACCATCCAAAGAAAAATTTCTGGTAGCAAATTTAATGGTCAAGTAACTACTATTTGATGTACACCTTTTTATTAATTGATATAGAGAGTGTTTTTATGTGAAGAATCTCACTCCCTGAGAATCAATCAGCCTGATTGTAACTCTCTCACCCGTTATATTGTAAATACAAAAGCAACATAGAAATGCTTTATTTACCTTTGGTACAATGATGGAAGTATAAAAAACAAAAGGTGAACAAACAACAGAGGACTGATAGCCATTCAGTCACGGAACGGGATGTTACGTTAGCAAAGGGTAATGATAAACTCCATAACCAGATTAAAAAGGATTGCGCTTTTAAACTTTTGCATTATGACTTGATGGTTTTCTGTCATGATAATGATATGCTAATGGTAATTGAGGCAAGGTACTTTTCTTTAGCAAAAACTAAATCCAATTTTAGAATAATCTCTTCTATTCCCATTTTAAATATTTTTCATCTATTGCAGTATGCATTCAATTAAAGCTCTTTCTTTATTTTCACTTTTACGATATGTTAATGAATATGCTCAACTTCATTCACATTCCTCTTAAACTCAGTTCAAAACAGGACGAGGCCTGATCTCTCATTCCATCGCCTTTTCAGCCCAAGGTATAACTTGTCCCTCCAGAAAGCTAGTGCCTCTGGTTAATTCACTTTATTGATCATCTCTGATCCACCTCGCAAGTATGTAAAGGGCTGCCGTTCTCTCAATAAACACGTCAGTACTGATTCTTTTCTTGACTAGGAAGGTTATCAACGGGTTTTCATATCTCTCATTTCTACACACTTGGACTCTCCAGAGCACTGTGTTTGGTGCCTCAATGAGTTGTAAGAGCAGGTTTGGCTAAGATTTTAAAAACTATCAAAAATTCACAAAATTTTTGACAGAATGTCATGCACAGCTTTTTCAAGTGAACAATTCTCTTTTCAAGATCAAATTATCTGAAAGAAAATTTTGAGTGGCAGCAACATTTCCTAGAAAACCATTCTGGAAAGGTTATGGAAGACTTGATGGCAGTTGTTAGCACAAAGGTAAAAAGAAATTTCATCAGATTTATATTTGATTTGGGTGGAGAAAATATTGAAAGTATATTTTTGAAGAGAAAAAAAGAAACTTTTTGAGAAATCCCTAAAGGAAATTGAGTAGACAAGCATTTTTTGTGCGGGGATAAATTCCAAACCCTCCAGAGCAACCTATCCCCCCTTATCCTGATCAACAACATTTTTAAGGGGCAAGCCCACCTAGTTTACTATATAACTTTAAACTTAAATATCTCAGCTTCTAGACAATATATCAAAAATCTTATGGGTACCTTTGGAGCTGTCCATGTGGGGATTATGCATGCCAAATTTCAGGCCTCTAGCTTCAGTTGTGTGGGAAGAGAATGAGGTGACTGATGCACACATGACGTCACGCCTGATCCCTGATTTCTATACTCGCTTCGCTTCGGGAGGGTTAATTTTCACACTCAAATGAATTCCCTTTTTAAAAAATTTTCTTTGTAGCTTCAATCTATTGTTTCTTTTGAAAACCAAAAAGCCTTTTTTTCAATGTGATGAAAAGAATTGGAGAAATAAATTACTATTTTGATCCTTGAAGAAAAAAGAAAGTTGAATTTCTTTTTGATGAATGTGATGAATGAGTCTTTTCTTACAACACTTTAACAAAACAAGAAGAAAATGATGAAAAAATTGGAATCAATTTTCATTTTTTCTATTTGATTACTTTTTCATAGTCATTTGCAGATGTATAAAATTAGTGGTGATCTCAAAATATCATGATGATGGAGATCTTGTGCTGGTTTATTTTATTCTAGCTTTAGACATAGATTTATTTTACATTTGTTCAATTTTCAAAGCATCTTGTCTCATAAAAATAGTTTTTTGTCAATAGAAATATTTTTTATCCTAAATGTGACATGAAATTCAAAACTCTCTTGATTTTTGTTATGCCCAGACCTCTCCAGTGCAAATAATCAAGCATGAAATAAAGCACCTATTTCATTTAAAAAAATGATGAAAAATTTCAGAAATTATTGTGTATGTTGAAGGGTAGTTGTGATAAAAAAATTCATTATTTTGTGAAAATAATTGATAAAGAAAATCACAATGCCTTGATGAAGAGTAGTTGTAAGGAGATTCAAGAATATGAAAAGAGTAAAATTGATAATGAAATTTTTTTGATAAAAGTAAATAGATCAATGCCTTTCAAAAGTTTTTTGAATGAAGCAGACAAAAAAGCTCTCCAAACTATCATATCTCTACTTTAAATCAAGAGTTGAGAATTTCAAGCCAAAAATATTGATTGCAGAGAGAGCTCGTAAATAATAAATTTTTTTGAAGATACAATTTATCTTAAATCCATAAACAAACAAAAATGGAGTTGAGTAACTTTGAGAACTTTCCAATACAACTGGTCAGTTATATGGTTATTTAAACCTGATCCACTTTCTGTCGTCTCTCAAGGGCGTCACATTGAATCCTTTTCTGACGTTCCACCTTTGACTTTGTCTTTGCTCTCATCTGTAGGGTAGACAAGTGGGTAAAGGTGGCAATCAGGGTGATTGGAAACCGAACAATATTCAATGTTTGCTCAGTGATAATCAGTATCAAAGACGTGGTTGTCATACTGGAGCTAAATGTCATGGAGACTGAGGGTACCTTGAAAAAATTCAAACAAATGCATTGCTGTTAATTATTAGACATAATGTTAATAATCTCTTGATAGATTTGGGTTCCGTTCAATACTTTATTTATATTGGGTGTTTACTTTTATGTCGCGTGATCCTTTAGTTCCCCTTTTGGAAGGAGAGCACGCCATGACCCCTCTGGCCTTGTATTTTCATGCCCTAAGAGACTTGTGTGCGCAAATGCAATATATTGTAGAGTCAGTAATGAAATGGATTCATTTGAATAAACACGTCTTTTATTTGGTTCATGGGATTTACAGTAGACATTTTTGAGTTTTACTTACCAAGCTCAGGTATGGAACAAGAACTATAGCTGATACCAGGGTTGCTCTTGCAGGAACTGCCATGTATGAGGATGTGTCAAGCAAAGCTTCTATGATTTGGTGATGGCTTAAACATTCACTTTCACAAACATTTTCACTTAAAGATGAAGGTGATGACTGCTGATTTTTCTTGGAATCTGAAGGTTTTACTTAAACTTTTTCAGTTATTTTTATGCTGTGAAATAAGAAACTCAATCACTTTACCTTTTGCTAATGAGTTGGCATGTCGATGGATAAACACAATTATTTTAAGATCGTAGGATATCGAGGAAATCTTAAATAAAAAGAAAATATTACTCGGTGGTTTAAAATTTATGTTAGGTTTGTAATGCTCATTTTTAATGTAGATAATCCCATAATGATCTCGGTACTTTTATTATTTGATAACGTAACCTATCTATCCACATTTGATTCCTGAGCGCATTTGATCAATGAGCTCCTGCCGCTCCTATGTCGATCAATAGGCTTTTCTTGTCAACTAGATATTTTTCACTATTCTTAAAGATAAGATTGTGCAGGATAATTAGACCTTAGTTTTAAGTTTAGTATGTAAGTTTTTATCATATTATTTTCAATAAAGTATGTCGAGCATTTTGCTTTGACTTTTATTCCATACCCTTGGAGTGGCATGTGTGATCATACTGGGTCAACACTATTCTGCTGACGAGAGCGCATTAGGTTTGTTTGTATGCAATATCATCTAAACGTAAAATCACCTGAAAAATGAGTAAGTTTAAGATACTCCAAGTTTTTGCTGGCCATTTAATTTCTCTGCCCTCATCACCCCTGACACAGGTTTCAGCTACAATAGAGAATGGATGATCTGTCAGTTTATGAATGGTGAAATTGATGCCAATGGACAAAAATATGATGGCAAAGGCTGTTAGGTTTAGTTTGAAAAGTACTGCATCACTGACTTTCTTATTTGCTGATCTGAAAATAAGATTGGAATAAAAAGATAGCTTTTTCAGTTCATCTGGTTTAGAAAAAATCCCATTGGAGGGTAATGGATGATTAAGTTTTCTTTACGCTTGACTTTCATTCCATTGGTCGGGGTTACAAATCCCGGTGAAACATTAAAAGACCCACACCCCATCACCATCCAAGAACTCAGCTGACCACAATTACAGTGAAAATATTCATCCTTTATTTCCTGTAATTCATTCTTAGCTTTTGAAAAGTATAGCATGTGAAACAGTTGTAAGATGAAGCTATGAAAATCCGTCGAATCACGATTTGTCGAATTTCCGTTTTACCAAAAATTTGTTCAGAAGAATCTCCATTTTTCAAAAAATTTGCTCTGTCGGATTAACAATTTGTTGAAGTAACTAACCTTACGTTACGTTATGTTATGTTATGTTATGTTATGTTATGTTATGTTATGTTATGTTATGTTATGTTATGTTATGTT
>Ga0194133_10007357_pt1 | contig 13236 bp, 13 predicted proteins | sample TA2KigOf40mmetaG_FD_155448 | JGI IMG/M metagenome (GOLD analysis project Ga0194133, IMG submission 155448) | Freshwater microbial communities from Lake Tanganyika, Tanzania - TA2015055 Kigoma Offshore 40m | ecosystem: Environmental > Aquatic > Freshwater > Lake | place: Tanzania: Lake...
GAATTTATTTTTATTTTACTTATGGAAAAAAAAAAACCAATGAAAATAAATAAAATATTTAATTTAACAAAAAAAACAATTTAAAGATTTATTTAATTAATAAATAAAAAGTTCCTATAGCTCAGTTGGTCAGAGCATTGGTCTTATGAGCCAAAGGTCGTGAGTTCGAGCCTCACTTGGAACATAATTATAATATTATTATATAATAATAATTATTATATAATTATAATTATTATATAATTATAATTATATAATTATATAATATAATAATTATATAAATGTATATAAATACAGAGTTGAAACAAATAATTTAGCTTAATTAGAATGAAATAAAAATTTTTATTATTAAATTAAAAAATGTCGTGTACCCCTTTTTCACCAACTCCGTTTGTTCCAATTACAGATATATCACAAGTTCAACCTCACTTTATTTTATCGGGTTTAACATTATCTAATTTAAAAAGTTGTAATTTATATAATTCACAGAATAAAGCGTTTGGATATTGTAATTTAACAAATTGTTATCAAACTACGCTTCCTAAATCCGAGGCAATTAATTGTTCTTATTTATTATTAATTGCAAATTTATACCAATATATTGCAAATGAGCTCGAATGTTCATTTACACAAACATCTATTCAAAATACATCTATTGTAAATTCCAATCAAGTCATCATTATTTCAATGTATAATACTGGATCCATTACAAATACTACTATTCAAAATCAACAATCCACAAATGTCAATGTCAATATCATTAATATTCAAAGTTCTCAGAATCAAACAAAAATTAGTAGTTTAATAACACAATGTATTCAAAATGTTATTCAATATGCAAAACAAAATCCATCTGTATTTCAATCTCCCAATAGTGCTAATTTAGTCTCTTCTCTTTCAAACGTTCAGCCTTCTTCTTTATCCAATACAACTCAACAAGCAACTCAAAATGTCATTCAAAATATAACTTCGGCCAGTTCTTCTATTCAAAGTAGTGAAACGGTATTTCAAGAACAAATTATTAAAATTGTAATTTCAAATGTACAATATCCTAGTGCCGTTATCGACATTAATCAATCGGATGCTGTTTCTTTATTGACTCAAAATATAGCCGTTGCAACTGTTAATACAATTTTACCTCAATTATATCCATCTATTATTCCACAACCTTCATCTTCACCATCTTCTTCTCCATCTTCGGAGTCATCTCCTTCATCCGATCGATCCTCTACTATTTCTCATTCTTTATCTTCGGTTGATATTAGTATTATCGTAATCGTAGTAGTCGTCGTTATCATCATAATCATCGTCGTTATTTTAATGACCACTCATCGTTGATCGAATAATTGGAATAGAATTCCACTGACTATAAAACCAATTAAAAAAAATAAAGTAAAATTATATTTCATACATTGATAAACTCTAAACCATTGATGTTTGACTGTTTCATCTTGAACATATTCTAAGAAATATGTTTTTATTGGAATTAATTTATATGTAAAAATTGGAATTACTAAAAATAAAAAACAAGTAATTGATAATCGATTATAAATTGGTTTATGTGAATTAAATTTCCAATAAAATAAAGCAATAATGAAAGCAATTAATAAACCACTTAAATAATAAAATAAACGTTTTTGTCTAATTTTTTGATATACTTTTTGTAAATCATTGGGCAACGATTTTTGTAAGTCATTCATTTTACGATGACATATTAATAAAGATAAATAAGAACATACAATTCCAATATTAATCATTGATACAATATGGATCCATTTCATTTTTGATTACTTTTATTTTTTAATAAAATTTATTAAAAAAGTAATTGAATAAATTTTATATTTTTAAATATTTAGTAATTTTGTTATGTAGATAAGTAATATAAACAGATTGAAAAATAGTCATCTTTTTATTATCATTTTATCCTCTTTTTATTATCATTCTATCATTATCTTTTTATTATCATAATCTTATCATCTTTTTATCATAATCTTATCATCATTTTATTATCATTCTATCATCTTTTTATCATAATCTTATCATCATTCTATCATCATTCTATCATCATTCTATCATAATAATGCATATATGGTTTTAAATATTTACATTCAGAGTCTTTTTTTGGTAGTATATATTTATTATATAATAATTCTTCCAATAATTCATCTGATATTTCTTCCAATAATTCATCTGATAATTTATTAGATACTTTAGATGGTAATCTGTTAGATATTATCATTTTTCCAAATGGATATGTCTCTGTTTGTTCTCTAAAATAAATACAATTTTTTCTATCAATTCGTAATGATTCAAAAAAAGAATGTAATAATTGTAATGTGTTGGATTCAATTATTTTTTTCAATGTAATTATACTATTAGAATAAAATGGTAAATCAGTTGGAAATTCAAAATATTGTGTTGTTTGTTCATTATATACTAAAATTTTTCCAATTGTTTGAATAGGTATTGGTTTATCTAATTTGCGTGATTTATATATTACGTGTGCTTTTAATAGATCAACGCATAAATGAACTGGTTCTGTATATATCTTATCATCCATTTGTTGTTTAAAAAAAATAGATAATTGTTTATTTTCTGTACAAAAAATAACGAGTAAACTAATCATACATTCTAACCATTCTTGAATAATATCCAAATTATTTTCAATGTGCTTAATATGATCAACTAACGATGGTAATGAAGTACTATTGGAATATAACATTTTTCTAAAATATTCAAGATAATCAAACATAATTTCATCTTTATCAAAATCAAAAGGATTTTGGAGATGTTTTAATTTTTCAAGAATTATTTTTAGAAAAATGTAAATAGATCCAATTTTCTGTAATAAATAAGAGTTATCATAATAATTATACAATGTTAATAAAATAGATTGTAAATTATCTTTATAAAAATGCTCACAATGTTGATATATTATACTATAAAAAAATCCATATTTAAAACATTTTATATTAAACTGAACAATGTCTGATATTGGAATATGACTTATTCTATGCATTAAAAAAAACATATATTTTTGTATATGAATGGGGCTTAATGATATCACAGATGATTTATATAACTTAAATTCGTTTAAAATCATATGTGAGTTAGAATTGAACTTATTTATAATTGATATACCATTTTTTGATATTATTGGGTCTAAATGATAACTTAATTCGGGATAATATTCCATCATTTAAATTATTATTAGATTAATATGATGATTATAATTATTAGATTATGATAATTTTAGATTATAAAATATATTAATCATATTTTATAATTTTTATATTTTTTATATTTTTTATAATTCTTTCTATATTTTTTGTATATTTTTTATAATTTTTGTATATTTTTATAAATTTTGAAGATTATAAGTTTCACAAAAAGATGTATCTTCGGAAACTAATGGTTGACAATTATTATATTTTGATGTTTTTAATAAATCGTGAAATACTTTATTTTGACTTTCTTTTAACATAGGTATATTAATTTGAAAAATTAAATTTAAATCTCCGACGTGATTTTTAAATGTTAAACCTTTATTTCTAATAACTTTAAGAATGGGTTTTGATATTATATTTGACATTGAAGTATTTGCTGGTTGAACTATTTTAATATATTCTCCATTTAAAAAAGGAATAACACGTGAAAATCCATATAAAAATTCATATAATGTTATATCAATATTACAGAATAAATCTCCAATTTCCGATTCAACAGTGTAATAGAATGAATGTGGTTTATATTTTATCGTAAAAATAAGATCTCCCGATTCCATATTTGGATATTCATCTCCCTTTCCTCGGATACATATTTTATTTCCTTCAATACATCCTTTTGGTAAAGGAATTTCAATATCCATTGATATCGTTTTAAAATCTTTTTCTGTATAAAAACTACCAGTACCCGAACATTTTGGACATTGTGATATATTTTGTGTTACCATAAACCCCATATTCATTTGTTGAACGACATTTCCTTGTCCTTTACATTCTTTACATTTATTTGTCTGTGCGTTTCCAATAAAAATCTTTTTATTTAATTTCATTTGAATACTTGAGCCTTTATATATATCTTCTAAACTAACTTCTAATTCTAAATGTTTTGAAGGTGCTTTTTTCTGTCCACTTCTACCTCCCATCATTCCACCACCTCCCATCATTCCACCAAACGGAAAAGATCCTCCAAATAAATTTTCCATCAAATCATTGATATCGGGCATCGGAGGTGCTTCGGCCATTTCAGCACTTCCATACTGATCATAATTCTTTCTTTTCTGTGGATCACTTAAAATAGCATACGCCTCATTTATCTCTTTAAATTTATCAGCATCTCCTCCACGATCGGGATGATATTTCATAGCTAATTGTTTAAATGCTTTTTTGATAACTTCTTCCGTTGCATCAGAAGATACACCTAAAATATCATATAAATTTTTAGAAGATGATGATTTCATTTATTTTTTAATAGACTTATTCTTTTAAATGAATTTTTAAATAAAAGTTTTAAATAATGAATATATTATTTAAAAATTTAAAAGCAAATTAAAAATTTTTTAAAATGATAATAATGAATATTTTTATTTGTAAAAATAAAATAAAAGAATGTATTCTAAATTTGGACAATTTGGAGAACGTATGAATTCTCAAATAGAAAATGATACGAACGCTGCAAATCCTTTAACTTATTGTCTATTTCCATCTTTAAATTCTCAGTTTTTTCACGGTTCGAGTAGTTCCAATCAACTTTATTCAAATATGAATACTTCGTGCACTAATTTTATGGCTCAACGTTGTAGTCTTTTATGGGATGATTACTGTGAAGCTTATTATCAAATTAATACAGATAATTATTGGCCAAATATGGCTGTCATTGATCAAATTGCTTATCAAAATGCAAATCAATTCTTTGGTATTCGTCCAACAATGGGGCAAAATTTATTACGTAATACTTGTTATTATAAATATATAAATACAGATGATTTAAAATATACAGTTGAACCATTTGATCCAACCGTTGCTAATTCTCCTCTAATTAAAGTATTTAATGAATATGTTTCTCGTTATTCCAAAATTCAACATTTATCAGATCCATCTCTCATTCAAAAAGATACATTAGTTCCTAAAATGTTAGAAAATTTTAATATTTGTATAGATGTAATTGGTCGTATTTATTTAGCTTATCTTCAACGAGAACCAAATGTTAATTTAAAAGGAACTTTATTTGAATCTTTTTTTAAAGAAAAAAAAGTTTTATTAGATTTGTATTTACAACAAGCCATTTCTCAAGTTCCTTCTTTCCAATCATTTTCATCTTATGGATAATTTATTAAATTTTATTAGAATTCATTAAAATAAAAAATGAATAAATATTAAGCTTATATAAATTTAAAAATACTTTAAAGATATGACATATTATAATTTATTTTTAAAATTAGCTCAACCAAATATAAACACTGGTATATCAAGAGTTGTGTTTATGTCTGAATTTATTAATGAATATGAAAAATTAAAGCTTGGAAATGGTGGTTCTTGGTGTCGTTTTGATACAAGTAAACTAAGTAAACATTATAAGATAATAAAACAATATAAAAATGGTAGAACTGAATGTAATTTTAATCAAAATGATATTTTGAATCCTATTAATTCTCTTTCTAATAATGACATTCTTCAAAATGATCTTCCAAACGATAATCAAAACGATAATCAAAACGATAATCAAAACGATAATCAAAAAGATATTAAAAAAGGTAATTGTATTTATTCTATACAATTATATGGTTATCAAAACAATTTATTTCTTAATCGATATGTAAGATTAGATATTAAAAATTATTATAAAAATCATAAATGTATTGTTTGTGGGTCTCACAGATTTGTTGAAATTGATCATAAAAATTATTTATATAATGATTATCGACTAAATGATTTAAAAGAACAATTATTAGATGATTTTCAACCATTATGTAAACATTGTAATGATCAAAAAAGAAGTGATATTAAAAAATATAATACATCTCATTTACCACCTCCTTATTTATTTTTTTTATTAAAAGAAAAAGAGATAATAAATGAAGGAAATCATCTAACACCATTTAAAAATGAAATTCAATATACTTTTTGGTATGATCCAATACAATATACTAAAATGATTGTCAAAAATTATATTTTAAATTTTATAAAACCTATTTTATATGAATATTTTAATCAATGTAAAAATCCAGATGAATTATTTGATATTATTAAATCAAAAATTGATTCAATTTAAATATTAATTTATCGTTATTAAAAATGAAATCTATAAATGTTTTAGATTTATTTTGTGGTTGTGGTGGATTTTCAGAAGGATTTAAATCCGAACCTTTTTCAATTGTATGTGCAAATGATATATGGAAAGATGCTTTATTAACATATCAACAAAATAAACCAAATGTAAAAACAATTTTAGGTGATATATCAAAAGAAGATATTAAAGATGAAATTATAAACGAATTTAAAAATAAATCGTGTGATATTATGATAGGAGGTCCTCCGTGTCAGAGTTTTTCAATGGCTGGAAAACGCGAACGAAACGATCCAAGAGGCAAATTATTTGAGGATTATTTACTTTTAGTTGAAAAATTAAAACCAAAAGTTTGTTTAATTGAAAATGTAAAAGGAATATTGAGTATGAAACATTATAAAGACAATTTATCTGATTCTCAAAAAGAAATGATTGAAAATTATGAAAAAACAAAAGATAAACAAATAGAATTATCTATTCAACCTTTATATGAAAAAGTTGTCACTAAAATATGTAATCGATTTAAAACATTAGGATATAATATTGAATATAAAGTATTAGATTGTTCTTGTTATAATATAGCACAAAAAAGAGAACGGGTTATTTTTATCGCAAGTTGTATAGAGTCTGTCATTACATTTCCAATACCAAATAACACTAAAATAAGCGTTAAAGATGCAATTGATGATCTAAAAGAAAGAAAAGAAGATAAATCTCTATCTCATTTATTTTCTAAACATTCCGATGAAATGATTGAAAAAATAAAAAAAACTAAAATTGGAGAATGTTTAAATAAAAAATATAATGATGCATTTTTTAAATGTGATCCTACAAAACCTTCGCGAACTGTAAAAGAAAATCACGGAGGTGTATTTTTACATTATGAAAAAAATCGTGTAATGACACCTCGAGAATTAGCTCGTTTACAATCATTTCAAGACGATTTTTTATTTTGTGGAACAAAATCTTCTATTTTAAAACAGATCGGAAATGCAGTACCTCCTCAATTATCAAAATCATTAGCAGAAACGGTCTTACGTTTTTTTGTATAATTTTTGTATAACAAATAATAATTATTTTATAAATTTGTTTTAATTAAAAATTTATCATTAAAATTTTTAATTAATCTTAAAAAAATTTATTATTAAATTTTTATCGTAATAAATTGTAATAAATTATAATAAATTGTAATAAATTATAATAAATTGTAATAAATTATAATAAATTATAATAAATATTTAAATTTTTTACAAATAGTAATACCGTGTCTAACTGGAAATTGATGATTATGTTTTGATTTATCCGTTGATATACTAAAAATATCATATCCTAAATCTTTAAATTGATTAACCATAATTCTTTCAACGGGTTGATGAGCATAACCATCTTCTTGTTCAATATAATGACCACAATGTTGAAATGGAGGATAATGTAAATTAGTATCGTGTAATGCAATGATAGTTTTATCGGTAATAATATTATGTTGAATTAAGTGATGATAAATATCCATTTGAATCATATCATGACAATCAAAAAAAATTAAATCAATTTCTTGATTATCTAAATCAGTAGGTGTCAAATGAATTGCATTTTTAATGATAATACGATGATTTTCTCCTTGTGAAGGAACTTGATTTAAATCGCAAGTATATAATATACCATTATCAGTATAAGATAAAGCTTGTAAAAAATTTTTAGCACTGTATCCATTTAAACCTCCAATTTCTAATATTCTTTCTAATCGACAACCTCTTATGATTGAATATAAAAATAAAGCTTCATCGTCTTGAATTGGCCCCGATACATTTTGGTCATCCGATTGATGTAAATGGCTTAAATCATAATTTACCATCCTTTACCATTATACAATTTTATTAAAGAATTAATTTAAAATAAATACAAGAATTAAAATGAATTTAGAAATCGAATTATATTATATTAATTTAGATTGTCGAACAGATCGTCGAAATAAGATGGAATTACAATTACAAGAATATGTTAAAACGATTCCTTATTATCGTTATCGAGCTTTTTCATCGACAATAAAAGATATGTATGAATTATATCAACAGAATTATTTAACTTCTAATAATTATGTACAAGCATTGATGAATCATAAAAATAATATAAATCGAGGAAGTATTGGATGTTTTATGTCTCATTTAAATTTATTAAAACAATGTGTCCAAACACATAAAATATTTTTAATTTTAGAAGATGATGTCCATATTATTCCATCGTTCGAATCCACTATATTATCAATGATACGATCTATATCTGAATTTGATATGATTTATTTGGAACAACCTACTCATTTGTGGAAAGAAAATTGTATCGATTATAATGAATATTTATATAAAATTCAACAAGGTTATTTTGGAACCTTTGCTTATATCATTCATCCTTTTCACGCTACTTATTTAATACATCATTTAACATCAATTCAGAATCATATTGATAATTCATATTTAACATTAAATCAAACCAAAAATATTTATTTATTAAAGATACATATATTAAATACAGATGTATCAACTCGTCGAAATTCAGATGTAATGATTTCAAAATCAATACAACGTAAAAAAATGCTTGTTTCTCGTTGGATATCAACTATTTTTTATTTTTATTTTCAACCTTCTTCTTTTCTGATTGATAAATGGAAACAATTTTTTCCACAAATGACATTTGTCATTGTATTAGAGAGTGATTCATTAATGTCTGAAATATCGATACAAAAAAAAGGATTTCATATTCAACGACCTTTGTATCCAATCATAAATATTATATTCTTATTAGATAATATTTATGAATTTAAAGTTGAACAAATACCATTTATTTATGGTCTTTTAGATAAAAATAATCCAATAGAAGAAACTTTAGCCATTCCTTCTAATGTTTTTTCTTTTATTTTTTCATTCGAATAAATATTATTTAAAAATATTATAAAAAATAAATTTTATAATAATCATTTAAAAATAAAATAGATTTAAATATAAAAATGATTCACGACAAAACCGAGTATCATAAAATTTTATTGATTAAGGAATTCAAGACTCAATTAGTTAATTTTTTAGATGAATTAATTGATTTATTTCCAAAAGAGGGTGATTTAATTTTGATTCGAATTTTTATTAAAGATCAAATACCGATGGCTGATGTATTAGGCAGATATCAACGAGATATTCTTCCGTTTGAACATAAAATAATGAGTCGTGATGAACATTTTTTTTTGGATCATCCATTTTTATACGCAAAAACTCCTTTAGGAGAAGAAAAAGTAAATCATTTTAAAGATTTATGGACAAAAGGGATTTTATCATTAGAAGATAAATTGACCGTATGGAAATGGATGGATGTTTTTAATATTATTGCTAAACGATATATTACTCATTTTGGATATATACAAGGATGGGAACCTAAATCTGCAACTCCGAATGAAACTTCTATTCCAAATTTAGAAAATGTAACTTATCGATTAAATGAAGTTAAATCTAATAATAAAGAAATTAATTCGACAACGAAAGAAATGGTATGCAAAAATGGAGTCTGCTATTTAAATAGTAGTTCATAATTTTATTTATATTTTTATACTAAATTATACTAATATTTTTATTATAATTTTATACTAATATTTTTATTAATAGTATAATTTTATACTAATTTTTATACTATTAATAAAAATTATTTATATAAATATAAAATGGCTTTAACTACATACAATAAACGTTATTTTCAACGAATTATTGATGATTTGGTTACTCAAAGAAAACAATATAAACCAACAGAAACTAGAAAAGAATCACAAAAATATGAAGAAAGATATATAAGTAATTGTTTTACAGTAGTAGTGGATCGTTATGATGAAGAGAAAAAGACATTATATTTAACAAGATTTTATATAAAATTAGATAGTTATACACTCAATGAATGCAAATTAAATGGCTCCAAAATATGTCAAAGAGTAAGACAATTTTTAACAGATTTAAAGGAGCGATTAAGTTCATCCGATGTAAACCAAATTGTTTTAAATTTTGAAGATGCTAGCGAAATTTCTTTTACTTCTTTGAATAGAACCAGCAAAAAGTCAGAAAAGTTTCGTTTTCGTTTATTGTATTTAAAAGCTATTGCTGGATATGATACTTTTTATATGGAAAAACTTGGTGCTGAACCAGCTCATATGGATAAGGCTGACTATAAACGTATTTTTGAAATAATTGGTAATTGGACACTTTATGATTGTTTAAAAAATAATCAAAGATATTTTTTTAATATCGTATTACTAAGATATTTTATCTTAAAATATAAATTTACGAAAGACGTTACTTTAAAAGAAATTATGAGATTCTTAAATAAAATATTAAATGATCTTAGATATTATCCTAACAAACTGAAAGAGATAGAATTTGATGATGATAATTTATTATATATGAGTGAAAATGAAAGTAGTAGTCATATAAATACATTGGAACGTCAAAAAACTTAACTCAAAAATGATTTAAATAAATTATTGAAATTTAGAAAAATGTCATCTACTTTGAGTGAATCGGAAGTTGATATTGAAACATTTTTAACAGATATAGACGATAGTGAGCATACATTAGAATCTATAAATAGAAGTTTTAAAGAATATAAAAGACTTAAATTAAAACTTGATCTACATCAAATATGTGAAAAAATGTTTACTTGTATTGATTTTAGTACAATAAAATCAGAATTTGGAGATACGCTTTATACAATACGACGAAAACAATCTTACACAAATGAATTATTAGATGCTCTATTTGATACTAGTACACCTCAAATTAGAAAAACTCAGTCACAAGATATAAAACGTGAGATTGATGCCTTTTTTGGCGTAATCGATTCTAAATTGAATACTCGTTCATTTGAAGAACAAATATCATATACATCACTTACATTGATTGAAAGAACATTGGTTATTGAACATTTATTATTATTTAAACAGACATATTTTTATTTAGATATGGATGTTTTTAGTAAAATATCTAATATTATCAGCGACCTTACTAGTATATTTCAACATAAAGATTTATTACGAGGACAATTTGAGGTTTTAACTGATAATGAAATTACAGAATTTAAAGTTATAGTATAATAATTAGTTAATTATCAAAAAAATTGTAATATATTAAGCTATGTAATTGTTTTTTTGGGAACGAATTAGTAACTTTTAAATAATATATATCTATCATTATCGATGTATAAATATCAAAGATAGATGTTTTAAAAACATTGACTTTATCTCTCCTAATGTAATTGAATAGAATCATTATATTGATAGAAAGGGTACACTGTTTCAAGGATTAATAATTTGATTATGTAGTCTTATAGATCTTGTCGCTGAAGGAGAACTAGATGTACCGTCATGACGAAATGATATAAACTGATTACGTTTAAATGGAAATTGTGCGTAAAATTCATTTATACAAGGTTTTATATAACAGTGGTAAAAAATAGCAAATTTCTCAACATCATCTGAATAGATGGAACCATTGTAAATTAGACTTTCGAAATATTTTATAAAAACAAATAACAAATATAAATTTTCTGTAGTTTGTGTCATATCCCTTAAAATATCAAGTATAATTAAATTAAAAATAAATGATATTAGATTGGGTGGAAACATTCCTATTAAAGATTGTGTAGTCATTGGCTGATGAGTCATTGACGGAGGAGTCATGGCTGGAGGAGTCATTGCTTGTCTAGTTATAATTAGAGATTCTATAATAGAACAATAAAATCTTGCTTTCTTTTTGATATATTGAACATATAACTTATCATAAAAAAATAATAAAAATTCAGAGTAATGAGTTGATATAGAAAAATTTTCAGAACTAGTTATAAAACGTTCTTTATAAGCAGCTGAAGCTATCTCTATCGTAGAAATTATGTCTTGCGATGTTACTGCTTTTTCAGCATTAAATGGAATAGTTTTACAATATATATTTGATATATATATATATCCTCTATATGAATGTTTTAATGTATCATTCATTTCTTCTAGCTTTGCAATATTTTCGAGGGGAATCATTATATTTATGTCATCATTTCTTATACTAAATGATAATAAATGTGTATAAAATAAAATTTCAAGTTCGTTTGTAGTACCCATATATTGATGTATTAGACCACCTTCTGCGTTAATTCTTGGAAAAAATAATTTTAAAAGATCTTTTACGTCATTTATAGTATTTATTAATGAACTAAAATGTATTCCTAAATGTGGTAGTATATTTTTTAATATTTGTAATATATATTCTACTTGTCCAAAATCCAAATTCTGAATATAAATGGAATGTGCGAATAGGATCATATAAAATAATAAATCTCGGCGATCTTTTATACTATTACTTGAAGATTTCAAAAATAATATTATATTCTCTACTAGTTCGGATATTGACAAAGAAATCTCTGCTGATCCTCTTTTTCGAGGAGGTCTACGTTCGGTAGGCATACTACCAATACTCGTTTGTTCTACCGCTTGTTCTACAGTGTCGGTTCCTTGACTAATCATATATAATCTACGAAAAGGTAAATCACATTCATTGTATAATTTATATCCAAGATATGATAAACTATTTGGATCTATTGTTTTATATTTTTGCTGTTGTTGTTGAGTCGATAATTGGTAAGAATTAGGATGACTTTTTATCCTATATTTAACTTGTGTTGGTTGTTTAGATTGAGGCATTCTAGGTTGTTGTTGTTGTTGAGGTTGACCTTGAAATGTTTCAATTATTTTTGTATAAATGGATCATCTATACTAACATCTGTAGGAAATAAAAATTGAGATGGCAACAACGATTCATACTCTTTTTGTGTGTCATATACATTTAATGATAAATAATGAACTGTTTTTATATCATTTTCTATAACCATTTTGGATTTTCTAAATAATGCAGCAATCTGACTAATACGTTCTTGATATTT
>Ga0194133_10007358_pt1 | contig 13236 bp, 8 predicted proteins | sample TA2KigOf40mmetaG_FD_155448 | JGI IMG/M metagenome (GOLD analysis project Ga0194133, IMG submission 155448) | Freshwater microbial communities from Lake Tanganyika, Tanzania - TA2015055 Kigoma Offshore 40m | ecosystem: Environmental > Aquatic > Freshwater > Lake | place: Tanzania: Lake Tanganyika...
TGATCAGACAATAGGGGATTTGTTTCTTTTGAAAAATATAATCTTTGACATTTTTCATGGTTGATAAAATAAGAGAAGATACAGTTAAGTAATCACTTATGAAAGACAACATGATCAAAAAGAGTGACCCTTTTTAGTCTTAAAGGACTAGTCACTTACCTGATTTCACTACTGCCTATATTCATACACGAGCTATCTAGGTTTCACCAATAGCAAGTCTGAAGCTTCAGGGTCGGACAGAAGGCAGAGAACTGCAAGCGTAAGGAGGATACGTGGGAGTAGAGCTAAAATCCCAGTGAAGACTTTCCCAATCAAGAAAAGAATCAATACTGAACAGTTTTATTGATGGGAAAAATTGACTTTATATACAAAAGCATAGGAGGGATCGGATCAAGAAATAACGGACCTCTTAGAAGAGGGTAGGAAAATTGGCCAAAAATAACTATTGTGGGAGTGAAACCAGTGGCAGCCTGTTTAGGGAGACTTACAATAGCTTGGAAGGAAAACTAAACATCGGCAGCCTCTCTGAACTAACTGTAAAGTGAAAAATATTGTAGCGTGAAAAAGGAGAGTGTTTGAGAATGTACAACGATACCTATGCCTGGCATAAAATGGATCTTTGGGGATATGGGAACCTAAAACCAGGTTGAAAAATTCCTTGAGCATGTGCCAGAGCAAAATTTGGTGTCATGCATAATGGTGGGCCATTTATACCCACAGACATAAGGATGGTGAGTGCGGTGCTGTGGTCTGAAGAGTGTGTATGCGCTGGGATGAGTGAACATGTGTAAACCCAGTGATGACCTCACCAATCAAGAAAAGAATCAATACTGAACTGTTTATTGATAGTATGGTAGCTAGGTTGATATCGAAATGAGTTTAACGGGAATGTGAAAGAAACTGAACATTGTTAAAATGTTGCGAAAGCGAAAATAAAGAAAGAACTTGAATTGTACGTATTTCACGATAATGGATAACAATAGTATCTGTTCAACAATGAATGCATCCTTCCAGACACCAACCACATGCTGGTTACCTTCAGCATCCATGTTTGAGATGCCTCCCCCCCCAAAAAGCTACATTACTTGTCAAAGGGTCCCTTTTCATCAATCAATAGTTTAGTAATTATCCTAGTCTTTTCAGAGCACTTCCTGGTTTCACTTTTGTGTTATACCACATTGGCATAAAAGTTGGATTGGAATTTCACATTTAATGCTATCTGCATCGGGTGGAATCAATGTTTGTTGCCTGATCTTTTCAATTTCTTCCTATCTGTGTCAAGCCTGTTTGTATTTTGCAGCAATTTGATCTGATACCGTCAGAAAAGATGAGAGTGGCCGAGCATCGTATTTCAACACAACGTAAAGATGTGGTCAAACAAAGGACATTCAACCTTTTTACCTGCTACATACCACTTCCCCCCCAATTTCCTTTCTGTATCATTACGACGAGACGAAATCATTTCGCTCCAATTTGTCCCTCTGAGTGTAATATTAATGTCAATTAACTTGATTAGACACACGACAAAGCTCGAGGGATTAACCAAACTTAATCCTGAAAACCGACCAGATTACAATCTGTCAAGAATTTACGTCGAGATACTTTTGTTGGAATATTTGGAAAATTCTTCTATTGGTTACAAGGCAAAATCACTTCTTAATACCTAGCTTTTTTTCGAGCAAAAACATTGGTTTTTTTTTATTTTATTTTGAAGTGAAAGTAGTTTGTCAGTTGGTCCATCTATCCAAGCCTGGTCGGATCAGCCTCAATTTCGTTGCTTGCTTTGTTTAACATTGGAAATTGCAAAGAAAAACAGAGAAAAGTTTTCCACTCAATTTCAACCTTTACCCTTTAGCACCACTTCTTCCAACGATTCAATCAAGGATGGGAAGAAAAGATGAGAACTTCTAAACGAGATCCTATTTCAGGTTCACTTTTTTCCAAAAAAAAAATATTCATTTCTCTTGTATTCCTAATGCTATATTCCAAAAGATTTGACCCCCACACCATTTGAAATTTTTCATGACGAGCAAAAAAGTATTCAAGGATTTTGAAAGTATTATTATTATTATTATTTCTTTGTATTTGTAAACCTGGACTTATAGAAAGCTTACCTTTTTAAGGGACCAAGTACCAATCCTGTTCCACTGATCTAATCCTTAAAAATGGTTATGTTGAATCAATCAAAGCATAAAAAAGTGGTTTTCTAAAGGATTTTGTGAAATAATGAACTTTTTACATCAACAATTTTAGACAATCTATGGTATTTCTTCATCTAAAGACAATCTCAAAAAATCATTTTTTATCAATAGGAGTGGAAAAAAGCTACCTTTGCCTGGGATGAAATACCAAATTCTGTATTATCATATCATTGTATGCGCTCAATTTATGTTCTTTATTTTGCTTTACACTATTTTAATGAAAATATATAGCTTCTTTCCCATCCCCGTAAAATTCATTTCAAGACAGGCTTGCACCTGGTCTCTCATCTCCACACCTTTTGATATCAAGACAAGTGCTTCAGTGCGAGGTATACATGATCCCCAATCAACTTGTACCACTGGCCAATTGGTTCCATCTTTGATCCGATCGTCTCCTACATAACAGGCCGTTGTTTTATCAATGGACAGTTCAGTATTGATTCTTTTCTTGATTGGGAAGGTCATCCAATGGGTTATCAATTTCATCATCAAAACTTCTAGCTCATTTTCTCCGGCCTACAGCACAGCGCTCGCTAATCATGTAACGTTAGCTACCTGAATGTACCTATCTTGATACTGAAGGTGCTTGATCTCCTCACCTTCATTTCAACCATACCAGTACCAATCTCCCATATGCTTTTTACAACCCCCACCCCTGTGCCCCATGTTTGGGTGTTATCCTTACTTTTGCATCTGAAAAAAAGTAGTCACATAGAATAATCAATGATGTTTACTTTTCCTGTTCACCCTACATTACCTCATCCCTCTTTGAACACACAAACAGACAGAGGAAGATTCTTGTAAAAATAGAGAAGATAAATGGCCTCTTTGTCCAGCTTAAGTGATAGTATTTATTAATCTAAGATCAAAGAAAGGTTTTCAGTTTGCCAAGACCTAATCTCCAACCAAGTACTGCAACTAGTTAGTATCATAAAAGGATTTTCAGAAAGTTTCAGTCAAATCTAGGTTTGAAAATACTCCACAAATCTTTTTCCTTTCACGGAAGTAAAAAAGAGGTTCAGAAAGCCGACTGTTTTTCACTCTGCAAATGTAAATGAGTTTTGTAAACCTAGAAAAATCATTTGAGTGGATTTGGTTTGGGGGATGTGGGTGCCTAGCCTAGCTAGATGGGAACTTTAAGGTACATTTGTATTCAAACGCATCGACTTGGATCGAAAAGCAACACACATTTTGTCGCATACACAACGTTACAACATTTGAAAGTGGGATGTTCTGACAAAAGAGATTTAAATTGTTCAAACTTTTTTTTTCCACCATTCAAAGCGAATTTTTCAGCTTGTGAGATATTTTGATATCCTAACTCAATAAAATTGTTCTGAAATGACCTCCACCTCCGCCTCGACTTTACCAATGCTACCTTCTAATTTGATTTTATAGCTATTTCCTCGATTCGAGCACATTCAAAAGTTTTTTTTCTATACCTTAAAGAAATATTTAATAGCCTAGAGAAGGATGTGAAGTTCAAAATGTAACAAAAAGTGCTAAAAATTTAAAATTATTGTTATTGTCACAAAAGGTGGGCCTAATTCCTTGAGTGTGTGGCAAGATTTAGAATTATACCCAAACTTACTGGATAAAAAAAATTCTTGAGTCACTTTTTATTGAAACATTTTGCAAAATAATCATCAAGATTCTTTGGATTTTTATTTTTACAGGAAATCTTGGTCTATGGTTGCTTAGGTTGGCAAGGTTTGAACCCAGGGTATCTTTGCCTTGGGCAATCCATAAATCCTCTTTTCATTCCATTGTCTCAGGCCTTGTATAAAAAGTAATTCATTTTCATTTTGGGGTATAGTCCAGGGTTTCATGAGGTCAAAAATTGACTTTGTGAGTAAAAATCAAACACTTTATGCTTTCTGGAGTCCAACATTCACAATAGTTTTCTTGCCAATCGTGCTAGCCAACAGAAAGCAAGTGTTTTTCATTTTTTTCAAATATAAACAACAGATGTTTTAAATTTAGATGAAGGTTAAAAATCTAGATTTCTTACACTCTCTAAAAATCTGACAAACTTGAATAAAAAAGACAAAGTTGCTCTCTTGGTAAGAAAAAAAACACACATTTCCACTTGAAAATATATATTAGTTTAACGAAAGTCAGGAAATGAAAAAAAAAATGTTTGCTTGCCCTTGCTTGTCCAGGACGTGAAAAACTCAACCAATAACTGTAACAACGAGACAACAATCCGGATATGAAACATCATCATTATCCCACTTCAATCAATTCGATCCCATTCGAAATGGTAAATTGTCTGTGAATTATTGACCGTCAGAGCATAAGATTAAAAAATAAAAGATTTTAGACTATTTATCAGCACAACAGCAACTAACTTACCCTCTTTTTGATAAAAGCATATGATAAAGAAATTCTTCTTGCCTAGATTGCAACGAGTAAATCTTCATGCTTTGCATAATCGTGTAATAAATTGTGAGCAGCAAGAAGTGCTTTCTCTCTCATACAAATAGTCAAAGTGTAAAAATAATGTAAAAAGATCCAATTTTATGAAGGTTGTATTCTCACTCTGGTAATTCAATGTTAATTTTTTACATACTATTTTCAATCTTTGAAATCCATGCTGAATATGTCAATCGACATAATGTAATCTGACATGATGCTCTTCTATCACAATCTTCATCTGAGTAAAGGATAAACATTCACTTTATCAAAGTATTTACTTGCCTGATTTATGGTTCATATCAATTTACTTCTCTCATCTTCGTGGAAATATACTTTTACAAAAAACAAAACTTTTTGTAAATAAATATTTTCTTTTTTTTTCTTTCAGAATGAAATCTTTACAACCATAGATCATCTCAAGGAAAATCGAAAAAAATAATGAGAACTGAGATTTTCTGTTCAAGCAGTGAGTCTTGAGGGGGAAAAAGGTATTTCATTCTTTTTTGAATTATTGTATTGTCCAAGGATTTAGCATTGAAAGGTTTCCTCTGTCAGAACATTTGAAGCACCATATTCTTACCTTTAAATGCATTTCATGAAGATTTTTTTTTAGTCTGACTGACCCCGTGGTCAATGCAATTTCTCCATCTCTGGTGTCTCCCAAAATCTCACATCTTTGTCCAGCTTCTCAAAAAATTTCTCAGATTTCATACTTTTCCTTTCTGCTGTCTCTGTCTCAGGGGAGTATTCAATTTGTAACAATGTAGAGGGGAATTTTTTCGACCCTTCAGATTTTGGAGTCTTTGAATCCAACTCTCACTCACTCTCCCCTCCTTTGAAAAAAAAGCTGCGACTGGAAATCTGATTTACGAACAAGTTGCGATGTGGGAATTCATGAGGCCAAAAGTTAAGGACCAGCCTTTGAATATTCGATTTAAGTAAGTGTGGATTGGGCTTTCTATTCGTTTCTCTTTGTTCCCTCAAGCAAGGTTTTCATCGCAATTGGTTGTTCAAGATCAAACATTTTTGACTAACATGTGCAATAAAGAGTTATTTTTGAAAGTCTTTATTTTCCAGCATTTTTCGTTCTAGTCGCCCATAAACTTTACTAACCCCTTATCCAGGGTAGTTATTCTAATGCAGAAGAAGGGCACGCTTCAATTCACAAATGAATAGAAAGCACAGAAGAAGGAAGAAAAGGTTTCACAATCCAAGATGATAGCAGTTTTGATTCAAAAATGGAATTTTTTTGTTTTCTTAGAGCCAGCTGACTTTTTTGAGCCAAGATTATTTTTTTTTGATCTTCAACTTTTCGAATTTCATCGGAATGTCGCTCAAAAGTTTTCAGACTAACGGGTTACTTTCAACTCAAGGTGTTCTTCAAACAATTTGTTTTCTTTTGCTTTTCAGTTGTCAATTTTCCCTCTCTTGAAATGTGCGGCATGCACGATTAAAATGCATTGAGCCATTTCGGATACAAATGACACGGCGGACTGACCTAACTCGAACATTATCTGAAAGCAGTGAAAGTCTCATGATCATTTTCAATTTTTGTCATGCAAACTGTCCTCAAGCTTCTTTGACCTTTTTGATATTTAGACAGCATTCGATATCAAAACTTTCTGGCACCTCAGAACTGGGACAAAATTTACATTTTTTTGACATTGTAAAAAAAATGAGTACAATTTTCCCTGTGAAATTCCAGTTCGAGAAACTGTTTAGGTAAAAAGGGGTCCATCTTCAGAAGTCTGAAAAAATTAAAGGAATGCATTTAAATTTGGAACACAAATTGGTCACTTTGCCATTGAATAGTTTTTGTAATGCCAATTATCATTTGAAAGACAAAAAGGCTCACTATGCTGGTTGATTTACTACCCCTCGTTACAGAAAAAATCTTGTTCTTGTCCTTCCCTTTGTTTGTTGGATCATATATGAAATCTTCGCCCACTTCTTTCTCACAATATCTCTAATGTTAGGGCCACCACCAAGCTGTACATTTATTACTGCAGGCATTTTCTGAGATAAATCAGATAGTCCTCTACTTTTCTCTAACTATTTGTCACACTTCAGTAATTCAGTTGCCATTTTTATGTAAAGGTAAACAAATATTTAGTTTTGTTATTAAAATTAATTAGCGCTGGGCCGTCTTATAGGCTGTAGGATTGACCAATAAAATGTGGCACGAAAGGAACCGGTTAATACAAGTATAAGCTGTAGACATTTTGGTTGCTGACCAATTAGCGTTTCCTTCTATTTAGACTCTAGCTTATTGTTTGTTGACAAATTTTCACAATATTTGAATTTTTTTACAGCAGGCACGTAATAAAAAGTTTTTTTCCCAAGACCGACACGTAAAGTCAAAGGTCCATTAAGCAACACAAGTTTCTTTTGCTTTAACCAACTGCCTTATTGTTCTAAAATATTTTTTTCATTACCTTTTCAGAATCCTGTCAGCGTCGTCCCCCACTTGTTGTTAAACCACCATGACTTTTTTGCTGCGAAAGTAAGTTTGAAGGAGGCACCAACTTCTTGAAAAGTTTCAAGAGTACTTTGACATTACATATTGAGCTCCAAAGTGTCTTCTGAGTGTTGAAATGTACGCAAAAGTCATCTTCGTAGCCACGCTCCTCGGGGCTGTACAGGCTGGTCTCGAGGTAGGTGGAGGTGACAGCTGTTCAAACACACCTAAATGCAAATGCAAATGGTCGTCAGGGAAAAGCGTGGCTGATTGCAGTAATGCAGGGCTGACAACGATTCCCTTCACGCTTAAAACAGGTAAAATTATTATTTTGTTCGCCTATTTTTCGCATTTTGCAGTTTTGTTTCCACGCTTATAGATATACAAATCGTCGTGCTTGATGGAAATCCAATTGGAAGCATTCATAAAGATGCCTTCAAAAATGCCGGACTTGTCAATCTCCACAAAATTTCCATGAGAAATTGCAGCTTAAAGTAACTCAACTTTTAAAAATGTTTTTTGCTGAACTAAAACTTTATGTACTTTTGTTCTCTCTATAGATACGTTGATGAGAGCGCGTTTAGTGGGTTGCGCATTTTGATTGATCTGGACTTATCGTCAAACGACATTTCAAAATTGAAGCTTAAAACCTTTGAAGAAAATCCAAACTTACAGGTAAATCATAACCTTTTAGATCCAAACTCTTTCACTAAATGTCGATTTGAGCTAACCTCTATTTTTTGCAGTTTTTGAAAATGTCTCGAAATCCTTTGGGAGCATTACAAGCCTTCCAATTTCCTCAGCTAAAAAATCTCAAAACTTTGGATTTTTCTTTTTGTGAACTGGAGACAATCGACTCTAAAACATTTCAAGTAATCAGCAAATGAAACTTTTCCTAAATATGTTCCTTTCAAAGAGAAAATCGAAAATCATGCCAAAAGCTAATCCATTCAAAAATGTATTTAGAACCTCGGATCCAGCGTTGAAAGCATTTACTTAAATGATAACCGACTGAAGTTTCTTGATGTTGGATTGTTCACAAGTCTTTCGCTAAGAACAATTCAGTTGCACAACAACCCTTGGGTGTGTGATTGCAAGCTAAATGGGTTCAGAGAGTGGCTTTTGAGCAAGCGGCTCGACACCAAGCCAACAGTGTGTAACGAACCTCAACGGTAATTTTCAGGGTTTTTTCAGAGTGTTTGAGTGCTGAACAAACGATGTAATTTTTCACAGCCTTCACGAAAAGCTCTGGGATGAAATTTCTCAAAAAGATTTTGCCTGCAAACCGGAAATGGTGATTCCACAAAGGTTTATATTTGCAACTCCCGGTATAAATGCCACGCTGTCCTGTCTCATCAGTGGAAGTCCTGCCCCTCGGGTGAATTTCCAATTTACTTTCAGTTGATCCCAACGAAAAAAATTTTCATACTTTTCTTTAATTCACAGGTTCAATGGGTTAAAGATGGCTTGACTGTCAGCAATAATTCGTCGCCAAAACATTATCCCGATCAAGTAAATTGATGTTTGTTGTTTCGTTTGAGGCACAATCAATCTTTCGAATTTTTTACAGCGTCTAATTATTCGTGACGACCAAGCTTCGTATTCAAGGGGGTCTGGCCGTTGGTATAATCTTACCATCACCAGCGTAGGGTGAGGCCTTGATTATTTTAGTTCTTTGAAATTAACCCTCTGAGAAGTTCTTGCTCCTGTGCTGTTAGAAAGCACGCGCTACTTTCCTTAAAAGAAATGGGTCCACTCTTTAAAACTTGTAAATATTTGTAAGGCACTCAAACCTTGGAGATTACGTTTGCGTGGCTGAAAACAACGCTGGTATGATGGAACGCAATGTCACGCTTACATTTGACGACCCTGAGACGCTTACAAAGAGAGGTAAAAATTTTACCTATTGAGCAGGATCATATTTGAGACACTTTACTTCGATTTCAGGGGGCATTCTCAGTGAGAAGTGGGCAGTGATTGTTGGAATCAGTTCGGCTGGTGTCGTATTTGTGGGCCTGATGATCCTTCTTTGTTGCTGTTGCCTTTGTAGACGGAAGAAAGTGTCTGAAAAGAAATCTGTCAAAGGTTAAATAATAACTGTTTTATATTTCTACATTGTTTAAACTTGGTTTTAAATGTTAAGGGTCAGAAAATGGAACAAGTCGCAAAGAGAATAACTCTGGAATATCTGCATTTGGTAACGAGGCAACGATGATGTCAAATTTGACAACTAGACACACTCTAGACTATACTGACGAGGAATCACAAGCTTTGCTGGCTCAGCACAAAATCGGTCACCAAGGTAGGATTTGTTAGTCTTCTTTTGTCATAACATTAATTAAAATTAGCAACCAACCAATTTTCAGTTTACAATCCTATGATGTCGACGCTACGAACAAATGACTCTTCAATTAGTAGTGGTATGGTTTCAGAATCTCGTTATGTTCCAGGTGAATAATTCAAAGATTAAATTCGTTCTTTGAAAATGGTGATTTATATAATTCGTTTTCGAGTAGATCTTCTCGAAGCATCTAACCTTATGAGAACCATGTCCTCGCCGTTAAACCAAAATACTCTACCCATAAGAAAGACAAGGTAAACCTTTTTTATTGAACATAATTCTGATTTTGTCCTTTTGTCTGTGAAAATCCCTAACTCTTTCTGAAGAATCTTCGTCGGTATGTGGAGTTGTGGCGTTCCATAGATGGGGGGGGGTTTGTACTGCCTGTGGGTGTTGTGCGATGGGGATAGATTTGGGCTGTAGATAACAAATGTATATCGTGTCTCTGATTTATCTTAACAATCAATCAATTATTTATCATGTTTTTGTGCACATCTCAGGTCAGGGTTGCATGTGCAAGGGTTTGAACCTTTGACGTTTAGACACCCTGGCAGATATCTTTCATGTTACTGGTTTGGGCTAATAAGTAATAAATTTGAACTCATTTCAGCACACCTTTGAGTGTTGTGAACCTTATGCAGAACCCTCCAGACGGAGATTCATTACACAGATCTGGCACTCTACCGCATCATTATCATTTTCATTATCCGGGTCATCATGGATCAGGACGATCAATTTCGTGTGACCATACGAATGGGCTGAAACCAGTGCACCACACACTTGATCGAGCTGGCCAACACCACCCGATGGTTCATTATCACCATACATTAGGTAATTATTTGAAGACAATAGAAGAAGTGCTTTCCTAGCTTTTCTTTCTTTGTAATAAGAAAGCATTTGTAAAGTTTGAATTCTCCAAAAATAGGACACCACGGAGTTCCATCACACCACTCTAAACAAGCCCGTCCAGGTTACGTCACTCTCCCGAGAAGGCCCCGAGCAAGTTGGAGTGCACCGCCTCCTCCTCAAGGGACATTTACTCGTGACTCTCCAAGTCCTTGTTTAAGTCAGTTTTCTGGCAGAACTGAGTTTCGAGAGCCTATATACGATGGCGTAGGTCCGAGAACTAGTGCCGACGGATCGTCAAAGGCTAATCTCAACACTAATACCCTTCCAAGGAATCAGCACCTTAACAAGTCATTCGATACACATAGTTATGGAGTTAGAACACCTCTTTCGTCGGGTAACGGGTACACCTTGCCTCCGTATTATGCACCAATCGAAGAAGTCCAGGTAAACCTTTTTTCAACAGACAAAATTTTTTACAAGGTTAGATCTTTATGTTCTCAATTTCTTTGTAAAGGAGTGTCCGCCAACACCAAAAGAGAGACCACGATCTACCCCAAATATTCTTGACTTATCAGAAGTACTTCAAAACCCTCGAAACTTGGCATGCGAATCCACGAACAACGATTCGTCTGTTCCAACTTCAAGTAGTGAAATCACATTGATAGAAGAAAATATAAGCGCTTATTGTGAGCCTTTTGGAAAGGCCTTGCCTCCTCAAGAGGCTGATGTATCGGTAATTCAATACATTTTAGCTGTAAAAGCCATCAAAATTGTCTTCAATTGGAAATTTTCTCAATTCCAGGAATCTCGCCCAGTCACAACCACGCCGACTCGCAGCTCAGTAGCAACTTGTTCGTCGGCTGGATCCGAGCTTGAATTATTAATGCCCCAGAGGCTAGACCATCAAAAAGAGAGAAAGAACCTTAGTCCCAATAGTGATGTTGATTCGATGATAGCAAACAGGTATCAAAGTTAAACATGATTTTTTCCCTCAAATTACCTAAATTTTCTCTTTTCAACACGGTTTTAGACGTCAACACCCTGTTCCTTTGACTCGTAGATTAGCATCAAATGTTTCAAACCAAGAGCTTGACAATCAACGTGGCAAAAAATCCTCTCTGAATGAGCCGGTCGCTCAAATTTCGATTGCAGAAAGGTAAAAACGAATCCCTCTTTTAGTTTGGAGTCTAGCAACAAACAAGTTTGATATTTCAGTCACAAGAAGCCCCCTAATCACTTAAATGACAGCTTTGAAGGAAGTATAAGCAGCAATAGTAGGCCGACAAGCACCATATCTTCTAGCAGCGTCTCACCTAACTTGACCAACAACAACGTGAGCCCAAACACGTCTGTCGACAATTACAATGTGGACGTCTCCTTGACATCCTTCAATGGGAACGATACACCCTCAAAGAAGATTCCTCCTAAGACTTTACCCAAACCGAAAATAAGGCCAGTGCCTCCTCCCAAGCCAAAGAAGTCTGCTATTTGGGTTCCGCCTCCTTTAATCACGAATAGCTTTCAAGACGAAGGAGCTGACGGCAGCGAGGTCTGAGAAATGCCCTCATAGTGCATTTTAAAAGCTAGTGTAACTTCCATACATAATTGTACAAAGCCAAGGAGACTCTCACATTTTTAGAGAAGCATGCTCCAGATGTTTCATCTCTACTTTTAGTGTATAGATTTTCAACTATGGAAAGTGTTAGTTGTGTAAAAGCCTATCGGACACTTTTGCAGTAACGCGTTAATGCACAACATTATTATTTTTATTCAATGTTTTTTCATTGTCATGATTGCTGCAATAAATCAAACTCAACATAACTTGCACCCAAAATTGCTTTTAAGATTATTAGGTGTGAGCCTATTGTTATGTTTGATCGTGATTGTAAGGCTAACGGGGAACGGCTGCCTTAAAGGTTGACGATTTAGTGTCTAATTGGATGAGGGCAGGTGATATGATGATAAGGCCGTTGGCGCCGGCTGTTAACACAAGTGCAATGACCCTCAGCCAGTTGGAATGAGAATTTAGCACGCTGGATTGAGAGCGGGCTATCCTCCAGAACACCATCAAAGTTGATTATAATCTGTTTAAGGTTTATTTTCATCCGATGGAAAACATTCTTCTTTTAAGTCAGATAACTTTTAATGACTTTTCTTTCTCATCAATTGCAAAATCCTTATTTTTCTTTTCCAAAATTGCTTTTCTTATAATTTTGTGCGTAGTTCGAATGTTTTAATCAGCTGATTAAAGCAATAACCGAGATGACTGTGGAAAGTCTCAACGCATTCATTTGACGTCTATAGTTTGATTATTTTGGCGCAAGAGTGCGGACTGTAGAGTACAAATTTCGACGGAGAAGACCATTTGGGGTAAAAATACACAGCCGCAGACGTGTGCGTACGTCGCTCTAGATTTCGCGCAGCAGCGCCTTTAGCTTGCCGGAGGAGAACAAATACAAGATTTTGCCATTGGCTTATTTTTCTCAGGAGTTTTGAGTGACCAACAACAGAGTTGAAACATTCAGCTGACACTGCCAACTATTTTTCATTGCTTGATCCAAACAAAGAAAACCCTTAGTTTTTACAGTCAAACAAGAGCATCTCTAATAATTGAGAGTCCTTTCCCAGTGGGTCAGTTTCATGAGAGGATTTTTTTCTCTTTGCATTGCTGGACGTACAATACATTTCATTACGTTAAATGTAAAGATTTTTTTATCTGAAATGTTTGGTCAGGTTATAGGGTCAATACCCTTAACCAATAAAATTATTACTTTACTCTCTAACTTGACCTAACCTTACCTAACGTATAAAATTATTTTGTTAGTAAGCCTATAACCCAACTTAACAATTACGTAACGATATCCTTAAATAAACTTATTGGCTAAAACCTAACCTAAACTGACATAAAATCATTTTATTGGCTATCCTAACCTAACTAAGCCAAGCGCTTCCTCACCATAACCTAAAAC
>Ga0194133_10007362_pt1 | contig 13234 bp, 14 predicted proteins | sample TA2KigOf40mmetaG_FD_155448 | JGI IMG/M metagenome (GOLD analysis project Ga0194133, IMG submission 155448) | Freshwater microbial communities from Lake Tanganyika, Tanzania - TA2015055 Kigoma Offshore 40m | ecosystem: Environmental > Aquatic > Freshwater > Lake | place: Tanzania: Lake...
TATGACAAAAAAACTGTTGTTGTAAAAGTAATAAAACTTTTCTTGCGTTTGTAGAATATTTTAATAAAGAGGGAAAAGTTGAAACGGAAAGCAAGGGCTAATTTGGAGTAAAAATGACCTGAAACTATGGGGGTATGTCCAGAACGGGTCTTGCAACACTTCCCACTTTCCCGACCTGATGTAACTACTCCAGCAAGTTCCTAAAAATTTGCGCCCATTTGTCAAAAAAATCTGACAAAACAAAAAAACTTGAAAAAGTGCACCAAGTTTCTCCAAATCTGCATCATTCTCTTGAGACCTTAAGGTGTCATTTTTTCCGTCCCCACCCAAATCATTAATTGCACCGTCTATAAGTTTCCCCAACATCCAATCAATGTCTCTCGTGGTCGTGTCGGAAATGAACCATGGGTTGACCTTTACACGAAGTCTCACCTTTGTGGCGAGTTGAGTTTGCAGCAAAAAATCTAAAATATGAGATAACAAGTTGAAAAGTTATTTAAAAAGGAGAGTTAAAGTTATCAAAATACCTGCAAAGCATAAGTCGGCAAAGAGCTCAAATCCAGCATTATCCATCACAATGTCTACAAGCTTTTCCTTTCCTTTAGCCTGACTTAAAGTGGTCCAGACAAGTTCTGTATCGTCTACAAGCAAGTGTGTTTGAAGATGAGAAACCTTAAATGTTTTCATCTGATTACTAACTGAAAGATCTCAATACTAAAATTTAATCAAAGAAATGACTTCACATATTCTAGATATCGACCTGCTTTAAGGGTTCAGAAGAAAACTGCTGTGATGCGCCAGCTGAGATTGAAAGGTCGCACTTATTTCCCCAAAGAGACAGATGAAGGAGCGAGGAAAATAAGTCTTTTGTGCTTTCTTGATTCGGGCTCAAAGAAACATTTTTCAGCTCATTTTGACGTTTTGCAAGGACTCGAATGGCAGACAAGCTAGGTATAATAAAGACCCTTAGTTTAAATGAGTTTTCAGCCCAAGAAGAACGCATCTCTAACCTGTCAAAAAAGGCATCTTCTTTCTGCGATCGAAATAAGTCAAAGTTTTCTAGAGACGGTGACAGCCTTACAGCTTGCAGAAGCCGCCTGTATGCATAGCATTCAGCATAAAGCCAGGCTGTATTGAACCTGTAGTACAAAGTTGATGACATTTTTAAAATGCAGAAAGTTTTAGTTTCTCGTGCTGATGAAAAACATTACCACCGAGGCTCTTCCCCTTCTTTCGTTGTCATTTTAACCAGGTAATTGTTCCAAACCCCTGCATCTTCACCTTTGTCAGTTATCTGGGTGAAAGGCTTATTGGTCTGAAGCTCATACCGAAGCTTCGCCTAAGTGAATTACACGTGATTTAAAATTTCAAAACATATTTGCTTAAAATCATACCATTTCTTCAATGACAGGTTTGATAACATTTAAATCTTCTGAAGCCTCTAACGTGAACCTCTTTCGATGTAGTAAATCAATGACTTTGCATATTATGATTGGAATACGATCTTTTAAGGTTGGATATGCAAAAGAGTTCCGATTGGAACCCGTTAAGGGAGGTGGTGGAGCCTCTGTTTCAAGAGAAGGCATGATTCTCGATCTGGAAAAAAGTTCAATAAAAGTTTTAACACTTCATCGTTGGTCATACTTACATTATCAAATGTCTGTGATTCTAAAATTTGTCCAAATTAGGAAGAAGTTTTTGACAAACCTTGGGTTTTCTGCAATAGCTCTTAAACAATTAAATTGAATTAGTTCATTTAATTTTTCCTCATTTTTGTTTCTTTACAAAGTGACAGAATTTCAGAAGATTGTAGAAGCCAGTGGATAGAATGTAAACATATGCAACTAGCTTCGAGTTGCACCGGCATCTACGAAAAGCAGAACAAAACAAACAAATGCGTAACTTTCTAAGTTTCTGAATTTTGAAATGATTGAATTTCTTTTAGCTCCTCTTCTAATTTATTATTAATTATATTGTTTTTGTTGAGTGACCTTGCAGTGGTCTCAATAAACCTCTTAGCTGTGTAACGTCAAATCGTCAAACGATCGAGTGATATATTTTTTGGAACAATTTTCAAAATCATGGCATTCAAATGTTCAACAGGATGTGGAGGTCGAGCGGTTCTAAGGGTGAGACAAGCCTGATTTATTAACTTTGAAAGATATAATTTGGCTTGATTTCCCTAAATTTATTGCAGCGTCCAAAAACGGGTGATTCGTTGTGTAAAGAATGTTTCTTTGACACATTTGAGACTGAAATCCATCACACAATATCAAAGTCCAAGTAAAATTTTTTCCTCATATAAATGTCTTTGTTGTATCATCATGGGTTCTCTCTTTTATGGTTAGACTTTTTGAGCCTGGCGACTTCGTGGCCATCGGAGCCTCGGGCGGAAAGGATTCCACGGTGCTTGCCTATATAATGAAAACTCTCAATGACCGCTATAACTATGGTCTTAACCTTGTCTTGTTGTCCATCGATGAAGGCATCACGGGTTAGTTAATCTGAGCAATCCTTTTTCACTTCTCTTTGTGAACGAAAATTTCTATTTTTGTTACAAGGGTATCGAGATGACAGCCTTGAGACTGTAAAGCGTAACAGAGATCAATATGGTATCCCTCTAAAAATTCTTTCTTATCAAGAGCTATATGGATGGACAATGGATCAAGTATGGAGTTATTGCTCAATTTCAAAACATCATCAAAGTTGTAACTTAATTGTTATCACTTTCTTTTTCTCAATCAAGATTGTTAGTCAAGTTGGACGAAAAAATAACTGTACTTTCTGCGGTGTTTTTCGTAGACAAGCCTTGGATCGGGGTGCTATGCTCTTGGGAGTTAACAAGATTGTAACTGGTTTGTCAACTAATATTTCTACAGTACCAAATCATAAATCTTAAACTCCGAGTAAAATTGTAGGTCATAACGCTGATGACATAGCAGAAACTGTGATAATGAATATTCTTCGGGGTGATGTAGCTCGGCTTCAAAGGTGCACCTCCATCGTGACTGGAGATGGATCAGAAGGGGCTATCTCAAGGTGATTCAAATTGGACAGAATCTTTTTGTTGCAATTCCATCCAATGCTAATTTTTTTGTACTTTTAGTTGTCAAATAATGCAGAGCAAATTTTTTTCCCCAAATTTAGGTCGAAACCGTTCAAATATACCTATGAAAAAGAAATTGTGATGTATGCTTATTTCAAAAAGTTGGATTACTTCTCTACGGAATGCATCTATTCACCTAATGCTTACAGAGGCTACGCAAGATCTTTCATCAAAGATATCGAAAAAATTAGGTTACCATAATTATTCACTAAGATTTTTATAGTAACAGTTAAGAATTTTCCCATTGAAATTTTAGACCGTCTTCAATAATTGACATCATCCACTCTGGTGAAAATCTTAAAGTTAGTTCAGATGTAAGAGAACGGCTCCCATCTCAAGGAATTTGTAAGCAATGTGGCTACATTTCAAGGTAGTTTTAATTCTCGAGCTGAAATCGACATGTCCATAATTAATAACACCTTTGTTTTTAGCATGGAAGTTTGTAAGGCCTGCATAATGCTTGAAGGTCTAAACAAAGGAAAGCCCAAGTTGGGGATTGGAAAAAGTTCCAAAGTTGCACATCATATGAAAAGTCAGGAAAAAATCCTAGACTTTTAACACATATAATATCTATCATTTAACATTTAAAAAATTTAAACTAACCATCATACCTTTGAGAATGTGTTAAAGACAGTTAACATTCTTAATCTTTCATAAACATTTTTATACTCACTTTTTTGGTCGGGCGGGAATAAGATCCAAGGGTAAGAAGGGGTTAAGTCTTTGTGCCCTGTACCGAAATGATGACTTGTGTGGTCCTTAAAATATTTAACTTTAAAAGCCTCACAGAATGACAAATATTTATCTAATTGTTCAAAACAGAAGGCCCATATGTAGCAAAATTTTTCCATGGCCATGTTGAAAAGGATCAATAAGCAATACTCCAACCCAAGGGTTCACTATTTCTGTTTGTAAAAAAAATCTTTGAGATGGTCAAAAAAATATTTGGCATTACTCTGAGGCTGAGAGTAAAATCAACTCCTTTTTAAAAGCCACAGCTTAATCGAGGTTGCGATGCTTGAATTTCAATATTGCGACTAGAAAGAATTTTCATGTCTGTGAAGAGAAAATCAAAACATTACAAAAAATTTTAACGAGTTCTGAATTTTCACCGAAAGTCAGAAGAATTATTAATTTTTTTGTAATTATGGGTGAGAAAGTTGAAAACTTACGGGAGCAAAATTTCCGTCTCCAGGCACGTGTGGCTGCACTTGACTACGTGGTCAAGGCCCAACGAGATGTCATGGACAGAATGGCTCTCTTGATCCCAGACTTCCAAAATATGCGTAAGTTGACTGCCTATGTACGAAACAAGCATTTTGAAATGAACGTCAACTTTGAATCATGATGCTTTCAGCTAAACCAGAGAACTTTGACTACGTGCCAGATCCAGTAGACTACACCAAAAGCCTAACCCCGGAACCTGACTTTCTCAGTGAGGAACCATTCACTGACGACCTAGGAAAAATTCTGGAAAGCATGATGCAAATTTATGGAGAGGAGATGGGAAAAGAAATCTTGGCCATGGAGCTGGCAATGCAAAACAGGTATTATGACTATTATAATCTTCCTTTTTTATTGGCAATTCTAATTCACATGCATTTTGTCTACAGATTTGAACAAAAGTGCGACGAATTTAAGGCAAAGTTGTGGCCTTCTCTCCCCTTGAATCTAAGCTTCAATAATGGACCTGTGTCTCTTTAATTAATCGATTTATAGTAAATTGAATTAATCTCATTCACTGGATAGGACTCGCACAATAACAATGGATGATTGTCTAATGCAATTAAAAAGCTCTTTTATGAAAAGAATCAATAAATTCATTCTTTTGTACCTTTAAAAATCAATGGTTTATTTGATCAAAACCAATTATTTGTTCCAGTTCAAAGACAGACAAACTTCGCCATGGAAAAAACTTACAAAATTCAAGATTCAACTCCTTCTACTATCCCAGCCTCCTTATCAAAAGTGCTCCTCGAATACTCTGATCTTATTCAGGTTTCAAACTTTTTTTTTAACCACAGCAGTCTCATAAAGACTTTCATTGCATTTTCCAGACTTCAATAGATAATTTTTTTGCTGTTCTTCATTGCCTCATGATTGAAACTGGGTTCAGCCTTTTCAATCAGAACAGTTTTTTGCAGCAGCCTAAGGAAAACTCAGGCGGAAGATACAGGTCAGATTTTTTTATGTTATGTCAAGAAACTAACAGAAGTAAATTTAATTTGAAATTCTTCATTAAAGCCTTCTGTACAAGCATGATAGAGATAACAACCAAGAGCCGTCATTGTTTTGCTTGAACCTATTGACTATTGGACCAACAACTATTGTGAGCCGTGAGTAAAAATCAAAATCAAAGTTATTAAGAAAGAAAGATTCACATAATCATTTTTTAATTACAGTTCACTTGTCGAGCAAACTTCGGAAAACCTGCACATTAAAGGTGACAAGCATTTCCGAATTTGTTCAAGGCTTTGGAAGCAATCTACCTCTAAGGTTGGCTGAATCTTTGTTGACTCTTGAATAATTTTTTGCCAAATGAAAACTTCTCCCTCAGGTTTCGCAACTTGGACAAGCTAAGTTTAAGGTTTAAGGAAGAACTTGCATTTCCGCTCTTGTCTGAGCTCTGGCACTTAAATGGAGTCGACCCTGGTCCAGAATCTATCCTAAATCTACCTTGTGAAATAATTTTTATGATATGCAGTTATCTAAAAAGTGAAGATGTTGAAAGACTTTCTTTTACCTGCAAAGTGATGAGTGTCGTAAAAGTAAGGAAAAGAACGACTGGCACTACAACAAACGCAGCTTCGAAACAAATCAAACTTACTTCGTCTTTGTTACCTGGAGGCTACAGGTGAAGAACACAGAACCATCTATTTATTGACAAGATGTAAAAATATAATTCAAATGAACAAAGACCTTACTCAAGGATGCATCTGCCTAATCTTGACCCTTGCATAATTTTTGGTTCAAAAGCTTTTAATCTTAACAATTCCATGTAGCAAAAAGTGTCTTGGTGGCTACCTTGAAGATTTTTACCGAGTGTAAACCCTGGGCCTTAGGGATAAAAACAAACGTGTCTCGAACTTCACCTGAAAACTTGCAAGGCCAGCCGTAACACAGGTTGACGTGGAGCATTGTAGTTCAAATTAGAGCCATGCTATCAACCTTTGACCCCAGATTGAAGAAGTTTTAACATTTCAGCAAAAATAATCGAGTACCCGTCAGACACCCCGTAGTTATAAAGGTACCTCTATGCCCTGATTTCTTGTTCCTAAGTCTTGGTATGAAGGGCCACTAAATTGATTCAACAATCGAAAGTGACAGCTTTTTTATTCTAAGCTCAAGAAAAATACACGTACATTTAATAATTAAAATGCGAATACTTAGCCTATTTTGAAATTAGGCTTTTTATGATGAATTTTCTACAATTAATTTTAGAAAACTGGATAAAAAAAGCATTTCAAATGAATGATTCAAAGTATCGAGTCAGATTTGGGATCATAAATGATAGCATAAAAATCGAAATGAAAAGCTAAAGTACGTCTAAAAAAGTCTTGATTCTTAAGTAAAAGTGATCGTCGTAGCTATGTTCGAAACATTATGTTGAAAATTAATTCAAGTTACTAAATGGGTGTGTCTGAGATCACCCATTTTTAAATGAAATTATCAAGTTAAACATATTTACATCGTTTTCGTATGTACAGAGGATCTGAAGGCTTCGGTTGAGGATCCTACTCTCGAACCTGAAAAATAATGTAAAGTTGATCATTTAGTTCAACTTAATTAATTTCAAAGGTCTATTCTACTTAGGCTTGTCAGGTTTCCTTCATATCTTCTCGCGCTGCGTTTGCACTTCCCGGAGGAATAAGTGTTAAATTGGTTCCAGTCTCTAGTAACGGCCACCCTGTACACAGACGGCTCCGGTTGTCGTCAGTAAAAAATCGCCTTGGAATGAACTGAGGATCCCATAGATTTTCGAGAAAATTGCCATTCGTGTATTGCGGTCCAAACCCTGGCCAGTCAATGTGAGGGTGCTGAGCAAAATATTCCTTGGTTCTCTCAATCCGGTCTAGCTGAAGCATTTGCATGAAAGTCATTCTCTTATACAGACGACCAGGCAATGCAGAAGGTTCACCGTTCGGATTACCAGATTCAACCGGGCCTTGTACATTTGGTTGATACTTGGGATAATCAGCCTCAAATCCACTGGCAACATCTCTTGGGTGAGCAAACGAGCCAAATGAATCATTGTCCTTTACGGGTGTAGAATGAACAAATTGCTCTGAGTGAGAATCCAAAATGGGGCCTTGCTTAGCATTCACGACCACCTGGAAAAAAGGTGATGACTTTATGGAATTAAGATTGGCTTCCAAGTTAATGACATCCTTGATTGCAGGCAAAACTTTCACGATCGGGATGGCAATGGGCTTTTTTTTAGAGGCAGAAGTTGGCTTAGACGGTGATTTTAAGTCGGGTAAGGCAGTTGCTCCATTTTGAGGCTCATCTTTCTTTGGACAATTGAGCTCCCCAGAGACAGCTTGTTCGACAGATAATGATCTTTTTGCTCTATCTGATTTCTTCTGAGGATGAGACCCTGAAGGTATTTCCAAACTAGCCTCCCCAGAAAGTTGGAAACCATTCAGAACTTCAGGCGTGTTTCTCGGCTCAACTTTTTCGGTCACAATAGTCTGGGCTATAGATATCGTCGCTTTTAACTCATTAACAGTGGGGAGGTTATTGGTTGTGCTCTTTAGTGATAAATTCCTCAAGTGTCGTAACCTCCTTCTATTTGGAAATACGAAATCATCAAAGGAACTTGTGTCGCATTCTAAAGCAGGGCCTTCAGTGCAACCAGTGACGATTTCAGTTTCAACTGTTGTAACCTGCCGAGGCAAATTGAAGTTTTCAGCACCTAAAAAAGAAAATCATTGGTCATCATTGTGAACACTTTCTAAGCTCAACATAATATCATACCTTGTTGCCTATTCTTTCTTCCTCTATTGTTTCTCCTTCGTGCATTGAAATTAGTTTGAGGCTTTGGCTTTTCAACAATAGGTACATCCTGATCCAAGACGTCTGCAGGTTTTTCAACGTTCACAACAGTTTTTTCTTCCTCTGTTTCCGGCAAACTTTCTTTGAGGACAGACAAAGGGTCTATTTTTGGTTCGTCACACACTTTTGCTGGGGCGACTCGTTGAGCACGTCTCGTCCGGCGTTTTGGTCTCGTTAAAGAGGCAAGGAGGTCTGATTCTATCAATGCCACAATCGGGACCAAAGACAAGAAGACAATGATCATTACATCTATCAATTCTTGGAAAAGTATTTCATGATTCTGCTGATAGGGTAGAGCTGCGAATTTTGGTGCCACTGTCTCGCGAGTCTCTTTGTCGCCCGACATAGAATACCCTTGGTTTTCCTAAAATAAGTCTGATTTTCTAAAACAATGCGTCAGCTTGCCAAGTTAAGTGTATTTAATACCTTTGAAAGGGAATAACATCCCAGAAGGGGAACCTCGTTCCCTTTTGGCCAGTACAAATGCATTTTCGTAAAATTTTCTGCCTTTCTGAAAGCAAGAGTTTAAGTGAATTTAAGATACAAATAGGATGCTCAGCGAAAAATTATTTAAAACGCTGAGGACAAAAATGACTTCCCCGGTGAGCAGCCGAGATAATATAAGACCGAACGTTGTACCTCATCCGAATAAAAGGGCCCATCATTTCTGCAAAGTGTAATTCGTGACGAGAATCCTTTCGTGGGGAGCAAATCTGAAAAATATGTGAACGGTCAGCCATCCAACTTAAATGTCGCAGGTTCCAGAAGCGAACTCTATACCTGTTCCTTCTCAAGGTAAGGGACATGTGTGTAAGGAAAAGGCTCATAGCTTGAGCGACCTTTGTTTGGTCCGTCGACCTGGGTCTTTTTTCGAGACAGCCCGGGCGAATCGACGCACGGAACTTTACTCCAGGCCGATGTCATACTGAAGAGAACGTTTCTGACCTCTAACGCGTCTCGACCAGGATCTAAGGTAGCAAATATTGCCTTGTCCTAAAGAGAAAAAGTAAATGGAGTAGCTTTTAAGTTCAGTGAAATAAATTTAGTTCAACTTAAGCTGTTTTCAAGTATAGCTTCACTCACCATGCTCAATAAGATATCTTCGTCAGTGCTTTTCTGTTTGGATACATTTTTCTCGTAGAAATCTGGAATTCAGAAGACCAATGTCAACAATCAAGTGAAAATTCATTATTGGTATATTTTGACAGCTACAAAAAGAAGCAAAAGTCAGAGGTGTGTCTCTAGTCTGACTTTTGAGCGTCAATTTTGGCGGCCTAACCTAACCTTACTTATACCTTCCGGGTCTGCAAACCGTCCGGGCCTATAGCTTTGAAAGAAGATACGATTGAAGTGACTTGTTGAAGATCAAGGCGATGCTTTTAAAGCTATCAGTTCAGTGTGGAAAGTTAGAAACCGAAGTGATTACCTTTTTTAGAACCCTGCCCAAGATCGCCACTAATAACCTCAGGACAAAATGTCTCCGAAAAGATCAGGGCCAAAAAGATCCAACGAAGTGGACTTTGTCGAAACGGAGAAGTCATCCTTACACAAACTTATCTTTAGTCATTTGAGAAGTTATTTGCCTTTTGCCATCCGGATAGACCCTCACCCAAACTGTCAGTATCACGTCAAGTGACCCGGTCAATCAACTTTGTAAGCGCTGCAGCGCATAGCTACTGAGGCAGATCGACCCCGGCGGACTTGAAAGCTTCTAGTGGGGGTTTTACCGGATTGAAAACAAAAACTCAATTTTCATTTCATCTTCTAAACTCTACAAATTAAATTAAAAAGCCATTGAAACATACGAAAAACAGCTAAAAAAATTAAAAAACCGTGCATGGACTCCAAAAGAACTTATTCCGGGAGTTTACAGACAACTCGGATCAAAAAAGGAATAAATCAGCAATATGACGAACTTCGATACAGATAAGTGCGTTCAATTTTCCATTCTCTAGATTTTGAACTGAAAGCGTCGTTTCAAGTTGGTTTTCCCTTTTTTTGAGATTTTTATGCTGTCAAATGAGGATCGCCAACCACGATTCCGACCTAGCCTAATTTAAAGAGTGTAAAAACTTCATTTTTGTTGCAGTCAAGTCTGGAAAAACTATATTTTTTCAGAAATATGTCGCATATATTGAGATAAGTAAGATCGTAAGACCCTTTTCATTCTCTTTGCAAATAATAGACCTTCAGGTTTAAGTTTCCAGATTCTCGTTGGCCAGATAAATGAAAAAAAGTCAACAATTTTACGTCAGTAAAAATTTCTTTCGGGTTGTACCATTTATGAAAACATCTTTAGGAAAAGGACTTTAGTTCATATGAAGTCACCTTGAAATTGCAGTCTAAAATAATACACTTGTTAATTGTTTTTCGAAAAGAAAAGAAAATAATCAGAGTGCCAGCCAGGGGTGGGCGTCCAGGCTGGCTTTGGACCGATCTCCGTAGTCATAGAGGAGCTCTTCTCCGACGGCTATCTCTCTATTGGCTACCAAAATCAGCCTTGGAGTTTTGTTAAGCTCCATGACTTTTGTGCGAAGGTTTGGCTTTGCTCGAGAGTGATTGATTAGGCGTCCCAGACGGCCAGACTCTTTTGTGGCGTCGATGCTGAAAAATATGTAAAGAAGGACGAATGAATAAATCAGGTCTTTTTCAAAATGGCGTGATCACGATTGTTGTACCAATAATCTTTGCTGTTGACTTTGAAATAATACATGTAGCATCCTTTGGTCAGGTCCATAGAATACTCTCCTTCCCGCTTGATGGCGTCTTTGACATCAATGAGGTCTCCAGCGTATTCTATTACAAAGTCTCCTTTGAAAAATATTTGAGACGCAAAGATGCCGCGACCCTAGAGACGAAAAGTCGACAATTTTAGACTGTGGCATCGAGATGGGTGGGGAAAATAAAAGACCAACACCTTTTCCGGAACCTCTTTTATTTCAAGACCGAGACCTTCGTCGCTGTCTGAGAGTAACCGTTCTTCGATCATTTTTTTCATCACGGCCTCGGACTCCTAAAATCAAAAGCTCAAATAAACTCTTTGCCAGGGGTTGATGGAATATTTCCAGACATTCAAGGGGACTATTTTGCAAGATTTTCAATGTAAGTACAATAAGTTACCTGCTTTGGTTTTCGCTCTGATCTCCTCACAACAAAAAACTGTGTCAGCTTGGATTGGTTTGTGAGGGGCCGCTGATTTGGCAGAGTTTTCGTGCCCTTTGATTTGCTTTGAGTTGCGGATGGTTTCTGCGTTGGCTTTTGGCCGTTTTCTTTTTCTTTGGAAGCTGGTTGAAGTTTCCTGCGAGAGTGTAAACTATCCTAGAGCATGCACTAAACAGACTTTGTCAAGATCAAGTGACTTACTTTGTTGGTTCCTCCACATGATGGTTGTTGACCTTCTCCTCCAGAGGTTTTCTCAAAATGATTTCGTTCCCTTTTTCAGGGCTAGGTGACAGATCCTTGGAGATTGCATTCTGAATGTCTGGGCAGGGCTTATTTTGAGAGGCTTCCACTTTGTCCTCTGTCGGCTCCTTTGACCTGTTGAAGGGGGGCATCGATCTTGGCCTTTGTGCAGACTTGTCAGACCTCACTTTGGACACGCTATTTTCGTCAACACTTTGGATGAGGGCGTCTGAAGCCGACGAAGTCTTCTTCATGCATTTTTTACCCATCTTTTATCTTTTTTGTTATAATTACGAATAAATTGCCTCGATCCTTTCTTGTTATTGTTTCACAATTGAGAGATTGAATATATAGTCTTCGGCTCTTCGCGCTGCAGCAGGCCGCTGTCAATTTAAATAACACCAAGGAAGGCGGTACCTCAACTGAAATTCATCAACAGACAAGCTCTGTCCAAAATTATCGTAGAACATTTAAAGCTAATGCAAAAAGAAACGTCTTGTTTACATCTCTAATGTACTGTAACATGTGGTTTGGATTGGTAAAATGAATTTAGTCAAATTTCGCCAATAAGTATAGGGAAGAACGTTTTTTTTGAACAATTTTAACAAGACCAGACTAAAAATGTGTTAACTTATAGGCGCACAAGTTTCTCTGCTACGTATCCCGTTCAATAAATGCGGTTGTCGTTCGTACGATGAGGAACTTTTCATGATCTAAAAATTAATTGGGAACTATTGGGACACTTCTAAAACAGAAAAATATTTATAAAGATGTTTTCTTCCATAATTATTGAATCAAAGATTTATAGCTTATTCTAAAAGTGCAATTATAGTAATATAATGCAAGTGAAATATCAATCATAATAGTTGGATTTACCAAAGATTTCTTTTTAAGTCTCTAACAATATTGATTTTAGTTCCTCCCGATTGTAAACATTTTATTCATGAACCCTACACTGACTGTAGAGCTGTACTAAAAATTTAAAATTTGAACAACTTTATGTCCTCTAATTGTCCGCAATCAATACACCATTTTCAGGTATTCTTGTTACAAAATTTTAAATTTGTCTAATAAGGGACTGAAGAACAGCTAAAAGATTTGATGTGATAGAGTGCGTGCAGTCAGGCAGCCTGGGTAGAAAAAAGTTGTGACCAATTGAAAATCAGATTTCAGCTGATGATGCTCTGTTATATACTTATAGACTTATTAAATAAATGACATAAAAATGGAACTTTTACAAAGTTCTGATGAAATTGATAAGAAATATGCCTTTAGTGAAACAAAATTTAATATTATATACACTTGAAAAAGAAATAAAACTAAAGCTTATCATTTAAAAATTTGGAAATAATGACTTATCTTGTCATTTTGTGCACGCTGTGCGTGAATTTGGTTACTTTTTGTAAGTGTGCAAGGCTCAGATTTGTTTATTTTTAGCACAGTCATGTTGTTTGTTTGGATGCAATGAGTGGCTGACTTAAGTACAGAGCCAGATCCTGCTTCAAAAAATTCACCAGTGCGCATTCTTTATTTATCATCTCTCTGGTAAAGACCCACTAACTGGTTGTGGTCCATAGACATCGAATATATAGACCACGCACCTCTGCCTGAGTAGCTGGAAGAATTTTCACAGTAGTAAATGAATGGTTTACCAACAGCTGAATCGGTGCG
>Ga0194133_10007363_pt1 | contig 13233 bp, 11 predicted proteins | sample TA2KigOf40mmetaG_FD_155448 | JGI IMG/M metagenome (GOLD analysis project Ga0194133, IMG submission 155448) | Freshwater microbial communities from Lake Tanganyika, Tanzania - TA2015055 Kigoma Offshore 40m | ecosystem: Environmental > Aquatic > Freshwater > Lake | place: Tanzania: Lake...
AAGAAACAGAATGTCAAAAAAATTTTCAGGTTCTTGAACCTCATATGTCTGTAAAACCTGTAGTAAAACCCTTTTTATTTTGCTTTTACTTGAAATCACTGATTTTTGAAGTCATAAAGATTTTCTTTTCTTTTTTAAGATTTGGAGTTTCCTTTTTGTATTGAAATCGCTGTTTTTAAACTGGATTAGTGGTTTTCTATTTATATCGAAATCGCTGTTTTTAAACTGTTATCTGTTTTTTCATGTATGTAATGTTCCAAAGTTTCCTGTTTTTCCTTGTTTTTCCCAGTTGGTAATTGTCTTTAACTGTTTTTGGTTGTTTTAAATTTGAATTCAAATGTTAGAAAACGAATCACAAGAAACTGGTTGAGGTTGTAGACTTGTAGTTCGGTCCTTGCCTCCCGGCCGGCCCCTTCACCCGCAATTATATTCTCTATACACACAACGAGCAGTGCGAGCTGGTAAACTCGACGTACGGTACGGGGTCATTCGGTTCAAGCTGCAGGGTCGAGGACAGACAGAGCTAGGTGAAAACTTAATTGATACTTTTTATGCAATTCACAACTTGTTGATCCTGAAAACGTTATAAAAAACACATACAATTCACTTTTCTGAATCCTCAGCTCAGCACCTTAAAGTTATCTTACAACTTCTCACATTGCACAGGTCGTTACTGGGGTCTGAAGTTCCGAGAAGTTACGCACTGTCAAGAAATGCTTCTAGAGTCAGGTGACTTGATTCCTGTGAGGCCCGAGGCTGTTGAGATCCCTTGGACCAGGCGAAAAGCTCAAATTTTGAATTTTCTCTTGAGAGGCCCAGTCAGTTTTAAGGTAAGATCAGATTGCTCCAGTCCAAAGGCCTGACGTGAGTTGATTTATTTCAGACCCAAGTGTATGATACAAATGTTGGGGACATTGCCCCCTTATCAACTTACTTCAATCCGTACCGATGGACAGTGGAGGATCTCAATATTAAATTTGGCCAGAGGCCAGGTATTATTTTGGGTAACCCTGGCTTTTAAGAGGCACTGCAAAAAAAACCCAAATGAATGACTTAACCTTTTTCACACCTAACCTATCATCTGCAGGGATTTGATTCCCCGGGATGCGTCATTTTGACTTGCCTCTCAGCAGCGAGGAGTCCCCCTTTTTGTGAGATTGATGGTTTTTTTACTGAATTTGTAAAATAGTATTTTGATAGTGTCAAGTGTTCCAAGGGAATCGTCGTTGCGAACTTTACCCGCTCCTGCAGGAGAATGTGAGGTTGCCAAGAGCAAGTATAGTAATACCGGAGTCTCTCCAACTTCAGGCTCAACTCAAAATGATTCTTTTTCTTTATTAAAGGTCTTTGCAGCCAAGGCTTCTGATTTATGCAGACGATGATGTATGTGGGCTATTTTGAAAAGATCAGAAAACATGTATAAAATTAGTTTTTAGGAATGTTTTATCTCGATTAATGATGACGTGTTTGCTTCTTCTGAAGCTCAGACCCCCGGCTCTACGTTGTGAGTGTCTTTAAGCATAAAATTCTATCAGCATTTGTATATTTTGATTATGTTCTCTAGAATAAACCTGATGACACATCGTCCAAAAAATACAAGGGCCTCATCTGTCCCCAACATGACCAAACAATTGCGAAGTCCCACTAGTCCTGGAGAGTGGCTAAGACCGCACTTGGATGATTCTGAGCAAGTTACTTTTCTCTTTGAATTCGTTTGAAGCAGTAATTCTAATTGCAAAAGTTTTTCTCGTCAATAGTTTGACATCAGTCTCTCCGAGTAGCAGCATTGAACCTATTGGACCACCAAAGAAAAGGAAATTAACCCTGAGTCCTGCGCTCGAATCCCAATGGTTCAGTCAGGTAGAAAAAGGCCGCAGTGGTCATGACATCAGGTTGAACCCTGGCAACCTTTGAACCTGGGTTGCCATGAAAATAACAAATGATTCTCAGCCGAATAGTGGGCCTTAATTGAAAAATACCTTGCAAGGCGCAATTAAAACGATTTTTAAAAAATTCTAGTCTGATTTGTTTCATTTCAGGAGAGCAGAGTACACTCGAATACGTTGAATAACAACCAGCCTGAAAGTTCCTTATTTTCAATCTTTCCAGAGAAAGACTCGCCCTGGTAATTGTCCTTTCATTTGACAAACTTTCTATTCCTATAACTTTTTTATATTTAAGGAGTTTGTGGCCCAAATGCGAAAAGAATGAGGATCATCAATCTCTTGATGGGGTACTTGATTTCATCTCTTATGATCCACTAAAATGTTGAATAATTGAAAACTTATATTTTATAGGACAATTCTTTAGCCCTTAGCTTGCGAAGGATAGCCCAAGAGTCGAAAGGTTTTTTTGCTTGACATTCAAAATGTTTTAAATTTGACAGGTGCGAACTGGCATGAACCCTGATACTATGTTTCTTGTATATAATAGTTTGTACTTATGTGTTTGGATATAGCTAATCTTTTTTGTGTAACAAATTTTATCCTGAATGGACGTTTTAAGACAATTACGCAATCAAGTAAGAATATTTAAATGAACATGTTAAGCATAACGTGGGATAATAAACCATTTTAACATATTTTTGTGCTTTGCAAGAGTTTGTGATTTGAGGGGACGAATATAAGATAAAATACTTTATTTCAATCGTCAGGGTTACTCGTCTTTTATTCAGTTTTAAAAACTGCTTGATATGAGTTGAAAAATGAAAGAAACGATTGTCTTATGCTTTCTCTTTTTCATCTGATGACTCGTTTGTAGATTGCGAGGGTCGGAAAAAAATTCCAGCTGAGCTCAGGCTATAATGGAGAAGTTCAAATTCCTAGAAAAACCGATTGGAAGAGTTCAGTGTTACCCTATGAGATGATAAGGATGTGAAACAAAACCTTTTGCTCCGTATGCAACCTTTTTAACTTGAGCTCTAACGTTTGTTGAAGCTTAGGATCCTGGGCCTGCTGTCTCAGGTCGTCCTGCACTGACGTTATGTTGGCCTTGTACATCTCACCAACTGACTGAAACCAGTGCAAGGAGTCGAAGTCTGAACACTGGTCGAGGAGACGCAAGATGTAAGCGATGCCTTGCATAAAAAGAACATATTTTTTTGTAGAATCCTCAGCTACTCATCTTAAAAAGGGGGATCAGCTGAAGGTAGAGCAAGGGGAGAGGGCTTTTTTGAGTTCTCACCCATGGCCATTCCATCGTCTGTGAAGGCAGCTTCGTTTTTGTCCTTCTTTGTAATGCGATCTTTTGCAGCAATTATATTATCAACAAAGTTGATAGTCAGTGGTGGAACAATGATGTAAAAGTTCTTGAGATGAGCATGTTTCTCGCTTTTCAATTGCTTGGAAAATACGTTCACTAGAAGCTGAAAATGAAAGCATCGTATCAATTATATATATCAAGAAATATTAAGAACCCTAAATTTGTACTTGAAAGTATTCACTTCCTTCGATAAAACTATTTGCAAGATTGCTGACGACTTCGTCCAAAGTCTTTGCCGCCTCAAGCACCTCAGGATCCGTTAGGCCCTCATCAATCGTAATTTTCTCAAAGTTTTGAATATCTTCTAGATCTGGAACGAATCTGATGGAGTTTGAGACGGAATGCAAGCCTCCTGAACGGATCATGCGAACATAACCCAAAGCATTCCCTAAAAAAGTGCCTTTTTTAGAAAGGAAAAACATCTATGTGCAACTCTCAGTTACCTATTTGGGTAATGAGAACTCGGAAATGATCCAGGTAGGTATTCACACCATCAGATGAGCCCAGCTTCCTGATGCCACGATTAAATTTATTTGCACGTTCGAAAGGAAATTTCTGAAAATATTATTCATAAATCTGCGGGGTTAAAGTATCTTTTATTTTATTTCACCTGTTCAAGCTTAGACCCATGTTCCTTAAAATATCTTATGTCTTTCGAAAGACGTGATTTTATTTGCTCGTCATACAAAAATTGAGAAAATCCAGAAAACTTCTTCCTCAAGAACTTCGTAAAAAATAAAATGTCACGAAATTTACAGTAAACTACATCGAAAAGTGGGAGAAATGCAACCTGATATGTGAAGTTAACTGCTGTATTCATCACCCCAGTCCCGTGAGTCCTTATGGAGTTGGATACATGACCAATGTTGATTGTGTTTAAGTGCTTGTTGGGGCTTGCCTTCTCCACAAAGATCTTTTAACGAAAAACGAGATTTAAACTTTGAGGGGAAGCATTGAAAAATTTAAATACCTGATTATTTAAGTTATAATAGTAGCTTGAAACAAATACATTAATATTTCTCATGATTTCAATCACATCCATGCCCTGTGAAATAAATCATTAGTGCAGTGAATGAACGGTTTCAACAGAAAAGTGCAACATACTTGTTCAAGTGTTTGAGATGGCAGGAGGTCATCCCCTGTTTCCGCATGAAACTTGTGCTTAGCAAGAGCCCTCATTTCGCCATACGTTCTCCAATCATGTAAGGCTAAAGTCGTCAGATTGTAAAAGATCTTCTCCAGATAGGCTTCAACATAAGCTTAAAAAAATCATCAAATATTCTAAAAATGTCACAACAAAATGCATCAGAAAAGCACAGACCTTTGATGTCGATTTCTTTATCAAAAAATGTAATTATTGGAAGGTTTAAGAAGCAGTCTACATGCTTCACTCCTCGCCTAAAAGGATTTAAATCGTCAAGTTGAAGGTGTGAATGGGCTTGAAGTCTAAGATCAGTTTCCAGTGAGGCACAAAGAGGGAGTAAAATCTACCAATTCAATTAAAATCACTTTTAAATGTTTGCAAATCAATGTTGGATGCAATAAATTTACCTTTTCTTTCATGATTTTCCTAATTTCAGACTCAAAAATATTTGACAACAGTTGAGGGTCTTGAAGGTGTCTAGATGATGCCAGAAGTATTGCACTGTCATTCAGAGCCATGAAAATGTACTACCAGAGAAACTTTCTTTATATACATGTAACTACTCAAATTTCTTTTATCTCACAGGTAATCGATATGCTTCGCGACGATCATTTTCAAAAATGAACTCAAAGTTAGTGGGCAAAATTATCTAGAATAAAATGTTTAATCAGCTCTTTGAATTATGACACGCTGGTTTTGATGAATCCCAATTACCCTGTGCCAGAAAAGGAAGGAAGCATCACAGATTTTTGAAATGTTTTCTTGGATTCTCGAAAGAATGGAAATTCGACGGAAATTCAAAATCAAGCTGGAATAGTCTTCAACTCTAAAACAAAAAAACATTACTTTATGAAGAAAAGATTTGAAAATCGAATGGTACCTTATTGCCTTATTCTGCGCTGAAAATGAAAGAGCCAGTCTTGCAACTGTCATGCGTTGAAGTGTTGGAGGACCACAGATCATTTTTTGAGCAAGCAGCATAGCAGATAGGGTGTCCAGGTTTGCTCTTGTATACCGTTTGTCAGAAACAACAGATCTCTGCGAGGTTTAAGTAGTTCTTTAAAAAATCAAAAGGAATGACCATTAGATTTTTACCTTTGCTTTTTCTAAAGCAGAAATAGCCAAGAAAGCCTGATGCTGAGAAATATGATTTACGCTGGTTATCACAGACAAAGCGTGGCGAGTGTAGGTTTGTTCAACACATTTTAAAAGCTCTACGAGTTTGCACAAAACTATGACACTTGTCCTATAAATGCAAAAGAAATAAGTGCCCAAGAAGCAAAGCTTAGTGATGAGTGACAAAAAAGCTTACTTGCTTAAAGGTATTGAAAGTCTTCCATGAAGGTTGAGAACAGTCTTAACATTCGTGGAAATGCTGAAGGCAAGAAAAACTCCTGAAAATATTTAATTAATATTATTTTCTTGGGCAATGACTTTCTCGTTTTGTGCTTGCTTTACCTTGCATTAAAAGTTCTGATATACTTTGCAAATTTTCTATGGTCAATTTGTTGACTTCGAGTTTCAGTCCGTTTTCCATTCTAACGACCCAGGAATTGACCTAAAGTCAGCTGGATCACCATTTATTACAAAAATTATCTTGAAAGTGTATTTACTAGGAATTGCATCTGCTTCACATCATTCGGACCTGATTGTGCCTTTCCTTGGAGCAAATTTTGTCGATTAACTGACATTGTGGAAATCTGTTTTTTATCAATTAATTGTAAAACTCCACTAGCTTGTGAAGCCAAAAATTGATCAGGGAACCACATGACATTTCCATAAAGAGTAAGTCCAGGAGCCTTTAAAATGATGAGCGATTTTTTTTACAGATGTTGTATAATTGTGGAAAGAAATTCCATAAAATTAATCGATACTTGTTGTCTCATAAGTCAAAAGTTTATTAAGGCAATTTTTTGTACAAAATTATGAACTACCTACCTTCTTACAAGCTTCCCAAAATCTACTCACAAACTTTTTGTCTTGCATCTGGAAGATGTGATGGTGAAGGGCAATCTTTAAGAAAAATATTCCTCTCACCATAAAGTTAAAAAAAACCAACAAAAAAAGAAAATTTTACCAGGGCTGTTAATCCAATCAGCTTGAGTGGATTTTCAAGATCCATGGTTAAATAGCTTGGGTTTCCTGCTATTCCATTGTCATTTTCAACCTTAAACATTATATACATTTTTAGGTGTGAAAACACTGAAAATAGTTGAATTTATCATACTTGAGTTAATAAAGATTTTAAACAAAGTGATAGTTCCTCTGATAAAAAATTATTTTTTGTCACTTGAAAGCCATGGGTATTAAAGTTTTGTTGTACACATGTCTGAAAATCGATTAAAAATATCAGATTAGAGCTTTTGATTTATATTAACAGCAAAAAAGATTAGTTACATACTTTAAACATATTTCCTTCCATTATCTTCACTTCTATTGGCATAATTAATTTTTCAGTTCTTCTGAGCCTTTCTTTCATGGATTGTTCTAGGCCGTACTTTTGAGGCTCCAGTTGGGCTGGGAATAAGACATGTTGAAAATGTTTATAAGAAGATAAGAGGAATTTTTATTAACCTGCTTGAAGCATCCTTTTGTATCCCGACCAATGATCTCTCAATATGGTGTGGGAACTTACAAGCTCATCTAAGGTGATTAACCCGATCAAAAGACGACCCAGCGTTTCAAAAACGACCTTTTAAATGGAAGATTATTGGCAAGGTTTAATAGTGCAGATTCGTTTATTACTTTACTTGAAAATGAACGTCCACAACGCTGATAATTGAAGTCTCTTTAGATTGACTCCTAGGATTATCTCCAAATAAAGCTGATAATTGGTGCACCACATTCCGTATGACAATACAGCAATGATCCACGTAACAAGAAAGCTCATTAAGGACTGGAATTAGGCGAGACATTGTTATCATGGCTTCTCCAACATTCGTATCTAGGTAGAATCAGCAATATAGTTTTCATCTTTAGCATGATTTTATGAACCGAATCTTCTGAAAATAGAGCTGACCAGTTATTTCAGCACCGTACAATGACAGTGGATCCAGAAATTTCACTTTTAGCTCTTCATCAGATATTAAAAAATTCATCTCATCTGAAATGGCTGCTAATGCTAAGATAACCTTTCCAAGCATTGCATTGTCAGTGGAGCCCATCACAAGAGTAGGAAGACTTATCGCTTCCAAAGGTTTTGAAGTCATTTGTAAGATGTTGTCTTTTTGGATATTTGGCAACACATGGCCGTCAAGCTTCAAAACCTTAACAGGAATTTACAAATGCATCAAAAAGGGGTAAACTTTAAAGTTTGTGCAATGGTACAAACCTGATCATGTCGAAGCCCTTTGTTGAGACGGTCTGTTAAGTCATCCATGAGTTGCCCATACTTTTTCAGCTCCCCCTCAGCTGCTTGAGCTTTGAAAAATTTAAAAATGTACGATTGACAATATTTTTTTTCAATGTACCCTTGATATGTTTGTTAATTTACCTTTAGCAGTATCTTCCATATTTTCTGAATTCGATCCTTTAATGTTCTCGATTCAGATGAAACTCTTTTGAAGATTTGGCCAACGTGATAGAAACTCCTACCATCCAAACGTGTGACATTTTATCTGCTTCACAGCTTGTTTGTCAACTCCACGTTGCAAGATTATAAATCAAATTCATGTATAAATCAACTGCTGTCAATTAAATTAATTTGTAAATAAAACATATTTCCACAATAAATGATATCCAAAAAGAAAGGAAGTGTTCAAGGGCAATCCAAACTATTGAAATTTTAACCAGACTTGTGAGTAAATAACCTAAATGTAATTTAGGCAAGACACTGCCTGAAATTTGACTCAAAAGAATGAAAAGATGAACAAAAAATTTTCATTTTTTTGTTTACTTTAGAATTTGTTTATTTATTAATTTGCTTAACGCTCGAAGCCTAGATCAACAAAGGTAAACAAGGTAGAAAAATTCAAATCCGCCTTTGCCTTTAGACCAATTTTGTGCACTTAGTAACAAATAGGCCGGGCTTTTAGAGTGCATCGAAAATTTGGCTTGCAGTTTTCACTGGTGTTAGGACTAAGGATAGGTAGATTGGTCAACAGTCATAACTGAAGTCTAGTTTGAGCAGCCTAGTCGGAAGGATGCTCTGGCTTGCGTTGCTCAGATTGGGGTTGGATCATCTACCTTTGGTGTGGGGGTGACAGTTGGTCTGATCCCAGTGGACTTTGGTGAGTTCCTCTAGATCCTAGAGGATCGAGAAAGAGAGAATGGCTACCAAGATTGCTGTCTCCTTTCATAGCCTAACCAGACAGAATTTAGATCTTACAAAGCTCAAGCAGCAGTAACTCTACAGCTCAGAATGGGTGACCTGGGGTGTGTGCCTTTGCCCAGTTGTCCTGAGTAAGGTCCTGATTCCCCCAACATACCCAATCCTGTGCCCAACTGTATGTATGTGTGTGAGAAAATGTTACAACATGCCTGCCCAACATATAGATCGGATATATAGAGAGCGAAAGGGTCATAAAAATCAATTTTAGGTTTATGTATAGGTTTACCAACACATGACCCCGCCTGAGCTGTAGGGATTCAGCTGTTGCTAAACCCAAAATTACTACAAAATCTTTACTGCAACTTAGGCAGGGAGGCGCAGTCTATGTTTGTTATATGTCTTTGCTGCTCAAGAGTCTGCCTCTGGCAACCTGTGTTCAGATTGGTGGCCAACCCTGAGTGTGTTGAGCCAGTTTTGATATTCAGTAGGGTGTTTGGGGCTCATGTATTTAAGGTCAAGGTATGGGTAGGATCCCAACCCTAGGACCATGGCATTTTGGGCGTGGTTTTACCACAAACATCTATGGGCTTCACTGACCCTGTAGGATCAGTAGTGAGGCTGCTCATAAGGTTTTCCAGTTGCCCCCCCTTTGTGATGTTAATTGAGGTAGGGTTTTCACTCATCAATTGTGATGTGGTGCCGCCACTCCCAGTTTTCCTAGCCTTTGAGACAACCAGGGCTTTCCAGCTTCTGAGATAGAAGCATAATTTCGTTTTTCCAGCCTCAGAGATTGACCCTCACCCCACCCCACCCCACCCCATCTGACTAGTTGGACATATCACCAGTTTCATATTTTGACTTTTGAGGGTTGGAAGACAGCTTTTGTTGATACCCAACGGGTCCCAACCCAGTTGTCACCCTGTTGCAACAATTTGTTATATTTTTTTACTAGGATTAAATAAAAATATTTTATGAAGTGATTTGTGTCGCACAGGTTTCTAACCTACAATTTGGTGATAACCAAAGAGTTCTAAATGTTAAAATAACTTGTCTTAAACTTTCATCCATCAATTTCTTAACGCACATTTTCAATGGTTTATTTCAACAGCTACAAATTTAATGAGGGTGTAAAAATCTTCAGTTAATTTATTTGCGTTTACTGTGATATATTTAAAATTTGTTAAAAGATTTTAGCTTATCTTAAACCTTAGCCAGCTTAATTCTTTTAAGTTTTTGTTTTTCACGTTTTGTTATTGTTTTGATTTTGTTATTCCTCTTCCTTTTTTCTGAGAAGTGGCTGCCGGGTGCAACATCGTGGTCGGGAAAGTAAGACTAATATTCTCATCCACCACCCAGATTTTATAAAACAATTTCTCTTCAGACTTACTAATTTGCATCAGAAAACATGCCGCCAAAGTTTGATCCCAATGAAATCAAGGTAAAATAAAAGAAATTCTGTCCGAGTGTGTTTTCTTTAAATTGCCATTAAACGTTCTCTTGCATTCTTGATGAAATAATTTGCGTCTGAGCCCTGTCAGGTGACATAATGCCTAGATGTCATAAGCTTGGCAGGGTGGATGGGGCAAACTTTTACCCTGATACTCTTTTTAAAGTGTTTCTGTTTAGTTTAACATTTATCCAGTTCAATAAACTATTGAGAATTTTACAGATCGTGTGCCTTAGGGCGGTAGGTGGCGAGGTTGCTGCTACATCTGCACTTGCCCCAAAAGTTGGTCCTCTTGGTTTGTCACCAAAGAAAATTGGCGACGACATCGCAAAGGCCACACAGGTTATTTCTTTATTGTGACCCAAGATCTTAATTGAATTGATGAAATAATTTTGAGATTTGTCCAGTGACATATGCCTAAATGTCAAATGCTTTTCAATATCTTTTATTCAGGATTGGAAAGGTCTCAAGGTCACTGTCAAGCTGACCATTCAAAATCGTCAAGCTACAGTTGATGTTGTACCCTCGGCTGCAGCCCTAATCATCAAGGCGCTTAAGGAGCCGCCCCGCGATCGTAAGAAAGTCAAGAACATTAAGCATAGCGGAAATATCACAATTGATGACATTATTAATGCCGCTCGTATTATGAGACCAAGGTTTGTTTGTCTTAAAAAAAACCTTTAAAAACTGAAATCACTCTTTCTAGTGTCTATTTACGACCTCGGAAGTGACCAAATCAGAGTTGAACTTCCTTTCCTCTTTCACCCTCACGCCCTCTCATCTTACCTTAAAACACAACTTTTAAGAAAATCTTTATCTTGTAGGTCCATGTCTAAGACTATTGGAGGTGTCATGAAGGAGATCTTGGGCACTGCCCAGTCTGTCGGCTGCACTGTCGATGGTGAGTAGACCTTATTTGTCTGTTAAATCTGTTTGTTCACCTAGATTGATCACCGACATTTTTTCAGGTATGGCACCACATGATGTCATTGACGGTATAAATGATGGCTCCATTGATGTTCCATCTGATTAACTGTTTCATTGTTTGCAAGCTTCAGAAATAATATGACTGAATTGAACTGGTTTTTCTTGTGAGGGTTTATTTTAAATTTTCAAACCCTTTTAGGTATGTAATATATGAAAGGCAATTTTATGCTGAACAAGCTCCCTTGAATTACACCAATTTACTCACGGCAGATTATTTCTAAACCCCCTAATACAAAATCAGTAAAAGGTAAAGGAATGTCTCCCAACAGACTAAATATCGACCTACTGCAGACATTGTCTGACAAAAAAAAGAGTTTATTTTAATGCACTATTAACGTGTCTAGAAAAGTGAAATTGACTTTCCATCACTAACTTCTTTTTTACATTTGATTGTGTATTACAGTCTTTATAAATAAAAGTGACTGTACCCTTTTCACGCCCAAACCGCTGGACCAATCTCCACCAAATTTTGCACAAACCTCCCCAGTCCCCACAAACTCAGGGAAGGTTCTTAACACAAGCATGACCCTGCCAACCCAACCCCTGGGGTACTCCAAAACCCAAACGGGTCACGGGAGAGAAAACTTTGTGTAACGTAAAATGTCCAGATGGGTGATGTAATTATGATTATGATGATTTATTCGCTCATTCGCACATACAATAATTAAAAACTAGAGCATTATGCTTAGCAAGAGCTGTCAAGCTCATCAAATTTTTCACGGGCAGCACTGGGGCCCGGTTGGCTAGTTAGGAATAAATTTAATAATTGTTTCAATCATGAAAGAGGCAGAAAAACTTTCAGTACAGTTTCGCCCGCCAGTACATAAGATGCCCAAATCGCCAACCATAACATAAAGGTGACCAAATCACCCACCATTAATGTAAAATGACCAAATTGCCCACCAGTACATAAGGTGACCAAATTGCCCACCACAGCTAAAACAATGCATTGGTTGGTTATGTCAGGTTCAGTTCAGTTAGCAATAAATGCCCTTTTAGTAAAAAGGGGAGTGTTGGTGTTTGGTTGGGACAGATGAGGGGAAACATACCATGCAGGGTTAGGAAGTGGGGAAACATGCTTTGAGGGGTTGGGTTAGGATAGGTCAGGTAAGGTTAGGTTAGGTTAGGTTAGGATAGGCTAGGATAGGTTTTGTTTTGTTAGATAAGGTTAGGTTAGGTTGGGTAAGGGTTGGGATCGGGATCAGGAGCGGTTGGGGGTCTTGGTCTAGGTCGGAGTCGTTTTTGGGTGGGGGTCAGGGGTTTGGTTTGGAGTTGGGCTCAGTGTCGGCTTGGGGTCTGGCTTCGGGCTCCGGCTCGGGGTTGAACTTGGTTTGGTTATGTTATGTTAAGGCGTCTGCGGGGTCGTTTGCATGGGGTCATTGGTGAGGTGGGCAGGACAGTCAGCAGGAGAGTTGGCGTCGGGGTCAGTGGGGTTAGCGGTTGGGCTCGGGGGGAGTCTGCAGTGGTGTGGCTTGGGGTCGGCAGTGGGATCGGTGGTCGGGTAGGCGGTGGGATTAGTCGTGGGATTTGTGACAAATTTTTGAAAAAAAATATGTTGTGGGCGAATAGGTCATCTTATTTACTGGTGGGTGATTTAGTAGGTGAGAGATTTCTCATATTGGGCGATTTAGTAGGTGGATGATTTTGCATTGGGTGATTTCTCATGCTTTCATAAAATGGGGGTTTTAGCATTGAAAAAACAAACATGATTTGCAAAAAGAATTTCAAGTCAGAAATGAAATTTGTGGGAATGATCTTTTTCAGACTATAGGTGTATCTTTTAAATGGACCTCCTTAAAAATTTCATACAAAATGGTTAAGGGCTTTTCTGGCCCCCCTTTTGGTTCAAGGGAGTCATAAAAAATTTTGTTCACCATTAGCTCAGATGCCTGGGGACCTTAGCACATAATCAAATTCTTTGAAAGATCACCAGCTGGTACCTTTAACTTTTTTTATTCAACCAATCGAGTCAAGACAATAAAATAAATGGATTTCATCTTAAAAAAAACCTGTTGATCAGATCAGCTGATGTTAAATTGACCATTTTTTGGGAAAATGCAAACTTCCATATAGTGACCAATGAAATTATATCACCTTCAGAGCCAGACTGTGGGTCCATTTTTT
>Ga0194133_10007364_pt1 | contig 13231 bp, 5 predicted proteins | sample TA2KigOf40mmetaG_FD_155448 | JGI IMG/M metagenome (GOLD analysis project Ga0194133, IMG submission 155448) | Freshwater microbial communities from Lake Tanganyika, Tanzania - TA2015055 Kigoma Offshore 40m | ecosystem: Environmental > Aquatic > Freshwater > Lake | place: Tanzania: Lake Tanganyika...
GATTTGGGGGCACTTACTTAATTATCAGCTGAGGTCGAGGAATCGGTCGCTCTATTTCCACATCATTAGAAGTATTGTCAGAGGCTTCAAATTTAAAATGAACAGAGCATCCCTTCTTAGGAGCGCTAGTCTTGAAAACTTTGGCGATATCTTCTTTAAAAGAGCTTCAGCATTCATTCACTCAAGAATCTACTTTCTCAAACCTACTGAATTGGTAGGAGAACTTTTATCAAAATCAAGCCATAATGATAGATTCCACGGTAGACTGAGGTTCTTTGACACAAGCAAGACAAGAATTGGTAGAGTTTGTGTATGTAATGCCGCTTAACACTATTCTGAAAATTGGAAATTTGATTTCATTGGTCTTTCAATTGAAACTTTTAAAAAGAGTGTATGGAGCAACATAATCCCTCAATTGATTGAACTCACATTCACAGGTAGGGAAACTTAGCGATAGTCGACAACTTCAATACCAGCACTCAGAAACAAGTACTGGAGGTTTTTTCCCCTGAAGGAGCGCTTTAGTCAATTGTTAGTTCGTTGCACTAAATCCAGGTTTTTCCCTCCTAAAAAATAAGGGTGCCTGAGTGTACAGTCTCCGCGGTCATAGCATTTTTAGACTAGGCATTATATAATTTTCCTATTAATTGCATTTTTATAAATGATATTGGAAATAAACAAATTCAATTCAATATCAACCAAGTTTTGTAACTTTCATGCTTTCTCCAGATTGAGAGAGAATTGAAACCATCTCTGAAATATTTTAGATGATTCGAAAGTGTCTGCGATTCTACTTTTTCCAGCTTTGTTTAAACATTCTACGATTTCCCACATATTTTATTGTCAGGATGCTATTTTGGTCTTGAAGTAAAAAAAAGTTAGAAAGGAGCGCTACAATCCAGATCCTTCACCTTTTCTCTCGCCTCAAACTTGATGGTGAGAATCTTCTGCAGTTGGCCATGTAGACTCAAACTAAAAAGAGAGTTCAAAATATAACAAAATCACATTTGAAAAAGATCTGATCGAGGTAAGACAAATCGACCATTATGCAACAGCATTTTGGGTTGTTTAATATCATTCACATTTTGTTAAATGTATGCAGTGTTATATTACTGACTTGCTATGAAAATGGCAATTCTTGTTGTTTTCAAAATTATGAGCCTTATGGTGGCAGGTTTACAATGAAAAATATTTTATATTTTGACTCTTTTTGAGAACTTAAACAACATTCTCTATCATATTGTTTATTGGTTGACAATGACATTCTAACGTTTGAACAAGCAAAAGAACTTAAGGGTCAGGAATTATTGATGCCTGCATGGTCTAGCTATTTATTCAAACATAGAGGGCAAATATGACATCATTTGATAGTAGGTTGAAAATGCTCCAAAAAAACCTAGCTACAACTGTTTTGTTGAAAAAAGTTTTTCATTCCATCAAAGAGCCATTTTCAGATTGGTCCTGATGATTAATCTTTTATTCATGGATGTAAGTTTGAGTGTACAAAAGAAAAGACAACAGAGAAGGTGAAAATTGAAGCAGTCTTTTTAAGGGCACAAGTCTAAGTTGTTTCCCAAGTTAAGTTTGCCTGAGAGTATTCATTCTTATCTAAATTTACCAATGGGACCTTTCCTAAACTTAATTTATTGTTGGAATTTTTTTCAACAAACTTTTCATGGTGAACTGAGTGAACAAAAGAAATTCAAAAAGCCTCTGTTCTATTTTTGAACATGTCTTTTGCAGTTTTGAAGAGTTGAAGCCAAATGAATAAAATCATCGTTTTGTAAAGTTTTTAAGAGGTGATTTACTTCGTATTCTTGACTATTTTTTGTATTTAAAATGTAATTATATTAACATGCTAGTAGCACAACAGGATTAAAAATCCCTGAAGCGTGTGATTTAGAGACGGCCAGGGCCCAAGCCGGCCCGTAAGCTTAAGTAAATAAGGGGCTTACCTAGTTCTGACCCGCATGTTTTTGCCCCCACCCGTTGAAATTTTTTTACACCTGACAGGATAAAATTGAAAAAAATGGCTTTTATAAGGAAAATTTTCCTGACCCAAGGAAGGTTGAGCTGACCTGAACAGCCAAAATATTACCCGACCCGACCTGGACCCAGGGGTCAAAAGTTTTGGCCCCAAACAGTTGTCAAAGTGAAGTTTTTGAAGTGTGTAAGAATTGAAAAAAGCTTGTCATACTGTGCATTTAGCTTAATTGAAATAGCTTCTACATAAAGTAAACATGAATGAAAACTAAACATATGCCCTATAAAACTGTTGTGATTTGTGAATATTGGAATAAAAAAAGCACATGTTAAAGCAATAATTCAAGTCTCTTAGCCCTTCTTTTCACATTCCATATTTATTAATACAAAAAATGAAGAAAATTAGCGCATGGAAAAAGTCTTAAAATTTCTTTTTTCCATTTTTTAAATTTCATTTTCTCTTGCCAAATTCAAATTCTTTCTTGCTTTCTAAATTAATTGACAAGTTCATTCAAAACGTAAAAGGTTCTCAAAAGTATAGGGAATTTCAAGTGACGTTCATTACTAAAAAATCAAATTTTTTAAAGTTACTTTTCCTTATTCAAATAAGCCAAAACAGTTTTTTTGTTTCAAACCAAATTAAGTTTTAGGGTTTTTGTAATTCTCAAAATATTTTGTCGAAGATGAAAACTTATAGCCTAATTAAATTATTCCTTTTGAAGAATTCAATAGTTGCTTAAAGTAAATACAGTAAAGTTTTTGGGTGTTGAAACACTAACCATTATGTTAAGCAGCAGGAAAAATCAATATCAACTAGACAATACAAATGTAAATAGAAAACTGCTTTCTTTTAGCCGCCAGACATTGGCTTAAAAACGATTGAAAAGATGCCCCAGGGTTTACAATTCGTTGCACAGTTCGACATGAATGAGGTTTGTAACATTTTATCCTTGCTATAAACATGAAATTTGAAATGTTCATGTCCACAGAGCATAAATGTGTCTAGTGGGATTGCACCACACCATTTTCTATTCTCTCAATGTGACATTTAACAAAAGAGATCTTTTTTTTGGTAAACAAAAAGACAATTTTAGGATGTCAAGAAGTTTTTTCTCTTATGGGCTCTGGACAATAGTCTTAGTTTTACCAAACAGTTAGGATTATTGACCAGTTGATGGTCCATAAAAACTTTTCTTGCATTACATTTAAAGTATTCATTCTTTGCTTTTGTGTGCAAAAAAATAAAAAAGAAAAAACAACAGTCTTGTGAGCCACAATTTGGCAGATGTCTAGCCATCACATACATCCTTGAGGATCCAATTAAACTCCTATCTATCAGCCCGAGCGAGGAGTTTAACTTTGAAAAAAAGGGAGCTCTTCGTACTGACCTGTTTAGAGCAAGACTTGTTGATTTTGGAACCCTTGAATATCAACTTGGTGACTTGGTGCCAGTTACCTTTCTGAAAACCTTTTTCAAAGCGTCCCACAGTGATATGAAGGACTGGCTCGCCCCGTTCGGAGAAACAGAAGGGGAATTTCGGTAATAAAATAGCCTAAACTAAAAAGTCGACCCGAGGTCGTCCTAACATTAAAGGTTAGTTAGTAATAGTCGAATCATTCTTTCAGTTTTACCATCAATAAGGCGACTGGAATAGGTGAAGATAACTACGTCATCCAAGCCAAATTAAAGGCACACGTTCCAGAGATTTTACCGATTGCTGGCAGACGAATTCATGTAAGCTACCCTGGCCAGCTTAAGCAATGTCGCAGATGTTTTGGGCAAGGGCATATAAATGCAACTTGTGAATCAGACCAAAAAGTGGATTGGCTGGAATACGTCAATACCCTACTGAAATCTGGCAAATTCAAACCTCATCTGTTTGAAGGGTGGATGCAAACTTTGAAAGCAAACCACCCTGAATATCAAGAAAAGGCCGACTTGCGTGACGTAATTGATTTTGGTAGGCAAAATCGCCCCTTCCAGGGTTCATTTCAAGGCAGAAACTCCAACCCCAGCTCTCAAGTTGCTCAGGCTGCATTCAATCCACAAAACCAAGGAAACGCCAATTCATACTAAGGTTTTGCTAGTGGAAACTACTACCAAGGCAACAACTATCAAGGAAACAGAGGCCGCGGTAGATTTGGTAGAGGTCGTGGTCGAGGTCGAGGACGTGGGCAAAGTTTCATTCTACAACAGTACTGATCAAATGTCTAACGATTTATCCCAAATTGTCCAACGATCTATAAACTGAATTGAAATATAAATTGTTTATCCTCAATTGTTCAACGATCAAGAATCTGAATTTGAAATATAAATTGCTTACTCTATCTATGAGTGATTTTTTCTGACCACACATGAGGCCTACGAGAACTCAATCTTACATTTTGACGCTGTTTTTTATACCAATTGTAAAGATCGACTTCTCGCGATCAAGATAATACTAACGTCAACCTTAAATCTTGACACTGAGTCTTTAAACTGATTGCTGCTAACATTTTGACTTCTGAACTCTGGATCAAAACTAAAGGATTTAGTTTTAGAAATTCAAAGATTTATTCAATTTCTGGATAGAAAAGATTCACATCCGAGGCCTTAACTAAATGAATTCTGAATGATTAAATTCTGAATGATTAAATTGATTGTTTGTGATTCAATTGTGGCAAGTTCTGACTGCAATTAGTCTTCATTCTCATTGATCTCGATCCAAAGCATATATCGACGAACAGACTCGTTGACAGACCTTGCCATCCTGCTCAACATTGCCAAGATATCTGAGGCTCTGCCAATCCTTCGGTCAAGGATCTCCCCATAAGCGGTCAATTGAGCTATAACCTATGATAAATCTATGATCAGAGTTGAGTGAAAAAAGTCAAAATAACAAAAACCAATACCTCAAAGTCGTGTGGTGGGACGAAAGCCAGGTCCAACAAACTACGACATCTGTCCCTAAGCTCTGTTAACTCGTCGATTTGTTTGCGCACCTTGCGTGATTCAAGGTGCATCCTTCTCTGGAAACAATAAGGTTTTTCTTGACAGTTTGTAGTAAAGCAAAGACGCAAACAAAAACTTACCATTATCTGAAACAATCGGTCACGGTCGGCGGGGTCCATTTTGACAAAGAAATTATCAACCTGTTTACACTGATTTGTTCCACGAGTTTTCTTTTAAAATTACCGCTGCGATTTGTTTGTTTGTTCGCAAAACAACGCCCGACTACAAATGTGAAAAGAGAGCCATAGTAGAACGGGTTCCTGCCATCAGCAATCAAAACAAATTTATTGCTACAAGATGAAAATTCTTGCCTGGAACTGTTCAAATGGGATGGCCCATAAACTTGATGAAATCAAGCACTTTATTGACAAACATAACCCCGATGTGTTCTGTGTATCCGAAGCTGAGCTTAAACCTGAAGATGTTGATCAAATGAAAATCAAGGGATACAATCTTGAGGTAGCAGATTCAATAAAATACGGCAAGGCTAGAATTGTGGCCTACTCCAAAGAGCCTTACACAAGGAAAACATCACTTGAAGGTGAAAAAGAAAACTTGGTGGTAATTGAGACCAAATCAGAGAGAATTGTGGGGATTTATAGAGGTTTTAAAAATTATCATAACCCAGATGTGAACCCCTTAACATATCTCTTTGGCCTCTTAGACGAAACCTGCAGAACGACAAAACCTATCATCATCATTGGGGATTTTAACATTGACCCTCACCCTCAAAGGGATGGATCAACTCCACAAGGCAAGCTCCTAGAGAAGCTAATAATCAGTAATGGGCTCAATCAGCTAATTGAGTGCAGAACAAGACACAGAGTGGTTAACAGGCCGACAGGTCTATGCCTTGAAGAGTCAACTATAGATCTTGTTCGGACCAATGATGAAGGCACAACGATCATTGACCCTAGCACTAGCGACCACGATTTAGTTGGCTTTGTAAGGAAAAACGCAAAGCAGAAACATGAAACAAAGAAAACAACTATACGAGACTATGTATGTCTAACACCAAGAAATGTGGCAAGAATCATATCATCATGGCAAACACCCACAACCGTGAACGAGCTAGAGAAAATGTTATCTTATGTGCTGGAGAAACTTGCACCGCATCGAGTCATAAGAACACAAATTCCTGAAAATATCATCAACCCGAAAGTGGAAAAAATCAAAAAGAAACGGGACAGGATGTACCGAAGGTACAAAATCAGCAAAGATGAACACTGGCTCTTCATTGTAAAGCAAGAGAACAGAAAGCTGAGGAAAATGTTAGTTAGTAAAACTAAAAGGGTCATTCAAAAGAAAGCAGAAGGGGCAAACACTAAGGGCTTCTGGCAGCTGGTGGGTCAACTTCAAGGAAAAGTTTCCAGAAGTGACCCTATCATTAAAATAGATGGAAAAATAGTAACCGATCCAGGAACTTTAGCTAATCTGTTTGCAAATTTCTTTGAAGAAAAAATATCAAAACTAACTTCACAAATGCCACCAATTGAAATGAGAGAGATGGAACATGAAAAAATGTCACCTTTTACTCTGGAAGAACTGAATGCCTCATTAAAGCATTTTAAAACGAAAATGAGTGCAGGTCCTGACAGACTACCAATGAGACTCATAAAATTTTATGCCCTAAAAAGACCTCTGGAGACACTGTCCATATTTAACAACATTTTGGATCAAGGTTTTCCTGATAGTTGGAGACTGGCAAGAGTGACACCAGTACCCAAAAAGGGTAACCTGTCTGACATATCAAATTACAGACCTGTCTCTAACCTCTCATCGCTAAGTAAATTATTTGAAAGATGTGTTCTCCATAGACTGATGAAATTACCAAACTATGGAGAATTACTTAGCGATAATCAGCACGGTTTCAGGCAAAATCACTCGACCACTACCTACCTGATGACATTAAAAGACGAAATATGTGAGGGCCTGGATGCGAAACAAAAGGTCATTGTGTACTCCTTGGACCTATCCGCCGCTTTTGACATGTTGCGGCCGGATACCTTCAAAGAGCTACTGAAGGACAAAATTCCCAGGCCACTATTAGGAATGATTGACGAATTTCTCACCAATAGAAAATTTTATGTGGAAATGAATGGCAAGGCCTCTGCAATAAAATACATCGACAGAGGGTGCCCCCAAGGTTCGGTTCTGGGCCCAGTGCTGTTCAATCTCTACACAGGTACCGTCAAAGCCCACCTGCCACCTGATGTCCTGCTCACGTCTTATGCTGACGACTCGTATGTTGTGATAAGAGATATGAATGAGAAAGAAATGATAAAAAGAACAGAAAACTGTCTAGTAAGACACATTGACAGTCTTGAAGCTATTGGGATGAAGGTCAACCAGTCAAAGACCGAAATCATTGCATTTGGCAAAGATCAACCCCCCGTTCCAATCAATGTTAAAGGCACCCAAGTTGAAACTAAAGGTGTCATAAAAGCACTGGGAATACAAATTGACAAAGGCTTAACCTGGACCCCTCACATCCAGAGCCTAAAGAAAAGGCTGATGTATATTATAGGAGGAGTAAGAATTATCAGAAATAAACTAACTAAGCAACAGGCCACAAAGGTTGTCACAGCCCAAGTCTTTTCAATGTATTATGCATGTGTAACATGGCTTACTCCAGCCCTAAACAGAAAGGACTTCAAAATAATTGAAAGGTTGCACTATATGTCCCTTCGATTGATCATCAGAGACTACAGGAAAAGGGTTCCTCGTACTGAAATCAATGTACAAACCAAAAGGCTTCCTCCTGACAAATGGACCCACTACTCTATGGCGTCTGCCTTCCTGAATTTTTACAATTCAAATGAGCCTGCAAAACTGCTACAAAACATCTCCAAAAACACGTACAGTAAAACGAGAAAAACTGGATTCTTATATGGATACGATGCATCCAAAACGAAAATGGGGAAACAAGTGTCGAGAAACTGGATAGGATCAGCGTTAAGGTTTATCGAAGAACCATGGACTGAAAATCAATTATCAAAGGACAATATACGAACTCTACTAAAGAGATCGTTCTCTAGAGTGCAAAGCAACACTTGATTATGATTTAATTCAATTACTTATGTCAAAACTATTATTATTGTTCGTAAAATATGTGATTTTTCTTAAAAAATTTATGATTGTTCTGATATTAACCCACTCCTCAATGAGGAGGGGGCACAGCTCTTATGAAGTTTTATATCTTGTATTTAGAACGCCTGAGCTAAATAAAAGAATAAGAATATACAACTGAAAAAATTCCTGTTTTCATTCAAACCTTTCTGGCCACAGTTTTTTGGTCATTTACATTTTTGTGACAAGAAATTGTGTAAATATTTTTATTAAGAAAAACTTTATCAATTCGACTTTCTCCTTCAAAATTTTTGTCCAGCAATTCAAAAATTAATTCCACTTGGCAGAACATTTGAAAAGACTGAAAATTTTAATTATGTTTAAAAACAAAGACTTTTTTTGATTATTTTAAGACAAAAGCCGCATTTTTGTTTCAAACAAACAGAGGATAATCGTTGAGCAGAGGAATTAATTCTCAAGATGAAATTATTTTTTCCTCTATCACAGAAAACATAGAATCCAAAACTTACTATAGGCTTCAAGCAAAAAAAAGCTAATATCGATCAGCACAATTTTAAAACAACTTTTTTCATTGCCTGAATTTATAAACTTTGAACAAGATTTTTACAGACTTTTATTTGTAACAAACCAAATAATTCCATCAGTATTTCAAAGATTTGGACGCTGAACTTGCAGACAGAAAGTAGAATCTTTGTTTATCCAATTAAAACTAAAATAGAGAGAGATAAGACCTGTTTAGAAATTTTTTGCTTCTTCAACGCTTTCACCCTGCCAAAAGTAAGACATTTAGCAAAAAATCCATTCACAAACTTTATCTATAGAAGTTAAAATGAAAACAATTCAGATAAAAAAGGTTACATGTTTTGACAGTTCGTTTGAAAGCTGTTTTTGGTTGACCATGAAGTTGTTCAAATTAAAAAAAGTCATGGTTGGATGTTTGAAGTGGCCATTTGGCACCTGCAAACTAAGATCTGTGGTTTTATTGATTGATTGATTGATTGACAGCTCTTATTAGAGCTGATTAATTTTTCTCAATGAGAAAAACTTTACAATTCTGGTTGAAATGAAAAGCAATTGCGGTCAGGGTTAAATACAATTTAATAAAATGTAAGTTCAAATTCAATTATTTTAATATCATGCAATCAAAATAATCCCTTGCCATGTCAGCAATTTTTCAATCCCTGATCACAAAAAATGCAACAAGGCACCCCTAATTAGAATGATAATAATCTGCAGTGACCTTAGCCTTAATTTTATATCTGCAGTGGGCTTTTGTGATGGTGTTGATCACACATTTAGATGTGATGTGTCTATACAGAATATATAAAGACATTCCTAGATTGCTCTGGAAAATAAAGTCATCATTGCCCTCACATAATTGATTCAGAGTTAAAATAATCAGTTTTCAACATAAGCTTTGCCTTCTAAATCACTTTTCCTTTTAATTCTTATCTCAGATAATCATTTCATAGAAGGACCACAAATTGGCCTATAGGCACCATATTTTTTACTCACTATTTCGTCAACAATTAAAATTAATTATATCATTTGAGATTTACTGTTGGTTGCATGGTTAAAAAGTTCAAATTGGATGAAAATCTTCATTCAGCATGGATTTGATCAACATTCATTGCAAATATAGTTTACTGGGCTCTTGAAATTTTTTCCAATTTTTGCCAAACCGTTGTGCCAAATGTAGAAAAAACTGGGAAAATTATGGGACCTCGATAATAAAAAAAGTTCAATATCACCTGAACCCTCATAGTCTAGGAAAATACTTTGTAAAACATCATCTGTAGATCCATCCAAAATATGTCTTTATGTCTTTTCTCAAAGCTTGGTCTTTTGTCAAATTGGCAAATTTGTGCTGACCCTGGTTGACTATCTGAAAAATATTTTGAAGGGGCCATTTTTTCCAGCTAGAGAAAAATATTTTTTTGCTCATGTCCTTTTTACCAAAGGAAAAAAATCACAGTCTCCAGGTGATTGAATATAAAATTCCCTTTCAAAATCCATCTTAGGTCTGCATCTAAAGTATCATTAGCCCAACTAAATATCTTCCTTCCTGTGTGTGTTTGAGATTTGTGGTCGTTGGGACCCTTTTGAGGTTTGCTCCATCGATAATGAGTCTGAACTCTTAAGGATTACTTTTTTCTTATCCAAGTTTGTTTGGCAAACCTGCTTGATTTCTAAACACTACCATTTGGTAAAGATAAAACTTGTAAAAATTAATAACTATGAGATTAAAGCAAGACACATTTCCATTCTTCAGGAAGACCATTTTTTGTAAATTGTGTAGAGTGTATAGAAAAATGTCCTTTTTGTCCATGTTCAAGATTGATAGCAAAAGCAAAAAAGAACTTTTTTTCTCGACCTTAGCTATTTCCTTGTGTCTCTCTTGTCAATGTCCGGTCTTCTTTTAATCTCTCAAAGCGAAAGGTAGGTTTCAAAGCCTTGGCATGGGAAATTCAATCTGTCATTCATTAATTCCAGGACTGAATGGGAAAAAATTCACAACGTGTTATGGTCAGTTTGAAATCTGTGGGATTGCAGAAAAAAGAAAGTATGAAGATGATGAAAAACAACATCAAAATTATTTTTTTGACTAGAAAATGGTTTGTTTATCTTGAGAATATTATTGGGTAGTTTCTCAATATGGAATAGAGAAAGCTATTGTATCTCATTTAGTTTTTTTTCAATAAAAATTGAAAATCTGGTGCAGTTTTGACTCACTCAATGTCTTCCCAGATTGGCAACACCTTTCTAAGAGTCACAGATGGTTCGATTCCAAGAACCCTGAACTTTATTCCAGGCCTCCATAATGCAAGGGACAACAATGTAAATTAAGATTATTGAGATTTGAGCAAAATTTCTACAATATAAAGTCCAGCTTACAATTAATCTCAGTTGGTACAATTTGCAGTAGTCTGGAAATTTACAACTTTTCAAAAAAAGCCCCAACAGTGATTATTTTATCACAAACTCCAAAATAACAGCTGAAAAACGCTTCCAAGCATACTTTTTGAAAATGAGATAGACAATCATATTCAAAAACCAAATCATATATCTAAGATTGGAATTGATCTGTTTCCAGATGACCTTGACTTTTGTTGGACATCAAATTCTATCAAGAAGCTAAAAGCTGATTTTAATAATCTGCAGTATAAGATAAGGCAGTGCAAGTAATAAGGATACCTTTACCCCAGGTATTTTTAAACCAACCCAATGATATTTTTTTGACCCAAATGTAAAAATTGAGGGAAATTTTCAAGACACGGAGTTGGCTGATCCAACCCGGGTCTTAAATTTTGGACTGGACACATCACTAATATTTTTTCTTGGTAAAGTGCCTTAAAAAATTGGCCGCTGTGTCCCCTAAAAAGTGATTTTGGACATGTTGAGAAAGATTTGTCTAAAAAACCAGTTCGGTCAAATAGTCTTGTCAGCTTTATGGTTTTGAAAGATAGTTTAAGAAAGACATTAAAGAAATTTTATTGAACTTCTAGAAAGTTCTACAACTTCATATCTGGTTTGAAATCAGATGCATCAATTGTTATAATTTTGTATGCAGAAAGCTCATCAAAAATGCCTTAAGATGTTCCTTCTGCTCAAATAAGCCCAACATAAAAGTGACTTCTTTGACTTCACACTCGATGATTAATTGAAGTTCTTGGACAAACATTCGCTGGCTATCATCATCTTGATCGACAAAGATCAATGTTACAAAATTACAGTTTCCTTTTTTTCCTTTTCTGATTTCCAGTTGATCAAATACTGGAAACTTGATGTTCAAAATGCAAGACTTTGTCTCTAAAAGCTAGTAAGAAATTTTAAAAACTTTTAAGGATTTAAATCAAATGATTTTTCAACAAACTCACTATTTGCTGACTTAATTATATACCTATAGTTCATTTTGAGTGGGCCAGTTTACCTCTGGTTATTTTTGGGCGTTTTTTCTTGGGCAAAATGAGCTCCACTATCATTTTCTCCCTTGTAAATACCATGTGAGATTCTGAGACACATTTTTTCAACCTTGAATGGTTCAGGCTGAGCAAAAAGCTTTCTAGAAAGATATACCTCGACCTCTTCCATCAACAATAGCTAATTTGGAAAATGACTTCAGAAATGGCTAGAAAAATAGTAAAACTAGCATAAGTTTTTCTTTCCACCTTACTCTGTCGAGTTGAGAAAAGATTAAGAAAGTATCTCTAGACTCTGTTATGACCAAGACGTGTTTCTTGAAGAAAAAATACTGTAGTTGCCTTAGATGATGTGAAACATCTTCCGTAGAATAAATTTTGAAAAGAGCTTGCCTTTAGCCTACTTGTTTTGGGATCATATTAGAATTATGAACCAGCTCCAGTCAAAAAACCTTGGTGCCTTTTAGCCGTCACGCTAATTAGAATATTAGAATTCTTTATTTGACTTATTCCATATTTTAACAATCATTCAATTGTGCAATAGGTTAGCAGGAGCCTGGAACTGGCCATATTATATACATTTAGTCAGTCTTAAATGAATTTTCCTCTTCATTGTCATTTGATAAAACAAAAATATAATAGGCCAGCAAGGGGTCTTTGAAGAGCATAGCTAGCATGGAGCAGGAAAAACTGGGATTTTGCATGCCTCTACCCAGTGGAAAAACCCATCTTGACTAAGCAAGATTACCATTGAGGTCAAACAATCTGTTTCTAGGGTGTTGTCCTCCAATCTTGCATTGGCGGTTGTCATAAAATTTTAAGTGTCCCTTTGGCATCTCTCTCGGTTGGAATTTTGCACGAGCAGTGTTGCAAGGTTGCATGGGATACCACAGCTAATTGGCTTCACTGTGATATTTGCAAAGGAATACTTTGCCAATGTTGAAGTCCTTACTCTACCCTACCTGTCGAGGCTTTCACGCTTGAACGTGTGTCTCACATCCTTCACAGAAATCCTCAAGGATCAATAGTGTATGGCATTTAGGCTATGAAGGCATATCATGACAATATTTAGATGGCCTTATCAAAACTGTAATTTGTTATTAATGAAGTAAACGTACATTTTTTGTTCGTTGAAAATTGCAGAGCCCTCTTTGAGCAACACAGTCCCCTTAAAAGCACAAAAACCACAGTTTAAAAGCAATAGAGAGCTGAAATTTTGCTTGCAGACACCTTATACACTTGCAAA
>Ga0194133_10007365_pt1 | contig 13228 bp, 14 predicted proteins | sample TA2KigOf40mmetaG_FD_155448 | JGI IMG/M metagenome (GOLD analysis project Ga0194133, IMG submission 155448) | Freshwater microbial communities from Lake Tanganyika, Tanzania - TA2015055 Kigoma Offshore 40m | ecosystem: Environmental > Aquatic > Freshwater > Lake | place: Tanzania: Lake...
AGGTTCAGGAGTTACTGGGCTAGGAGTGATAGGTTCAGGAGTTACTGGAGCTGGTGTTACTGGAGCTGGAGTAATAGGAGCAGGAGTTACTGGGCTAGGAGTAATAGGAGCTGGAGTAATAGGAGCAGGAGTAATAGGAGCAGGAGTTATCGGAGCTGGAGTTACCGGACTAGGAGTTGCTGGTGCTGCAGTAGGTGTTGCTGTTGGTGTTGCGGTAGGCGTTGCTGTTGGAGTAGGAGTAACAGGAGCAGGAGTTACTGGTGCTGCAGTAGGAGCAGCAGTAGGTGCTGGAGTTACTAATGTAACTGTAAACTGTATTGTACACTCTCTAGGGATAGGATTAGAAGCGTTAATAAAAGTAACTCTGAAAGATAATTCCGGTTGAGATGTTTTTTTAATAATATTTTTTCTATTTAATTCTCCATCAGTAATTCTTATTCTACTACCACTTAGTTCACCATTAAACTTAGGCTCTTGATGGTTGTGTCTAAAAGTCATAGCAGATCCAGAGGGAACTACTATTCTTTCACTATAAGATGTACTTCTTTCTACTAACTGAGAGTAAGTACCGCCATGTGTTCCATTACTGAAAGCTGTATCTATTGAACCTGTATAGTCTTGAAATATTGTACTAACACTTGTAAGTTTAGCTTTGTTTCTTTCTAGTACGTGTGGTTTAATAATTATACCAGTAATTGCTGTTGAACGACCTGGTATAAAGTCTTTTACTATTCTAAATAAAGCATTATCAAAGAAGCGTATCAACCTAATATAATCTATTAGGTCATATCTATTTAAGTCCCCTAGAATTACTTTACGGTGTCTTTCTAAAGAACTATAATCAGTCCTATAAGAATCTCTAGGATCACCTATATAGTCATCGATGTTAAAATTTGAAAATCCTAATACAGCACTTTGAGATACTATATAGTTATCTATATTCTTAGAAGGAGCTAAACCTACTTCAACAAAGTTTAAATCATCTGAGTATTCATATTCTCTTCTAACTATAGAAGTATAATTTGAAAGAGTTTCTCCACCTATAATAGTACCATCATTATCTGTTCTTATCTTTAAAGAAGAGCTATTATGCAGTTGCGTAGGTCCATAAAAACCTGGTCCTATCTTTTGTCCACCTGCAATACCAATCTCTAATATTTGAGAAGGAATACCAAAAGAGTTTATTAAAGCTCTCAAACCTCTTTCTGTTCCTTTTGCTTTAGTAAGAAGAGGTAAGTTATGATAAATTCTTTTATAAACTTCCTTTTGATAATTATCGAACGGCATTGGTTGTAGATATGCGTTCGTTGATCCAGAAGTAATTACTTTATATTCATTTATTTGCTCACTTCCAGATACGTAGGATTCTCCTATGAAAGCGCCGAAAATAGATTCTAGATTAAAGTTAGAGTTATATAATTTAACTCCAAAATTCTCTAAAGTAGTTCTTACTAAGTCTTTTGATATACCGAAATTTATTCTATTATCGGCATCGTATTTATCGCTAACTGCTTTTTGATATATCCAAATATTATCAAAATGCTGAGCTAGCATATTGATGAAGAGTAGGGCAGGGTTATTATCAGTATCTTCTCTTAAAAATACAGGTAATGTATTTGTTAGTGCATTTAAATTACTACTATCAAAGTTAATAGCTTCTTGTAACTGATCATTATACCAGTTAGTAGCTTGTGCAGTTGAACTAATTTGGTTTATATAAGGTCTTGTAATATTACTCTTAGGCCAGCTATAAGACCCGCTTTCAAAATATAAGAACCTATCGTAATGGTCGAAATTATTTATTATACCTTCAATTAGATTTTCATAATAATCTCTACTTCCTGTTATTCCAAATCTAGTATAACCTGTGTTGTTAATAGTTTGAAGTGAAGATTCGTAAGAATGTACTAAATCTAATTTATATTTGAAATTTCTTAATCTTTCTTCTGCTGAAGAGAAATTAATAAATTCTGAATAATTGCTATGGTCTATGCTTATTTGTGCACTACTTTCCTCAAATAAAGAATATAATTCGTAATAAGAACTTGTAACCGGGTAGCTAAATAACTCATTATAGTTGAAGTATCCTGTTGGGTTATTATTATCCTCTATTAACTCAATATCAAAATTAGGACCTTTTAGAGTAGGGTATATAACTTCTTCTGGTATAGTTTCTGTATCTATTTCGAATGAAATCGAATCAGATATGATTTCTACCACTCTAAAAGTATCTTTTATTTCAAACTCATCAGATAAAGGTTCGTATAATTTTAAAGCAAGTGCTTTACCTCCTCTATAGTCTATAAGGTCAACATTAACTCCTAGTAATAACTTATTATCTCCAAAATTTAATCTAAAGTCTTGGAAGTATGATAATGATTCTAGCTTTCTTTTTAAGTCTGCAGTAAATCTAATTAAGTCTAAAAGAGGAACTTCGTTGCTTAAAGCAAGTATTTCTGTTCTATCTGGTGAGATTTCTTCAATGAAAAAGTTACCTTCAAATATAAAATTTTGATCACTATAAAGGTTACTAATGAAATTATAAAGTAAACTTACCTGTCCGAAGCTATATCCCATTTGTTGAGCATCTTTCTCAGGGGATATGTTGATTTCAGAAATTTTACCAGCTTGATACTGTGTATATGTTACGTTCGAATATTCTGGGAAGTATGAATGGACTGAGAATAGAAGTTCATCATTAACTCCGAATGCGTGCATCTCAATCGTATGCTTATCGGGAATAAAGCTACTGTTTAGGTAGAAACTATCTACTAGTGCCTTATCTTTAGTAGATAAGTTTTTAGTATAGATCTCTAGTTCTTCAGGAAATCCTTTTGATACTATGTAGTTAGTTTTCGACATTCTTGCTTGCTACTTGTTCTTGTAATGCAATAATCTCAGTTTCGTTATCTAAAATTTGTGCTCTTAAGTTTGTTATTTCATCTAAAAGAGGTTGTATATCTTGAGTCTCTTCATCTAATTTATATAGTTCAGAACTTCGTTTAACCAAATATTCATGTGTACCGGCATCACCGTTAATAGGAATTTCGTAAAATAATTCTTCATAAAGTGCAAAAAAATCTTCTATACTTAACTCAGTATTTTCAGGTACAGGTTGTGTAAAGGTTGTGAATTCTCTCTTTACAACTTTATTGATATGGTCTTTATTATATACCGTTTTTCTAACGGGTACAGGGTTATTAGCCATTACGCACTATTTTAAAAACGTTGTTATTATCTACCACTGTTGTACTTCCATCGAGAGTTGATTTAACTAATATACGATAAAATCTTTCTGGTTGCAACCCTTCCATATAAACATCGAAATAACTTCCGTAATTATCTGCGCTGATCTTAGTAAAGGCTGTATTAAAATCTACTACCATCTCTTCTGTATATTCGTCTCTTAACCCCCAATAAGAAGCTGAAGGTAGCCTATAGTTAGTTAAGTATACAGAACCTGTTGAAAAACTTCTTGTTGGATATTTTGGTCTTGCGTGTATCCTGAATCTCTGCTTTCCGTCATCTACATATTCACCTTTATTATTTGTAATTGCAATAGTTACGTTACTAGTGTTCAATTCAGAAAGAGTACTTCCGTAAGTAGTATCATTCCATCCGAATTCTAAGTAAGGAGGATAGATTGTATTAGTGTTTCCACTGTAGTATTTTAACCGTATAGAGGCTGATGTATTGAACTCAAGATCATCTGAGAGTTTCAATATAAACCCGTTATTATCAATTGTACCAGCGTTGTGTAACTTTACTCCATTAGTAACGTTTATATGGATATCATGATTACTATTTAAACTCTGTAGTTGAGTACTTTCAAGATTGATTCCAGCAGAACCCGTATACCAGCTTCCTCCGCCTCCAGAAAAAACTGAGTTATATGAACCTGTAACCCCGGCTGGCATATCTACTGTAGTAGTAGGAAGAGTCCATCCTCCAGTCTCTTCTCCTAATCTATACGCCCAACTACACCCTGATTCATCGGTTGGTGAGTCCCCAAATTTACCAATACCTTGAGTCCAAGGATCGTAAATAGGATAAGCATCTATATTATATTCAGTCGGTAGTTCATAAGCTGTAGCTAGACTTAAATGTAAACTAGCACTGTAGTTATTACTTCCTATAATATTTGATACAACATTTGCAATCTCTGTAGAATTAAATTTTAATAATGCTCTAGAGGTTTGGCCTACTGCTGACACAGGGTAACCACCGATTTCGATAATCTCATCTAAACCTGCGTTTCCTTTTACTGCTTCCGTATAAATAAATGTATCCTTTTCTGGAAAGATTCTATATATTGCCATTTTATAATGTTGTTACTCGTCCTTGAATATCTACTTCTGGGAATTTGATTTCAAAAATACAAGGGTCATAAGAAGGGTATAATATATTACCCTTTGTTGCTCCTTTTATATCATAAGCATATTCCGAATAGTTTCCTCCTACTTTGTTTTCAAAATGAATCCTCTCTACACTTTGAACTCCTTTTACTTTATCTAATAAAGTATATATACTTGAAATATTAATAGGTTGATTTATTGACCATTTAGAGATATTAAAATAATCTATTAAAATAGTATTACAAGCTAACAATACATCTCTTGATACAAAATTAGGTAATGTTATAATTTCATACTTCATAGCTAAGTTAACTACAAATGCATCTTTAATATTTACTGCATCAGTAAGTAACATGTACTGTGAGAGGTAAGTTTTTAAGTTTTGTTTTAAATTAACTGTTGCAGGTACTACCTGCTTATCAGCATTATAAGCTAGTACATATAGGGATAAAGCTAATGGATTAGAATCATAGGCTCCTCCTAATATGTTAGCATTTGTTGCTTGGTCTTGGGTTACATATACTTTAGATATTGAACCATACAATGCAGGTAAAGATAAGCTTCTAATAGCATAATCCTGTAAAGTAACAGCGCGATTTTGTTCTGAATATGCTCTTAAACTATTCTGTCTCAACTCTTCTACTGTATCTCCATCTCTACCTCCTATAGCAGGAGTAGAGTTATTGAATGTTAATGTATTTGCTTTTGACTGATCTGTTGCAGCTACGGTTACTTGTTCTATGATATTGATAGTATTAGAAGGAACATTTGCTTCTACTCCTCCACCTACTATATATCTAATTGTTAAGGTTGTGTTTGAAGGTGCAATACCGTAAGATTTAGAGAATAAGAAGTTAGATGGATCGTAAGCAAAGTCTAATCTACTTATACCTTGATTTGTTCCCATACCAACATTAGTTGGATCTGGTAAGAATACTTCATCTGTAGAAGCGCTAGTATTTATTCCAGAACCAAATTGAATTTGTAGATTGCCCTGAGATGTCAACCTTGTAACAAATCGTTTAGGTACTTTTTTTAATCTTAATATACTAGGAACTAAGTTTTTATCTGATGCAGTATTAGATTGTGTTTCGTATATAGTATCCTGTCCTAAGAAAGGAACTTCATACCATGTATTACCGTCGCTGTCTGTTATATCTAAGACTCCTGCAATATTAGTATCATCAATAGTTATTGTTAAAAACTTTTCTGCATTTCCAATTGTCTCTGTATAGGTTTTTACTTCTCCTGAAATGGCATTAACTCTTTTTGTAAGTCTATATTCAGCAGGGTATCCATTTGCAATACTGTCAATTCGGACCTCTGTTGGATTCAATGAACTTGAAAATGCAAAATCTACCTTGTCATTTATTATAAACTTAGGATCTCCAAAAGTATTAGCACGTAATCTTGTATTAGGTTGTAAAATTAATGCTTGATTCCAGTTAGGAGTATAATTAGGAGCAACAGCATTTACTTTTTGAGTTACTTCAATTTGTACTTCAGATACGCTAGTTGATTTAGGACGGTACCCCATTAAGTAGGCTAAGTTGTATAAGTTAGCTGGATCTTTTGCGTGTTGTAAGAAAGTTTCTTGAAGTTGTGTATCTTGGTAGAAAGAAAGTACGTCTCCTACATAAGCTGCCATTTCAATAAACATCATACCAGGTGATGTAGGTGAGAAGTCATTGTAGGTATCAGGGAAGTAGTTTTTAGCAAACTCTACAAGTTGATTTCTAAAATTACTAAAATCCCTGTTAATATATTTTATATCTCTTTCTTGATTCATTACTGTTGAATATTAATAATTACTTCATCCTCAATATTACTATCTGTTATCTTATATTTTAAATAGAATTCAATTGAGTTTTTATCTGGGTCTGCTATCAAAGACAGATCTTGAGATTTAACTTTAGGAAAATAAAGTCTAAGCTCTTCTCGTATTTTCAATCCTAATATATTTAATTTTTCTTCTGTTATCTGTTCGAATAACTCAGAAGGTAGACCGCTTCCGAAAGAAGGATTCATGTAACGTTCTCCTTTTCCTGTAAGAAAATAGTTAATTAGGTTGTTTCTGATCGCATCTTTAGTAAGATAATTTGAGTTAAAGACATTACCCCCAGAGAAAGGAAGATTAATACCTACAGCTTTTCTAGGTTGTCTATCTAACGGGTTTATCTTTTTTACATCAAATGCCATTATACTTATCCTTGACGTTGTTTATCTTTTTGGTAAGCTGCCTCTAAAATAGTTTTTGCCTTACTAATGAAAGGTAACTGACTTAAATCAATACCTGGTTGATTACCTGCCCCTACACTTACTTGATGAGCTACAGAAGAAGCCATATTAGGCATATAAGCTCCTTCCCCCATAATTGCTTTTGCGTCAGCAGAAGTCATAGAAGCTTTTGTCATTTGTAACATATCTTCTATAGGGTTGCCTGTTGGTTTAAACTTTTTCTGCTGAGGTACTAAGTGAAGATTATGCTTCTTCGTTCCGGTAACTCCTTCACCAACAGCTGACGATATCATTGGTTTTAAATCAGTAATCTGCTTAGTACTTACTTTCTGTTCAGTCTTTAATGTAGAAGGGGTACTAGCAATCTGAATAGCTTCAAGTAATACTTCTTTGAGCTGTTCTTTGAATGCCTTCTCTACTTCTTCACGTATAACTTTCCTAAGTTCTTCTAGTTTCATATAAATAAATAGTTGTGTTATTAAAGTTTGTTATTGTAATTGGTCTAGTCTAAATCTGATTTCACGGACAAGTACATTTACATCGCTTGCAAAAGATGGTTGTCCTTTCATGACTATAATACCCTGATCGTTTCTTGCTATAGCAAAGCGTCTTTTTGCTATACTAGGTGATGCTGTATCGTCAATTACTTCTATCAAAAATTCCCTTCCATTTCGAGCTTTATATAAACCAACCTGAGCTGGTGATAATTGTATTTTGTAGTTGTTGAGATTCGTCTTAATATCATCGAGCAAATTTTTATTTACTAAACTTGTATTAGATAGTCTATTTAAAAGATCTTCTAGTAACTTCTGAGTATTAATTTCATATAACTCCCAATCTAAACCTGTCAAAGGATTTAGCCAAGTATCAAGTCCATTTTTTGCACGATTATTAACAATGTATTTATTTCCATCCGAACCTTCTATAATATCTCTTCTTTCTTCTGTATGTATATAAATCGTTCCAGGTTTATAAGGTCCTCTAAAACAATTCTTCCCGTAATTTCTACCGTCCTTTATACTATCAGCATATTCAGTAGGATCTATCAAAGTCTCTTGAACAAGCCTAGGTACAAGTCTAGAAATTACAAATTTATCATCAGCGTCTATAAGGCCTAATTTTTTTAGTTCATCTGGAGTAAGACTGTCTTTCAATTCGTTTTCTATAGAGCAGAAAGCTATAGGACTATCTAATGTACTCAACTTAGTATTAATATCATTCATTAAGTTATCATAAAAAGTAGTATCTACAAGTGATTCAATTCCTTCTACAGTTTCTTTTGTCTGTTTAACTAATTCCCTAAGTTTATTTATTAAATCTGAATATTTGTTAGATATAGAAATAGGTAAGCCAATACCTGGAGGTACTGCCTGTGGTATAGGTAGTACTAGTAATACTTTAATTAACTTATCTAAAGTATTGATAGGGGGTTTTAATTTATTTGGTAGAGCTTTATAAGTATCTATAATCTTTCTAGAACGTTCTGTAAGATCGGACAAAGTTTGTTTAGATTTAACTAACTTGTCTAAAGTTTGCTGAGATGGGCATCCATTCGCTTTAACAAAAGTTGATATTGTAGATTGAATTTTAGCCTGTACTTTATCTTGTAGTTGGGCTTGTAATCCTCCTATCTTACTTCCTATAAAAGCGGTTACTTTAGATTCTGGTATAGTTACAAATGACATACTATTCTGTAAAGACTTTTTTAGATTTCAATTCGTTTAATCGAGCTTTCAAAGGTTTTAATCTAGCAAAAAGAATACCACCTTCTTTTTTTAACTGTGCTACTGCTACTGGGGGTGTAGGTTGTAATCCAGAAGGTGAAACTAGAAAATTAGCAAAGTTTTCTACTGCTTTTAAAAAATCTTCTAAAAGGTCTACAGTATTTTTTCCTAGTAGTACTGGTTGAGCACTAAATGCAACTGCTGTTCTTGCTTTTTCCCCCAAGTAAATTTTCTTAGCATCTAAGCAAACGTAATCATCAGCATCTATATTCACCGATACACCGTTTAATCCTACAGATGATGCTGCAGAAAGTAAAATTGACTCCTCTTTTGCATTAAGAAATAAACGTCCACTATTAAGTATTATCTGAGGTTTCGCATAAGCATTAGCTGCTTCTGGTATTTTATCGTATGAAAGTCTCTTTTTATTTGCTTGTTGTAAAGGTATTTGATGATAACCTGTAAAGTATAAAGAACCAAAGTTCTTATTTACATCTTCGATGATACCCTCGAATCCACTCTTTGATGTAATTTGTCCATTAGCAATGAGAATTAGAGGTTGTCCATTATTCTTTGAAGTAGTTAATGGATTATTAACGTGTTTTGTTCCTGTAAACCTTATTGACTGACCTTGGCGACCTTGAAGTATAAAATCTCCTGGATAGCTGATAAGTGGATTTATCTTACCACTCTCTTTAAAATCTTTTCCTAAGAGTACTTTCTGGTAATTAGGGTTTTTGGTATTAGGAGAAGCATTATGTTCTGGAGCATTCCAAACATTTATTATACGAGTCCAGGCTTTCCTATTACCTTGACCTGATTCGCTTGTTGCAGCAGGGCTCGATTCTATAGCTATAATCTCTCCTAGGAGGGGTATTTCTTTAAGCCTAGCATTACCTTGATAGGCAAAAGGAGGATCGCTAGCTTCGTCTGGATCAACGTCACCGGTTCCTTTAACTGTTACATAGAAACATCCATTAATAGCTAGAGCGCCACCCATTTTCTTATACTGTGGGTGCTTATCGGTTAGAATAATGTCAAGAACACGTCCGAAAAAGGTACCTGAATTACTAGAGGATCCTTTTCCACCGCTACCTGCTCCCGCACCCGTACCTACTCTACTGGTTGCCATTATCTTCTTCTTCTTTTACTTCTTTATTCAATGTTTCCGCCTCTTGCAATAAGTCTGCTAATTCTGATAAGTCAAATTCTTCTCCACCTTTTCCTTGTCCGGATTCAAGTCGTTGAATGATAGTAGCTAGTTTAATTAAAGCTTCATCATTCTTTACTCCGATCTCCATATATTCTTTTATCATAGGAACTACTAATGTAGCATCCCCTATAGACTCAATCAAAGGTTTCAATTCAGCAATCAAAGCAGTAACTTGCGCACGGGTAGATTTAGAGTTGGTATGTATCTCTTGAAATAAATCAGAAAGAGAAGTTTCTCCAAATATTTTTTTGTCTAAACTCATACTGTTTTTAATAATAAATAGGTTAGTCGAGAATATTGACCACTAATCCGTTCTCGCTATACTCATAGTACTTATTATAAAACTCAGATTTCAGCTTAGATATTACACGGGTAAGATGAGGAGTTTCACAATCAGTCATCTCTCTAATATAAATATAGAGAGCTTTCTTCTTAAAAATATCTAGATCATGTCTAGTCTTAAAGATTGTCAATACAGCATCTGCTATTTTAGCTTCTTGTTCCTTTGGAAAAAACTCTTCTATTTTCTCATACATGTCTTCAATCCAACGATCTAAGAAAACTGATAATGACATCCTAAACTTACCATCTACTTCTAATTCTGGTTCGTAAGATTCTTCTACATCTGAAAAGGAACCAATTTGTTTTAGCTTCTTATAGTTTTTATTGTTATAGTTGATTAACCACCTTTTTACAATCGTACCGAAGTAAGAATATGCTTTTGCTCCATTAGAAGGGTCAAACTTCATAATCTTCTCTTCTAGTAAAACAGAAACGATCTCATGCTTGAGATCTTCGATATGTTCTACATCAGTATAGTAGAATTTAAAAGTATGGATTATATTCTCTGCCAGTTTATAAAACGGCATGTAGATATGATCGGTAAAGACTCTTGCCCTTAGAGTTGGGTCTGTGGAGTTATTATAAATTACTATATAGTCTTCTGTCTCTTTAGTAAAATAATTACTCTTTGATTTCGATCTTGCCATAGTTAGTTGGGAGCATATATCGGTTTAGCTCTTCTTGTACGTTTTGTAGTTGTTGAAAGAAATAACCGACCTCATCGTCTGATTGAAATGATCCATTTTCATCTAACTTCTGTAGGTGCATTTTTGACTCTGCAATAATTGCCGAGATCTTGTTTAGATAATCGACTTGGTCTTGTACTATATCTTCATACTTCTCTACTTTAACAAGAAGATTGTAGATAGCAAATATAGACACACTTAAAAGTACTCCTAAAATCACTATAGCCCAAACCATATTATAAATTTTTAATTAAATTTGATAAACCTTCTGAGGAGTTAACCGGACGCCCTGTAGTAGCTTTTGCTTTCTGTACTTTAGGCTCGGTACTTCCTCCTTTATTTTTCCACAAGTCATATTCTATTTTAGAAGCCATAAAGTCTGCCGAATGTAAAATATTAACGATATTAGTTCTCATTCTAGAATCTGGATTATTGCTGAAGAAATATGCTTCATTAGCCTTATCAAATACTCCATCATGTAATCTAATACCTAAATATTCGTTATGAGTTAACTTAATTCCGAATTTCTGTAAAATGTAGAGTGAGCGATCCGGGATCAGCATAAAAGCGATAGCAGGATTAGGTGTATACATTTCATGTAACTTATCTTGTCTCCATTTATCTGTTTGAGGAATATAGCAATCTATTTCTCCATCACCAATTTTACCTAGATCATGGAATATAGCAGCCATTACCAACTCTTCATCGGTAAAGTCAATAGTAGCTCCCATTAATCGCCATAATTCCATTTGTTTTATAGCACATTGTGTAACTCTATTGACGTGATCAATATAACCACCCGGAAAAGCATTATGGTACCAAGATTTACCACTAGCAGGAGCCATTACCATATGTTCGGATAATGATTCTACTAAAGCTAAAACTTGACTCTTACGATTCTCACCAATATAATGGTTAATAATCTTTATATGCTTATCCCAATTTGCTTGAATTTGCTCGGCACTCAACATAACTTAATTTTTATTTATAGGATTCCTTTGTTTTATATCTATATATCTTTATATATCTATATATTATCTTATATCTATATATCTTATATTCATATACTCTATATAATATCTTATATATTTCGAAGATATATAAAAAAACGCATAAAGGCCACTTTTTTTGGAATTATTTTTCCGGATTAGTTAAATTACTTTTCTTAGTACCTGGAAAATTAGCTTTTTTAACTATAGGAGTAGTTTCTTCTTTGGGTTTTTCTTCTTCTTCAATCAACCTATTAAGCTCTTTTCGAATTTTTTCTCCAGCAGATAGGTTAACCTCATCATTAACAAACATTCCATGGTATTCGGCTACGCCTAAAGCATAGATTATCTCATTTAATTCCTTAATTGTCAGTTGCATATATACTTACTTTGATGTTTATACCTTAAAATACGAAGATTTCCCCAAACCACCAACTTTTTTTAGTGAATCTACGGAAAGTTTGGATTAAAAACGAAGCAGTCAGGGGAAAAGCAGCAAAACTCCTTGAAAGGCCGAAGGCCCCACGCGCTTCGCGCGCAATTTGACCCGAAAATTTTATATTTTATTGTGTTTGTAACTTTAATTCTTTCAATAAACTCTCTACATTATAGTCATAAACAGGAGGTACCATAGTATTTCTCAATAAATCTTCAAAAGATTTTATAACGGCACACTTTTCATAATGTTCCTTATCTTGATAGTAGTATAGGAGGTGGTCGAGGGCTTGGAAGACACCCATCTTATCGTATTCTTCGGTGATGACATAGATGTTTTCAAACTTTTTGAAGTCGATTTTAAGGAGATATCCATAAATACGGTTATAGAATCGCTCTTTTACAGTCTCTCTTACATTTTCGTACTCTTCTTTATATCGCATCATATACATCCCATCGATGATGGAGAAATTCTCCAGCCCACGAACCACCATACCCATCAAAACGTACGGGTTTTGAAAGAGGTGTTGTATGTTATGTTCTTCATATATAGCCTCATCAGAGGCATTGAAGATATTAAACAGTTTATTCGGGTCTAATTTTTGCATCTTTTTATGTAATATAGTTGCTTTACTGATAAATATTACATATATTAGAATAGTATAAGCAAATAAAAGCTGAAAAACAACTAAATTAAATTTATAACGCTATGGTAGAATTATTATTTATGGTATTAGGGGCACTTCTAGTGTTTGTATTCGTACAATATGAGCAGAAGAAGGACCTGGAAAAGAGGGTTAAGACTCTAGAAACGGATTATCTCTCTTTATGTGATCAGACTAGGGATCTAGAAAGAAATTTATTTCAAGAACTTGATTCTCAGACTCATTCTCTAAAGGCAGAGATGTGGAAGGATAAACAGGAGTGTGAGGTCCGTTTAAGAGATGTTAAACAGGAATGTGAGACCGGTTTAAGGGACGCATTTAAAGCTATTGAAGAGACAGTAGCAATTGCACCAATATAATTATAAAAAAAATATTCAAAATACTAACCGAACACCCCCGGGTATCCGTATCTTCTAAATACATGTTATATGATCTATGACAGCCTTTCCAATCTACATTTCTACTTTCTAGGAAAGCCTATTTTTTACGAGATACAAGATTACCTCTCTAATCTACCAAGTGATAGTGAAGACGGAACCCGGGACCTCGGTTATTTTAAAGTTATTATTTCTTCTTATATT
>Ga0194133_10007366_pt1 | contig 13227 bp, 24 predicted proteins | sample TA2KigOf40mmetaG_FD_155448 | JGI IMG/M metagenome (GOLD analysis project Ga0194133, IMG submission 155448) | Freshwater microbial communities from Lake Tanganyika, Tanzania - TA2015055 Kigoma Offshore 40m | ecosystem: Environmental > Aquatic > Freshwater > Lake | place: Tanzania: Lake...
ATCTTAATGACAGCAAGAATCCATACAACTCTGGTGCGTCTGCATCCCGTTACATCTTTGCTTTATATCAACAGAGACTTCAAGAGGAAGCGTTGAAGTTGGCTGACAAGTATCCAATACGGCTTCATTACACCAAATAAGGAAGGGCTATGGCAACTAGAAAATTCAGTTCAATTAGCGTTCAGACAACGCTTGCCTCTGGTATCAACAGCGCTGTTACATCTCTGACTGTTGCTACACAAACAGGCGCTGCACTTATGGGTGGGGTGACGCTAGGAGCAGCAGTAGGTGGTATCTATCCAGACCAGTTCACCGTTGCTCTTGACCCTGATACCGCAAGCGAAGAGATTTGCTTCGTACAAGAGATTTCTGGCGATACGCTAACTATCACCAGAGGTGAAGCAGGATCTGCGGCTACAAGCCACAGCTCAGGCGCCACCATAAAGCACGTTCTAACCTCAGACGATCTGAATGCCTTTGAAGCAGGGTTAGATTCTGGTACTGGAGGTACCGTTTCTAGTTTATTGCTAATGGGCGGTTGATTAAAACAAAGGATAAAGGAAACTAATGGCTACAACCTACAAAGTACTAGGGCAGTCTGCCCCTGCTGCTGCAACGCAAGCAGATCTATACACCGTGCCTGCGGCTACTCAAACAATCGTCTCAACGATAACTGTAGCCAATAGAGCAGCAACTGCTGGAACCTACCGCGTCTACATACGTATTGCAGGAGCTGCTGTTGCTAACGCACAATATCTTGTCTATGACGCATCACTACCTGCTAACGCTACAGATACACTGACACTCGGTGTAACTCTTGGGGCAACAGATGTAGTAAGTGTCTATGCCTCAACAGCTAACTTCTCATTCAACGCATTCGGAAGCGAGATTTCATAATATGACGATTGGAAGAATACCCTCTATTGAAGGTGGTATCCAACCTACCATCTTTGATGCCAAAGGGGACTTACTGACTGCTACTGCAGCAGATACGCCTGCTATACGAACCATAGGAACTAATGGTCACGTCTTGACTGCGGATTCTACAGAAGCCACAGGTATGAAATGGGCTGCTGCTGCCGGCGGTGGAAAACTGTTGCAGGTGGTTTATGCTGATTATGGAACCCAGACAATAGTTAGCAGCACTTCTTACACCGACACAGGTGGCACGATTTCCATTACACCAACATTATCCACATCAAAAGTTTTAATTTTAGTTTCTTTAGCCGCAGGTTTAAATCGCGCCAGTAGCGCAGGTGTTGCTGGGCAGTTTAGGTTATTAAGAGGCGCAACCGAGGTGTGGACTACCGGCTCAACCAATAATGATTCTTTGCAATTAATTGCTGGCGCAGGAAGTGGCGGCGAACAAATTTGGTATGGTCTGATTCCAATTAACTATTTGGACAGTCCAGCAACGACATCATCAATAACATACAAAATTCAGTCAAGATTACAAAGCACGGCAAATTCAGCAATTTTTGTGCATCAAGCATCATCCACAAAAAGCAATTATTTGGCGCTGGAGATAGGAGTATAAATGGCAAGCAATATTGATGTCTTGATGTTTTTAAGACCTGACGGCGGTTATAGTCAATCAGGGCAAGATTACGAAGGAATTACATTTATCGACTGTGAGCCATTTACGGAGCAAGAATATGCGGCTGCCTTTGCACAAGTAGATACGGCAAAGGCAGAAGCGCAAGCAGACAAAGAAACAAAACGAGCCGCAGCCCTAACCAAACTTTCAGCACTTGGACTTACTACAGATGACTTAAAAGCACTAGGACTCGGAGGTAACTAGATGGCTACAGGACGCATACCAATAAATGGCACGGCTGCCATTCAATCTACAACACTAACTACAACTGGCGATATGCTTTACGCTTCAAGTGCTAATACACCTGCAAGGTTAGGAATTGGTTCAACCGGAAATGTGCTAACCGTTACAGGCGGAGTGCCAGTATGGGCAGCACCAGCCGGAGCGACAGCATTACCAGCATTTAGCGCATATAAATCCGGAACGCAAAATCTTTCTGCATCAACTTGGACAAAAATTACTTTTGAAACTGAAAATTTTGATACAGATACAAAATTTGCCAGCAGTAGATTCACTCCAACCGTTGCCGGTTATTATCAGATTATTGGGCAAGTGGGGTCGGCTAGTTCATCAACAAGCAACAACGTTTATGTAGCAATCTATAAAAATGGAACTGAAGAACTTTTTACTTATATGCATAACAGACCTTATGCAAATGCTATCGTTAGTCGTATTATCTATCTAGATTCTGATGATTATGTTGAAATTTATGCAAACTTTTCTGTTGCATCTGCTGTTGACAATGGGAATAGCGGTAGTGGATTCAACGGTGCAGGAATAAGGAGCTAAAATGTCATTATATGAACAATTAATTCAAGCGATGCCTGAATTGACGCAAGATGATTTTGATCCAATAAAAGGCACAATCTCTTTGCGCGATGACTCCGATGGTTTGGGAGCTTATATTCAAAAGTGGGATTACTTAGCACCGATACCACAAGGCTTTAAATTAGGTAAGTGATGGCCAAGATTTGCAAAGCCGGTCAGCAAATTCGGGAGCAGCTAGACGATGATTATCCAACAAGGTCGCGGAAAAGCGATGGCTGGATTGGCGACTCTAGGCACTCAGCTCGTAAATCGGATCACAATCCCCAAAGATAGTGCAGAGCAGTACCACCTAAGCACGTTGCTAAACGGCTCAATTTTTTATTTCTAGATTAGAGGAGACATAGTGGCCTACGGCGATGATATTACAGAGGGCATTCCCTATGTACTTTCCAACCCTGCTGGGGCCACCAGTTACTCATCAACTAGCGAGGCATACGATGTAGCCTTTGCTGGTCTGCCATTCTTCTTGGCTGCTAGTGATGATACGCCTTATCGTAGGGTTACAGCTCAGTATCGTAAGCAACAGATTGACCAGACTAGAGAGCCTGGTGAGCAGACACTTACGGGCTGGTGGCTACGATCACAGTCATCATTCCACCTTGGTGCTGGTATCAAGTATTTTGAACCGCTACAAGATGAGTCGTTACGCTTCCAGTTTACTGAGTCTAAAGGTGTAGATGTCTGGACCAAGGGACAGGCTACCCTGCTAAACAGCACGGTCAGAGCTTTATCTAGCGCTAATACTCCGATAATCATTGGTGCTAATGATGGAACTAATGACTGTCTAGTGGTAGCAGATGGCTCTGACTTAAAGAAGATTACGATGAGCAACGATACTGCTACCTCATCTACCTATACCCAAGCGGGAACTGCATCAACTATCTTTGACTTAACCACTGATGGAACTAGATACTGGTTTGTCAATCAAACCAAAGTCCATAGAGGAAACATCACTAGCGGTAGCAGTGTTATAGCCTACAATGCTGCATCTACGACCAACGCTAGGATTAAATACGTCAAGCAGCGTGTTATCACCGCGATAAATGCTGAATTACACGAATTGGATCCTAACCACACTGCAGGTGGCGCATTACCTTCAGCCTTTTATACTCACCCACAGTCTGACTGGACTTGGACCACTATCTCAGAAGGTCCAGAGGCCATCTATGTAGGTGGTCATCTTCGCAAGAACTCATCTATCTATAAGATTACTTTAGATTTGACCAACGCTAACGCTCTTGGTTTTCCAGATTTAAACGTTCCTTCGGTAGTGATAGACCTACCAGAGGGTGAGATTATCAATACCTTCGATACCTACCTTGGTGTCTACGCGGTGCTATGCACCAGCAAAGGTGTGCGAATAGGGGTCTTAGGCACTGATGGTGATGTATCTTATGGACCGTTGCTGTTTGAGACAGAGTGTACTGATGTGGTCTTTAGAGATAAGTTTGCTTATGTATCTACCAAGCAAGATGGTGAATCAGGTCTAGTCCGTATTGACCTATCACAGCCAGTAGTCACTAACAGTCTAATCTTTGCCTATGCTTGGGATGTATGCGCCTCTGGCGAGACTACTCTTACCAACTCTACAGCTTTCCTTGGTGGCACAGATCGCGTAGCATTCAGCGTTCCAGGTGATGGGGTATGGATTGAGTCATACGGAGTCAAGGTTGCATCTGGTTATCTGCAGACTGGTTATATCCGCTATAACACTTTAGAGCCTAAGATATTCAAGTTGCTTTTTCCTAGATTCATCTCTACCAATGGTGGCTTGAGCCTGCAATCTATTGATGCTGCTGGAACCTCATACAATATCGGAACCTATTCACAGGGTGAGACCATCACAGAGGGCGGTATCCCTTATCCTGCCTCAGCTCAAGAGTATCTAGGATTTAAGTTTACCTTTACTAGGTCCACATCTGATACAACACTTGGCCCAACATTCAACGGCTATCAGATTAAATCTTTGGTAGCAACGCCTCGTCAGAGACTGGTTCAATATCCAGTATTCTGCTATGACCACGAGAGCGATAAGTTTGGCGTAGAAGTGGGCTACGAAGGCTCTGCTTGGGATCGTATGCAACAACTAGAGGCAGTAGAAAACCTTGGCGATACCATTGTCGTTCAGGATTTCAGAATAGGTGAGTCCTTCATCGGACTTATAGAAGAGATGGACTTTATCAACCGCACACCAACAGATAAGCGTTTCTCAGGCTTTGGAGGCACTTTGCTAGTAACGATACGGAGCGTATAGATGACACCCACAGAATGGTTGGGATTGGCTGTCGCTGTAATGACAGTGATTGCTGGTTTTGCTGGCGCTGTGCGCTGGATGGTCAAGCATTACCTATATGAACTACGTCCCAATGGTGGCTCTAGTCTGAAAGACAAGATTGATTTGCTAGAGGAGAAGGTTGAATTATTGACCGAGCTGGTCAAAGAAGCAATCAAAAGATAAATGCCTGAGTTAAACGCCAATATCCCGCCGATAGATTGCTTTGTCAGAGGTAACTTCCTGCGTAATCAGAAGGATAGCTTTGACCAATACTTTCCTTGCGTGATATTCGGGGTGAGTAGTGTGCAGAATAGGAGTCCACTCTTTCATTTTATGATGGAAGATGGCGGGCTATGGTGGCGTATGCCCATCAATGCTTTCTGCAAGACACCTGGTGTACCACAAGAGAGCCTATACAACCTAGTCCTATGGAACTCTTTTAGCCCATTTATCACAGTAACCAAGTTTGCAAACTTAACCAATCTGAGTTTGCACTATGTAGACAGGAACAAGACAAAGGTTAATGGTAAGTATCTATTCACTCTGGACTGGCATAACTCTGATAGTAACAGGCTAGATGATGGATACTCTGAGACACCTGATGAGCATAAGTGTGGTCACGTAATAGAGCGAGATGATGGCAATTATGCTATCCAGCCTAACAATAGAATCTTTGTATTTGAGCCATCTTATACTGTCAAGTATGGCAATCCAATCATACATAGGATTATTAACGAATATAAATGGGATGTTGAAGATAAGAAGAAGTGGAGCACGGAGGATTCCAATGCCTTCCATTACGAGATAGTGACTAGGAAAGAAGATAATGGATGAAGCCGTTGGCAAAAAAAGCCAGTCCTGCAGCTATTGCTGTTCTACGCCAAGCGACAGCATTGTTTCCGAAGCGCAAGAAATTGTCAGACGGGTTGTTGCCTTCATCGGCACACGTCAAGCAGAACCCCAACTCAGACCACAACACCGGTCTTGCTGTGGACTTGACTCACGATCCTGTTGCGGGTGTTGACTGCGAGGAAATCTTCGAGAAGTTAAAGGAGGATGAGCGCGTTGAGTATCTCATCTTCAATAAAAAGATTTGGTCTAGGGCTAAGTCTAAGTCTGGCAATCGGCCTTATAGCGGTAGTAACCCTCATACTAAGCATCTACATATCAATATCTATCCTGATAAGAGTGGCGATACTAGCCCTTGGTTCTGGTGGCTAAACCAGCCAAAGGTAATCAATCAAGTCCTGGCTAAACTACAGCCTCAAGCAAAGAAAAAAATTTCCGAGCCTGTTGAACCTGCTCCTGCAGTGGTGCTATGTCCCTGCAAAGTTTACACCTTGGAAATATCAATTAAACGAAAGGCAATCTAAATGGAAACACTAAAGCAAGTATCGCTTACCTGGTTCCGTGCAGCAGCAGCCGCTGCCATCGCACTATACCTTGCTGGCGAAACCGATCTGAAGGTACTAGGAACTGCAGCTCTTGCAGGATTCCTTGGTCCAGTCCTTAAATGGATAGACCCATCCGCATCAGAGTTTGGACGCGGCAAGAAATAGTTTAGAGCAGGCTGCGAGCAAGAAAACCCCCGTCAGAAATGGCGGGGGTTCTTTTTTGTTGCCTAAATTTGCTGTGGTTTATCTATAGGGCAAGGAGCTTTGAGTAGGTTGCCACAGTTGGCACATTGAACATCAAGGGTATACCAAACTATCTCATAGTCCTCGAATTGGACATAGGTACTAAAGACTGTACAACCACAACTACAGGCGTGGGTTGGACCAATAGAACGTAAGTCTGCAGCTCTAACCGGTGGCAGTGCTGTATTATTTAATAGCAGCCGGAGTAGACGGAGCATAGAAGGACGGCTCCCTCCTGATGTCGGTCGCCTCGGCGCTTCGCGCCGCCTACTGTAATGGGCGCCGCCGATATCTGGCGCCTATAGTTGATTCGCTATCGCTCATATTGTAGAGATTTATGAGAGTGTCGCTGGCGCGACACGCCGAAGGAAAGGATAAAGTTTTCTATCTTATGACAACCCTTGTTGGTATTGAACTAGATGACCGCTGTATCTTAGTTGCTGATTCTCAGATAACTGAAGATAACTTACGGACTATATCAACTAAGACTCCGAAGATAATCTCCGTTGGTAGATACTTGCTGGGTATCACGGGCGACTCTAGACCTGGCGATATCCTTTCGTATAACTGGACTCCGCCGACCTATAAAGGTGCAGACCCTATCCAATGGATGGGAAAGAAAGTAATGCCGTCCATACTCGCGGCATTCAAAGAGAATGGATATGATCCTTATGAAGCTACGAAAGACAAAGAAGCAGGGTTCGACTACCTTGTTGCGTTTAATGGCAACCTATTCCACATTGCGGTTGACCTCTCGTTTATCAAAAGTGACCGAGGTATCTACGGTCTGGGGTCGGGTGGTTCTTTCGGCCTTGGTTATCTTGCTGGCCTCAGTGATAATCTACTTAGCAGTAAGCCTGAGCGACACGCCCAACGTGCCGTAGAGATTGCTTCGGTGCTTGATGTCAATACCGCTCTGCCTTTACAGTTGGTGACTCAACGGAGGGAGTACTAATGTATAAAGATTTCAAGTGGTTAACGGTTCATATAAACCGTCATCATTTAACTAACTTTGCTTTTGGATTTGATTATTACAGAATCTACGAAGTACCGACTAATATCCATCAGGCATCGGTATGTCAGTTGAACCTGCTATTCTTTAACATTACAATTACGAGGTGGCACAAATGGATATAAAAGAATTGCTGATTAAAACTCTTCACGAGAAAGAAAATCAGCGAGGTCGAAGCAACCAAGCAGAGATCGGTCCATCAGAACTAGGTGGTTGTCGCCGCAAGGTTTGGTATCGACTACACAACCAGCCAACGACCAACGGTGGTGAGTTAAAGCTCGCTGCCATAATGGGAACGGCTATACATTCAGCCATTGAATTGGCCTTGGCTGGCAACAACTCAATAGTGCTTGAACAGACTGTGGAATACAACGGTATGAAGGCGCACGTAGATGCGTTTGTGCCTGAAACCGGTGATGTAATTGACTGGAAAACCGTCAAGGCAAAAAACCTTTCATTCTTTCCGAGTCAACAGCAGCGCTGGCAAGTACAGGTCTATGGCTACCTAATTGATAAGGCGGGTAAGGGGAAGCCCCGAACTGTCAATCTGGTAGCCATACCAAGAGATGGTGACGAACGAGATATCAAAATCCATTCTGAACCATACGATGAATCTGTAGCACTACAAGCCTTGAGTTGGTTAGAGGCCATCAAGGTCTCAGTTGAGGCACCAGCGCCGGAGCGCGATGAGTCATATTGTAAACTCTATTGCAAATTCTATGACGCATCAGGCGAGATAGGATGCGTTGGTCTAAAAAAAGAACGTATCAAGACTGAATTGCCAGTTTTAGAAGACGAAGAAGCAAGCGAGAATGCGCTGCATTACTTGCAGATAGACGAAGAGATAAAGAATTTAGAAACAAAGAGGAACGAGTTACGTGATAACTTGTTTGGAATAACTGGAGTTACAAACACTGGCATAGAGATCAAATGGACCTCTATCCAAAGTAACACAGTCGACAAGGAAGCGGTGGAGAAAGCACTTGGCTTCGTGCCGACTAAGCAAGGTAAGGAGAGCGCAAGGCTCTCAATCAAACAAACTGGAGGAAAGTAAATGGCTGCACCCGAATCAACTAAGTTCCAAGTGAACTTCAAGTCACCCGATGGAACACTTATCAATCTATACGCTGCTAACAAGGAAGAACTAGAGGCGTTGCTAACAGCAGCGCAGGACTTTTCTGCCCTCATTGGAAGCGTTAGCCAATCTTTCGCAGGCGTTAGAACTGCTGCGCCCGTATCAGTTAACACCCCAGTAGTGGCATCTACTGGCGGGGAAGAAACAGTTACTGATAAATATGGCAACACTTGGATATACAACATTACTAGTGCGCCAGAATGCTCTCGTGGGAAGATGGTTCTAAAGCACGGTAGAGCTAAAGAAACCGGCAAACCATACAAGGGTTGGTTCGATCCTGCTGCTGGTCCTAAATGGGCTGGCGCTAAAGTTCCAAAGGAAATGCAAGTAGCTACTATTTGGGCATAACACTATGCGTGAGCCACGTGATTACGAGGCTCCGCTATGTGCTCAAGTTGGTGGAGAACTTTGGTTCCCCGACCAAGGTGGTGACACAACTATCGTTCGCAAAGCAGTGCAGATATGTAAAGAGTGTGTACACCGACTTGAATGCGCTGAATGGGGTATTAACTACGAACGACACGGAGTGTGGGGTGGACTTACCGCAGTAGAGAGAGAGAAGATTCGTAAAAAACGTAACATAATTCTACCGAGGGAGAATAGTGCTTAGGCTAAACCGAGCTTGGCGCAGTTCGCATAGCAATGCTGAACCGTTGCCTTTAGTTTGGCAGGACCTAAAGACTAAAGATATATCTTTCCGGCGAGGTCAGGTTTGTATGATAGCTGCCGCACCTAACGCTGGTAAGTCTATGTTTGCTTTGGTCTATGCCATCAGAGCGCAGATACCTACGCTTTTCTTCTCGGCTGATACAGATACAGCAACGGTAATGATCCGAGCTGCATCTCATATCTCAGGTCACGCACAGGTGACAGTTGAGAATAACATCAGGAACAAGTCCGACTATTACAGCAGTTACTTAGAGCAGATGAGCCACATTGAATGGGTCTTTGATTCAAGTCCATCACTTGATGACATTGAAGATGAAGTCAAGGCATACGTTGAACTCTATGGAATTAGTCCTAAGTTAATTGTGATAGATAACCTGATGAATGTCGTTGCTGAAACAGATAACGAATGGGCAGGACTTCGAGCAATTATGGTAGAGCTTCACGATATGGCTAGGAAAACCGAAGCCTGTGTGATGGTGCTACATCACGTATCAGAGCAGAGTGAGTATGGTCCTACAACAGAGCCACCAGCTAGGCGAGCCATTCACGGTAAAGTCTCACAACTACCAGCGCTGATACTTACTCTTGGCTTTGATCCTTGGAGTAATGTGCTTCGGGTTGCAGCAGTTAAGAATAGATTTGGTAAGCATACTGCCGATGGCAGGGACTATATTAGTTTGTTCACAAACTATGGTTCTTGCCAGATAAGCGACAGTAATGCACACGGAAGAATGATTCTTCGTTCTAACCAGGTGGTGATATGAGTTCATATAACAAGGCTAAGGGACGCAAGTTTGAGATGGATATTGTGAAATATCTACGCAAACTAGGACACTTTGCTGAAAGACTTGCTAAGGCAGGTGCCAAAGATGAGGGCGATGTCGTTACCATAATCGCAGGTCAGACCTATATTTTGGAGTGTAAGAATCGTAAGTCAACCAATCTTCCTCAGTTTTGGGCAGAAGCCCAGACTGAGGCAGCCAACTATGCGAAGGCTAGAGGACAAGTGGTTGCACCTCCGGCCTTTGTCATAGTAAAGAGACGCAATGCAAGCATAGAACAGGCTTGGGTAGTACAGCCATTAGAGGAGTGGGTAGATGGGTTTAGTGCTAAAGCCACTAAAACGGCAGAAGAGAACAACTTGGAGAAAGAAATATCTAACACAATCCCAGAGATGGGGAAAGGTAGTAGTGACTAAAATGCCAACACCACAAGGTGACATAACGAGTAGTAAAATTTGGGTTGCCAAAGATGGAAAGAATGATGGCAAAAAGAAATACAGAGTTGAACTGATAATGAAACGTCGAGTTGTTGTGCAAGTAAAGGCGCTCACCGAGGATGAGGCTTGCCTACTAGCGCAAGATATCTATGACACCGGTGATAACTCTATGTACGATGAATTTCTTCTCGGCCCCGATGCCGAGGTGGAAGAAGTTAAGGAATGATATGCGTTAACTGTCAGATAGGCGGAGACTTCAACGCCAGAGGCAGTTACGATAAGGCAGAAGAGTTACACGGATACTGCAAAGGAGATTGCCCGTGTCAACACAAGGTTGGAGCAGGGTGGGTCGTAAGACGCGGGGAAAAGCCAACTCTGATGCGACTGCAATCCCCATAGATTTAATAGTTAAGCACTACGCTGGTGAAGTAAAGTACGGCAAGAACATATCTGTTCGTTGTTGTATGCACGATGACACTAGACGTAGCGCTGCTATAGATACAGAGAATAATTTATATTACTGCTTTACCTGCGGTAAGGGTGGCTCAGCAGTAGACGTAGTTATGGTCAAGGAGGAGATGAGTTTCAAGGATGCTCTCGAATATGCAAACGAAATCGTTACAAGAGGCGGCGGATCATTACAGTCAAGAAATAAGCGAAGAGGCGCTCGCTTATCTAGACGGACGTGGAATATCTGAACTCACCGCTGCAAAGTATCGACTCGGCACTATCACCGATGCGATAGAAGGTCATCAAGGTTATACAGGGTGGATATCTATTCCATACTTTACAGCTTTGGATATCTGCGTTGGCTTTAAGTTCCGTAGATTAGATGATTTGAAGCCTAAGTATAGCGCACCGGTTGGTCAGAAGACCCATCTGTATAACGTCAATGCAGTCACCTATGACAGTTACCGGATAGTTATATGTGAAGGTGAGTTTGATTGCATAATTATGAATGAAGCAGGTATCCCAGCAGTAGGTGTACCAGGTGTAGCTGCTTGGAAACCTTACTATCCAAAGTTATTTAATGGTTTTGATATGGTTTATATCATCGGTGATAATGATGAGAGAGAAGATAAAGAGACTAATCCAGGAGCAGAGTTCTCTCGGCGTGTCGCAAGTGAGGTAATAAATTCACAAATAGTACAATTACCACCAGGTATGGACATTACGGACTTTTACCTGGCTAATGGTAGAGAAGAACTAACCAACCTAGTAGGGGGAGTACGATGAATGAGCAAGAAAAAAGATCTCCAAGAGGCAGCCAGATTATTGATGGATATGGGGATGATAATAGTCTCGATAGATTACAAGAATGGAACGATAACCTGCAAGCCACAGCCCATACGAAAGTAAGTGAAGAATTTATAGAGGCTATGTGGCGAGTCTATGACACCGCTGGTGGACTTCTGCTTCGCAAGCATAAGGATTATGGACCCCTGAACGTGGCACATAGCCCAGGTGGTGCGTTGAATGGATTACGCGTAAGGATATGGGACAAGGTAGCTAGGATAAATAACCTTCTTGATAATAATGTAGCGCCTAGTAATGAATCATTACGAGATTCTTTTGTTGATTTGATGAACTACAGCGCCATTGCAATTATGGTGCTAGATAAAAAGTGGCCTGAACTGCCCAATGACTGATATTAAAAGTGAACTAATTTTAGGTGACTGTTCAGAGGAATTACCTAAGATAAATGTAAAACAAAAAAAGTTTGTGATTGTTACTGATCCGCCTTTTAATATTGGGTATCACTATAACAATTACAAAGATAATATGGATTCACAGGAATACTATGAAATGCTTGCTTCTATATTCCAATACTCTTCGTTTGTTGTTATACATTATCCAGAAGAGATATATAAGATAGCATTTCAAGTTGGCGAGTTTCCTGATAAAGTTGTTAGTTGGGTGTATAACTCCAACACAGCAAAACAACATAGGGATATAGCATTTTTTGGTATCAAACCAGACTTTAGGCAATATGGACAGCCATATAAAAATCTAACAGACAAAAGAATTGTGCAAAGAATTGCTGATGGTAAAACAGCAAGGCTCTATGACTGGTGGGAGATTAACCAAATAAAAAATGTATCAAAAGAAAAAACAAAACATCCTTGTCAAATGCCTTTAGAGGTTATGAAAAGAATTGTTGGTATTCTGCCACCTGATTACACAATAGTAGATCCATTTATGGGTTCAGGCACAACAGGATTAGCCTGCAAATTATTGAATCGTAATTTTATAGGCATTGAAATAGACTCTGAATATTATGAGATTGCTCAACAAAGAATAAGAACTGCCTAATGACTAACCAACTTCACCCATCTTTAGAAGACATCATACCTAGCGTAGTTCTAACTATCTACCGCCGGTATCGTCAATGGGTGGAGAGAGGTGATTTAACGCAAGAGGCTTGGGCATTTACCCTATCTAGGGCAGAGCAGTTCAATGAATTACTTAGCGAAGAGAACGATCTGATTCGCAAGTGGAATGAGAAGAAGGTTGCTTGGCAGATACGCAGAGCTTTAGAGAGATACTCTCGCAAGGAGAAGGCAGTCAAGTCTGGCTATCGTATCAACGATGAGGCTTATTATGACACGGTAACTATCGCTCAACTCCTGCCATTTGTAATCAAGAGTGTAATCAAGGATACTGCTTTGGAGCAGAGTCAAGTAATGATTAACGATGGACAGCCACGCAAGCCTGGAGCACCGGCTGAAGGTGGCAACCTGCTGGCAATGCTGATAGATATTAAGAAGAGTTATGAGAAGTTAAGTAAGGAAGAGCAGGATATCTTAAAGCTACGCTACTACGAGAACATAACCTTGCAACAGTTATCTCAGTAT
>Ga0194133_10007367_pt1 | contig 13227 bp, 8 predicted proteins | sample TA2KigOf40mmetaG_FD_155448 | JGI IMG/M metagenome (GOLD analysis project Ga0194133, IMG submission 155448) | Freshwater microbial communities from Lake Tanganyika, Tanzania - TA2015055 Kigoma Offshore 40m | ecosystem: Environmental > Aquatic > Freshwater > Lake | place: Tanzania: Lake Tanganyika...
TACGTAAAGGAAAAAAATATTTCTTGCTGAGTTGAAAAGATTTTCTCATTTTTTTTCCCAAACTCATAAAATTGAAATGAAGAAACCGAATCAGATCAGAGGGTTTTTTCCATTGACTTTGTCCATCCCGATTCATTTGGTGTCGATTCAAGTCAAAGAATGTTCACAGTTTGAAAGAGAATTTATGAACGAGTAAAACTTTTTAGAAATTCAAAAAAATGTTAAAGTTTTGATAACATTTTAGTTACTAGTAAGACGACAAATTCTTTCTTATTTGAAAAATAAGGAGTGAAATTTCTGACTAGATCAAATTACACATCATGGAACAGCTTAAGCTCTAAATGTTAGTTTAGGTAAATTTTAACTCATTATTTTTTTTCAAATAGTAAAAATAACAAACAATAACATAATCATGTTCAGGCTGGATTTATTTGATTCTGATTCAGGATCAAAAACTCTCTCTAAGAGTTGTTGCATTATGCTATTCTGAATCTAGACATCTTGATGTTTATATTTTTTTTGAAGGGAATAATATTTTTTTCCCCATTGGGCCACAATTACTCTTTCTCTGGCTCAGGGTTGGAAGTCAAACTCCTGGCTATAAACAACAAAAATCTTTAACCTCAAATTGTAAACAGTATAAGGCATTTCATTCAGAGAGGTACATTTCAGTTACCTTTAAAAATCTTCTGAATGTGTTTAAATTCGATGTGTTTATTCTGCACAAAACATATCATTTTAAGGTTCAATCACCTGTTGCAAGTAAAAAAATCTAAAGCATTTTGTAAAACTTTCGTCAAAAAAAGATATTTTGTGCTCAAGAATCTTTTTGAATTAAATGGAATTATCATGTCATTTGGATTTACCTTCTGATCTTGGTGGGATTAACTTTAGTGGGTCATTTTAACAAAAGATTAAAGGACAAAGCTGACACAAAGTAATTAGCAGACGAATTTCCTTTTTCCTACTTTAGTGACCTGCCTTTAACAAGATAAGATTTTCTATTTGACCGCAGCTTTTACATATCTTACTTTTCAGACAGGTTTTTTCTCTCCACATATTTGCCATGAATAAAAGTGGCAAAAAATTGAGAGATCTCAATGTCAGATGTGAGCAAAAACTGTTTTTTCTTCTTTGCCGTGTATTAAAACAATTCAAAGAATCTTTAATCTGAAAGTGATTTTATGGTCAAAAACCTTGGCCCTTTACGTAAATCGAGATGAAGGTTTAAAGATAAAAATTTTTGACAGCCTAACACGAATTGCTCGAAAAAAGTATCTTGTGACCATGAAATTGCCAACATAGAAGATTAAATTTTTTTCTCAAACATGGATCATTTTTAACAATGTCTTACCTTATTTATTAATGAAGAAAGAGTCCAGATTTTTTAAAACTAGTATTTTATCACTTTAAAACACACTCGGTTTATTCATGGGAACATTTATTTTTAGACAATATCAGTGACTTTTCACTGACAAGTACTTGGTCTGACTGACTTGAATCGTTTCAAGTCAGCATATAGTGTGTGAGGTAAGCGTGCTTTACGTTCCACCCACCCTACCCACACCCACACTTGGGTTGAACATGCCGATTTATTAGCACCACATGTGAAGGCGCGGATAAAGCATCTCGCCCACTGGCCAAAACAACCGGCACAGGTGGATGGATACATGTGAGTGAGGATGTTTTAAATCATAAAAAAAGAGATTTTATTCAGAAAAAAAGTCATAAAAGTCTGGCTTGTTCAATTGTTTCAAAATGTTAATTCATTGCGCAAAGAATGTGCCTTGGAATTTTTGATCAAAAGTGAAAAATGTCAAATGACAATAAAAAAAATTAAAACTTATTGTTGAAGTTGGAAAGATTGTAGTGGTATGCATATATCACTAAGATGATTGGAAGAAATTATGAGCCCACCTTTAATTTAAAGCCAAAAACTGAAAATAGAGATTTAAAGAATCAATAAGATATTCTCCCAGTCATAATAATATTTATCGATGAATAACCAGCAAATAACTCCATATTGCTAAGGATCCTATTATAAATCCTAACAAATTGAAGTTTGGACATATTTTTACCCTTCACCATTGAATGAGTTTTTTTGTATCTCATGAGAAATATATTGTCAGTAATTGAAAATGAGACTATAAGATTTTTAAAAATCAAGCAGTGGGACCCTTTTAGACCTGTGCAATATTCAGGTCAATGTGACTGTACCGGTATGGGAAGTGACTTATCTCACCCTGTTTCATTAATTTTTCGTTGCTTCATCAGATAAACAATAAAGTAGCAATAAGTATTTCATATTTTCATCCCATTGGGTTTTCTTTAAATATCTTGAAAGAGTAATCAAGGATAAAGACTGAATAAATTTGAATTGTCTTGAAAACACACTTTACATGAATGTAGACAGGCAGCAAGTTGCAAGTACCTGGATGGTGAATAAGGCCTTAATAGACGAAAGTTGGGCCAATTAGGATCAAAAATTACTCTCATGAATCTGAAACAAATAGACTTTTCAAAGCAGGTTCATTTTTAGAGATTATGATTGAACAAGACTGCCATCTTAGACCTTCACTTTGACAAAATATTTTTCAAAATCTTTGTGCATGATGGTGTGAAAGGTAACACTTTCATCATGTGTGTGTGGTGGGGTATGGAGTGTGAACATCCGTGACCAGTTGTGTCTAGGGCATTATTTCTAAACAGGTTAATCAAGACGTCAAAAACTTCACCAAATCAAGCTAGAACTAACAAAAATATCAACTTTGAAGCTCTGTGCAAAAGCATTTTGACATACATTTTTGAGCATCAAGAAAAAAGGAAAAGAAAATGAGAGACAAAAATATCAGAAAGTTTTGAAATGGGTTTTCTATTGAGAGAAAAATGAAATGACTTTTTCGTTTTTGTTTTTTTGAGTTACTCTTCTTTATTTTTGAAATATAATTTTCTTTATTTAAACATTGAAGGGACATAAAAAAGTCTTAGATTATACAATGTAAAGATGCTTTGATTTCTATGCCTTAATCATATCCTTGGAATAAATCTTTTAATTTTGTTTGAAACTAAGAGCTAGTGAATTCAAAAAGTTTTATAAATCTATGTCACAAATAATCAAATACCCTGGAGCAATTTTTAGCACAAATATTTAAAGTTTCATTTTAATCCATGCCAAATCCTCCTGTGTCTTTCTATGAGGCTTGATAAAGATCATATTTTTTGCTAAAACCTGCATCAAAAAATTTTTCATTGACCGGATTTGCACACAAGGGAAAAAAATCTTTTTTTTCACAAAGAATAAATTTTCAAATATCTTCAAAGTGGCAAAGGCATTTCTTTTGGGGTCAGATAAATAAATGAGTGTAAAATTCAGTCATGTAGAAATTGACTGTCAGTGTTCGAAGTTATAGGAAATCATGTGTCCTGCTTCAATAACACTCAAAAATCTTTTCCTGATAATGCATTTTTTTTGTTTCACAAATAGTCGATTTTTCTTTGAAATTGGAAAAAATCTTTGCAATTTTTTCTCTGCACTTTTGTCTTTTTCCATTTCCCAAACATTTTTGACCCAATCATTGAAACTCAAAATCTATTAAAAGTAGGTACTTGAGTTGTTCTTATTTTTATAAGCTTTCAACATGCTTTACCTTGACTTTTTTTGGAAACAGTTCTGAATGTTTATTCCGAAAAAAAAATTGCAGAAAGGCATAAAAACGAAAACTAGTCAAAGCTTCAAAAAATTATGTTTGCAGAAAAATGCTTTCTTGTATTTTTTTTACTTCAAAATTGTCCATAACTTTTCTCTTCGAAAATTTGTGCTTGATCTGAGTTATTAGGAACTAAAAATGCTACATTTAAGTTTGACACAAATTGTATCTAAATTTATTTGTTCAATTAAAGTCTTCAAAGGACTGAAATTAGTTTTTGTCAGGTTCTCACTTAAGTTTTCTCCCACAAAACTATTTGAAAAGACACTTTTGAGGTTCAGATTTCGGGGTTCGTTAGCGGACAGTTTTTGCGGATCCTGAAAGAATACTTCAAAAGATCAAGTATAAACTAAGGAAAAAAGTCTCTTTTCTTCGGGACACCATAAATTTGTATTCTATTTCAAAAGCAAAATATCATGTGTCAATGAAACTTCAAATCCTTTCAAGAGATCGGTGTTACCTGACCGTTTTAGTAACAGGGTGGCAGTTTTGAGGTAAAATCACATACTTATGAAAGCATTTGAAAATAAAATACTTCAATCATCTCTTCAGACTTTCATCAAGTTGCAAATGTGGAGAAAACTTTTAGAAGTTAATTACTGTGTGAAGAATATTTTGTCCCTCTTTTTTCCCTCTACTAGATTGTGGATGGCAAAAAAAATAACTTTACAAGATTAATATTTTTATCATGGTCATGCTATCAGGAAAGGGAACCTGAGAGTTGTGAGTTTCAGGAGCCCTGGAAACTTTTGTTTTTTAAATCTTTCACAAAATGCCACTTCTTTAGCTTTCAACATTTTTAATCCACAGTTCAGGGGATTGGAGTTTCTAGGGAGCAAATATTAATAAAAAGTTCCAGGTTGATGATTTCTCAAATTGGTTTACCAAAGCCCATCTGGATATTGGTTGAGCATATTACCCTAAACTAAACATTCATTCATCCATTTATGTGGAGGTCAATTTGGTCATATAGTCTCCATCCAAACCCTTGTCAGCACAATAAAGAGTTAATGCTCATCAAATATTTGGCAAAAATTAAAATGATGAAGATATAAATATTTTGACAGTTCAGAACTATGATAAAGCTGGTATTATTTTAAATCATCGAGCACAATGCAAGAGTCAGCATGATTCAAAGAGAAATTTATACTTTTGTATTTGAAGGTGGTCAGCCTCTTGGTTCATTTTTAAAGATTCGTCACCCCACCAATCACAAATATGTTCCAAACCTTTTAAAATTTGAAAATGAAATTTAAAATCCCATTCAGAATTTATACCATGTGGATGTAGGTTTCTTAATGAACCTTAGTGTACAGTATGAGTCAGCAGTTCAGTTGCGATCAATTTGAAGATTTCACACCTATGAGTCGAAAGTAATTAGCTCTCACAGTCGGGTACTTATTTTGAAAAAGCAGGGAGGGCAATCTGAGACAAGTTTCAACAATTAAGTCAGCCAGAGTGGAAGTTGATTACGTAATTTGAGGCCCTAGGTTTTAAAGATTTCACGTGTCGATTGAACTTGACAGGTTCTATCAAAGTCCACATGGCAAAAGACAGACACGTGGGTTTTTGAAATTTTTTGCAAAAATACGTCAGTTTTTGGGACTGGATTAACTGTTGTGTAAACTCGAATAACCATTTTGAAAAAATCGTTCCAGAGCAAATATATTCAATTCACGTTTCACCATAAACAAGCCAATGCTCTGTTTGAAACTTCAGATACAGCATTAAGATAGTAACCAATTAAATATATTATTTTGGCACACATCTGCTTTAACTGAATTTTTATGCCTCAGACTTCAGCTGACGGGTTTTTTTATTGATAACAAATTTGTAACAAAATATTTGCAACAATTAATTTTGCCTTTAAAAATCAATACGGTTCAATTTTTTACGCATGTGGTCCGTGTATGTGTTCGTCAGTCGCCTCAAACTCCTCCATCAGTTTTCAAGCTAGAGGGCTGAAATTTTACATATCGATTCCTCATATTAATGCCAAAAAATACCAACCAGATTATTGAAATTTTGTCTAGGGACTGTGATATGGGGTTTTTTCTGGGGTCTTTGCTAGACTGGGCTAGGTGAAGCAGGCGCTGCTCCCTGGCATGCCGGCCCACGCTTGCTTCGGCATCTATTTTAGGAGTCTGTATACAAAATTTTAGCCCTCTTGCTTCAAAACTGAGGGACGAGAGAGAGATGACAGACGGACAATGGACACTAGTGCAATATAAATATTTACAGCAATATTCATTTGAAATTTTTATAAGCGCACTGGGTCCAGCTGGCTAAGTATTAGAGATGGGCCCTGACCTGACCCGAGCTTACTTTTGACCCGCAGTAAATATTAGGCTGACCCGCCTTTGACCTGGGTACTTTTTACCCAATCCGAAGAGATTTATTTTGATCCAAATGGAAAAAAATTAAAAAATTTGGCATTTTTAAAGGAAATTCTCCAAACCCAAACTCAAACCATAGATGGCTGACCTGACCTGACCCGACCTGAGCCACAAAAAATTGACTCGACCAGACCCGTGTCAAAAATTTTTGACCCGGACCCATCACTACTAAGTATATATATATTTCAGAGTCTATGAAGATATAAGAGTTCAAAATCTTGTGAAAGATACATATTTACTTGCTAACTCAATAATATACAAAAAATCATTTCATGGATAAGCTCTGTTTTCCCATGAGCAATAGCTCTCAAAAGCAAAATAAGTAATACGGTTATGGATCATTTAGTTAGAATCATTCCTTCATTAAAAATTGTTAGAAATTAAATTAATTTTTACCAGTTCCATTTCATGAATAATCATCATCCATTGCAAAAAAATCGTATTTCTTTTTAAGAATTTAATGACTAATCAAAAACTTGAAAATGCCAGAAATCTTTGACTGAAGTTATATTCTGATATTTAAATAAAACATTGAGGCTTCATCCAATGGCTTGAGGGATTTGTGAAAGGTCTGAATAAAAGTTAACAATTACAATCTTATGATTTGATTCATTTGGGATTCGAGCTTGGACCAGAAACGTGATTAGGGGGATGTATCGCTCTCTATTGAAGGAAGCTATTTTAATTCTGTCTCAAAACTTTGAGTGAATCAAGTTTAATTTTTCCATGTATCAATACTCAATCCGCAGAAAGTTGAGACGAGCTAAACGAACCGGAACATCCCCAGCCGCCATTTTACACTTTATGGTGTCAGCTAACCCTTTTCAAGTCATAGTTTAAGGCAATAAAACAAAATTAAGTGAATTAGTCTCGTCCCATTTGCTACGCCACAAATCACGGCCTAAAAAGTGTTTGTTCTACACAAACGACCCAAACTTATCAGTTGTTGTTTTTTCTTGGGTTTAGAATAGGGGATTAAAAAATTCTCTTAACTCGGTCGGTTCATTTTTAGTTACGTGAAATATGCGTGTCATTAACAAATGTCAATTTTTCACTTGCAACAGAGCTTTGTCTACGTGAGAAAGCATTTGCAGCACTGTCCACCAACCTAGGAGTTGTTTGTAGAAATTTTTATGTTTTCTCGTACACGAAACAAACGTTTTAAACGTTAGTAAATACTCAATACTTAAGAAAGGAAGTCGGAAAAAGCCGAGATTCGGGAACAAAATGCTGAGCTTTTAGACCCATTTTCTTTTTTGCTAGTTTTCATTGAACTCGAGAAAAATTACAAAGACAAGATTTGGGATAAAAATCAATATTTGTGGCAGCAATAATTAAGTATAGATGTGTATCTTTTGCTGAAAAATGCATAAGCCGCCTCCATGAGCAATACAAATGTAGTGATGGGTCTGGGTCAAAAATTTTGACCTGGGTTGGGTCAAGTTTTTGTGGCTTGGGTTGGCTCGGGTCAGCCATTCATGGTTCGGTATTGGGTTTGGAAAATTTCCCCTAAAAGCATCAAATTTTTCAATTTTTTTACCTTCGGGTCAAAAAAAAATCTCTTTGGGTCGGGTCAGAAAGTACCCCGGTCAAAGGCGGGTCAGACTCTTATTTACTGCGGGTCAAAAGTAAGCTCTGGTCGGGTCGGGTCAAGACCCATCTCTAAAAGAACGTGATGAATATGACAACATCAAGGGCCATTCATTCATTCATCTTATATTTGACTCATCCATTATTTGTACATGAGAATTAACTTTATCAGACATTTTACGAACTAATGTGCGAAGGGCTGTCACCTCTATCTCCCAATTCAGTTTTGAAGTTAGAGAGCTGAAATTTTGCATAGAGACTACTCATATATGACATATGAGAGTGTGGGGTCCGCCCGCCTGATGGACTGGCGGTTGCTTGCCTTGACTGGCCTAGCCTAAAAAACTACTATATCACAGCCTCCAGACAAAAAGTCAAAAATCCCCTTGGTAAGTTTTTGACATTAATATGAGGAGTCTAACTGCAAAATTTCAGTTCTAAATCTTTAAAACTTAGGGAGAAGTTTGAGTTGACAGACGACATGTTCTCCTGTGTATGTGCGTGCAAAAATCTACCATAGGCAAAATTCTAACTTCTCAACTAACTCTCTTTGCTTGCTTGAGGGTAAATATCATCAACTCAAGAATTTTTGGGACCAATTATAAGGCCAAGATTCACTGAAAACATTTTGGGTCAGGTTATACTCCAACTGGCAAAAAAGGCTGCCTGGGGGGGGTTCGAACCCCGACCCTCAGGTTCCCAGACTCAAAATCATATTGGTTTACACATTTGTTTTAAAATTAAGGAAAAGCAAAAAAAAGTTTCTCAGCACCATTTAGATTGTCGGCATTTTCGTACTGAAGCTCGGCAATTTTTCCCGCTTAGAAAAATCATAAACCGAAAATTAGTATTTTCTTGCCCATAAGCAAAGACATTAAAAATGGGCTTTTCATTTAAAATAGCAAGCTTTGATGCATGTGAATATTAATAATTTTTTCCAACTGTATTTTAAAGCATGCTTTAAAAAAAACTTCAAATCACGTCGATCCATCATAGTTTTCATTTTCAATTCCAAGCAAGATTTTTTTTCTGAGAAACAACAGTCAGATAGGTCTCGGGTATTTATCACCAGTTTTTTGTGCATGTCATAAAGGCAACGCTGATTTAAGACTTCCAGCTGATCTTCGATATTCGAAATAGGTGTGCAGCGTTGTCTTCGAATCTATTGAAACGTATCAATCATCTTTAAACTTCAGAGAGAATTCATTCATTTCTTCAACTTTTCACATTTACCACTACTGATACCTGTTTTTGAGGGTTGTCTCGATTCCCTCGGCAAGTATCGCACCTACTCACAATACGAATAAATATTTTTTCCATTAATTGAAACAAGCCTGTCTTTTAAGTAGTTAGGCATTTCCTCTCAATCTTCAAACTGATTCCTTGATGGTTTAAGAATCATGCAGTTTACCCACATCTTAGCTCTTACCTTGGCCGGGTTGGTGGGATCAGACTTGTGTTTAGAACCTTCCTTTGAGTTGGTGAGGAGGTCTGTACAAAATTTGGCAGAGATTGGTACGGCGGTTTGCGTATGAAAGAGGGACACAGGTACATAGATAGGTACAAACAGTCTATTTCAATCTATCTCTCTCTCTCTCTCTATATATATATATATATAAGAGGGGAGGTTCTTAACACAAGTCTGACCTCGCCAACTTGACCCCCTTACCCCGGGGTACCCCAAACTCCAAAACATAGACAGATAACTAAAGAAGAAACTTTGCTTTACAAAAAATGCATTGAATTTTTCCTGGGCAACGCTGGGCTCCGGTAGGCTAGTTTTATATATATAGATTACTATCTACCTGTTATAGAGCTATTTCGAGAATAATAAGTCAGTTTATTCAAAGAAACCTTTGCCTTATTACTATTGTTTGAGCTTGTAAACAACAAAATAATTAAACAAAAAATATCAGGAATTGTGTGGTTTTTTTGTAATATCTTGCAGAACTAAAAATAATACGGAAAAGGCCCTAGACTCATCTTTAAGCACCAACATGATTCGTGCATCCTTTTCATGGGATCTCTTTTTTCTCAAAATCTGCGTGACCATTTCTCAAAAGTTGACCGAAACTCTGTTCCATTTTCATGCATGTAATTGACCTTAATTGAAGTCACAGGAATTTATAATCACATTTCAACATTTTCTTTTGCTTATTTAAATGCAAATTTCATGGCAAGGACGTGTCAGACAATAATTTTTGATCATGAAAAATGTGGACATTCAAAAATCACTTTAGATTTGGGAAGGATAAATTGAAGTTCCATTCGATCCAGAATGATTTCCAGAGGCTCAATAAAACGTAAAAACCTTGAGAAAATTTATCTATGTCCATCAAAAACATTTCTTATGAAGAAAATCTTGCAGTTTAAAAAAAGGACCTTTTTTACGAAATGATTTGAATTTTCTTTTCAAAAATAGTTGTTTGGCAAAAAGATGAAGCTAAAAAAGTCTTTTAATTATTTTGAAAAAAACTTTGTCATGGAAAATTTAAAGTTTTAAAAGCCTTCAATTGAGGGACACTCTAATTACCTCTATGTTATTACATTCTAAGCTTTGAGGATTCGTCATGGACCGGTCAAAAATCTGCATAAATCTAAGACTTTGAAAAACTTTAACCGCATGTGAAAGAAAACGAAAATATATTCGCAGTTTTCTAACCAGCTAGCAAAAGGCTCATGTGACTTCAACCCCAGGCCTGCATCATTTTGAAAATCACAAATCCCTTATTCCTACCATATTACCTCTTTTGGCCCGAAAATCATGGTACCTCCGACCTGCCCTCCTTCCATCGTCCTTTCAGTCTATTGTCGTACATCAGGACTAAAACTGTTGCTTCTCCAACCATATCATGTACAGGAAATCCTAGGGTACCCAAACCATAGGTGAGACCTAGCTGCATGGTACTCAACCAATGCCAAACTATCTTTAAAATGATCAAAATAATCAAAAATCATGGCTGGATAGCTGAAAAATACCCTCAAAGATTGCTATGATACTGCTATAAAGCCAACACAACTCTCATTCACTTGATTTAGTGTTAGAATATAATCAGTTCTTTATTTTACTTTTTAAAACTTTTATTAAAATGCATTGTTCAAGGTAACACTTTTTTATAATTTTGTATAACAGAATACTACTACTGTTTTGAACAAATTAAACTAACCAAACAACTGACTTCTTGCCTCGATTTGAAAACAATTTTTTTAAAGGCAATGACAAAGAAAGTGAGGGATGGAAAGCAATTTTCTTCTTGACACTCCAACAACCAAAAAGAGGTTTTTATTTGACATTCATTATCTTTTTGACTTGAATTTTTTTCCAATCAGAATTAGGGGAAGAGAATTGTGGTGAGGAATGTCATTTATATCTTGGCTATATCAAACTATTATTTTTGAAGGACATTAATGTGAAATGCAAAGGTGAAAATTGTTTTTTTTCAGATTTTTTACAAAGATTATAATCTTTATACAAGAAGCATTTATAATGAAAATCTGTCATCATTATGTATGGGAATGTTTTCTGGATAGTCTTTTTCCTTATTTGTGTTGGGTTTATTAAGAGAGTGTTTTCCATTGTTAGCCAGTACATTATTGTTTTGTGCGGGATAGACTCCTAAAATGAATTACCTTTAAGGGTAATCATCTTTATAAGAGTCACAGTAGCTTACTTTTACTCTGATTGAGGGTTGCCTTGTTGACTTTTTTTGCAATGCAGGGTGAAAATATTGTAAGCAAGGCTGAGGGTTGAACTGACAACCCTAGCTGCCAGTCTGGTGCCTTTGACCACTTTGATCATGGTTACCCCATGGCATGGTCCACGAAGAGTATGAATGAATCCTCTGAAGTTATTGATGGGTCCGGGTCAAAAATTTTTGACCCGGGTTGGGTCAGTTTTTTGTGTCTCGGGTTGGGTCGGGTCAGCCACTTATGGTTTGGGTTTGAATTTGGAAAATTTCCCCTTAAAACATCAAATTTTTCAATTTTTTTCCCTTCGGATCAAAAAAAAATATCTTCGGGTTGGGTCAGAAACTGACCGGGTTGAAGGCGGGTTGGCCTCTTTTTTACTGCGGGTCAAAAGTAAGCTCGGGTCGGGTCGGGTCAGGGCCCGTCTCCACACTGAACATATTATTATTACTCTGCCAACATCAGCATAACATATTATTCCTGGAGTAACTTATTAGAGTTTTGAACTGATTATTTCTATGTTTTTCAATTTTGATCACAATCTTACCATTTACTAATTTCACTTAACTCACCTTGTGTTACAATCTTTTTTTGCTGCAATCGCTCACCTATTTCAGTCTATTCAGAATCTATTCTTTTTTATTCTTACCACTCTACTTTTGAAGTCTTCATTAGAGTCGGCAAACATATGGATAAGGCTTTGAAGCAACAACAAAAAAGTAGGAAATTGTTGTTGTAGAGCAAAAGCAAAAAAAAGTAAGACACCCCTGCAGCCCCTTGGATTGAAACGAGATCAAATTCTTTTCATTCAGGTTTCATAAATGCACACTTTAAAAATAGACTTTTGACTACAATTGAAATCATCACATTCATCAAAGAAAGTTGCTGACATCCCCAAGGTGAAATGTTTTATTTTTATCATCACTGCTCAAAGTGATTTTAGTCATTTACGAGAAGGGCTTTTGTGCAAAATTGACACTAAAAATCTTCAATAACCATCAAATGGTCAATATGAGACTTAAAAGTCTTTCAAATAAAAAAAACCCTTTTTATAAACATTACCATAAACAAACAGAATCACAACAAAAAACTTCATTTTCAAGGGTAAAGAAGTTTTGAATTAGGCTTGATGAAAGATATGTACCTTAAGGCTACGTTGCAAAGGTCAGTCATATTGCAATCAGATGATTTTTATTAACAGTGCATAAGACATGATTGTTCGAAATGATTTTCAAAGTAAGTCTCATAATGAGTTGCTTTATGAAACAAAAAAACCACCCAACTTTTTTTTGACTGTTGCATGTCATAGGCAGCCAATTAAATCTTCGTCGGGGCCTTGCCACTCCAACATCATCATCGATTATTTGACTTTGTTCTTGCCAGAAGGCAATTGAAACTTACATACAAAGCCTTTCTTTGCGTGTGTTTTAATCACCAGACATGAATGGAAATCGAAATAAAATGATTCGCATGGAAGGGATTATCAAATTCACAACTAATAAAGTTATCATTTAATTAGATAATCACTTTTCATTCAAATTATAAGGATTGGAAATCACAGAAAATGGTGAATTGCCAAAGATGCTCTAGGATTTGTATTCGGGATCAACCTTCAAGACCACAATGAGACCTAAAAATGAGTTGGCATTAAAATACGATAAAAGTGCTGTTAAAATGGGTTAATTATACCTAAGATAGCTGATTTAGTACTTCAAATTTAATCAAATTCTTTTTGAGTTTGGTCCAAATCAAAGCTGGGCCATTTCATCGATTTGATTTAATCAAAAAGCTTTCAGAATGTTGGCAGAGATAATTTATGTGATGAGTCAGGGCAAACTTTTTACAAA
>Ga0194133_10007370_pt1 | contig 13224 bp, 7 predicted proteins | sample TA2KigOf40mmetaG_FD_155448 | JGI IMG/M metagenome (GOLD analysis project Ga0194133, IMG submission 155448) | Freshwater microbial communities from Lake Tanganyika, Tanzania - TA2015055 Kigoma Offshore 40m | ecosystem: Environmental > Aquatic > Freshwater > Lake | place: Tanzania: Lake Tanganyika...
TCTAAGTAATTTATGCTGCTTCCTTTGTAAATAGACAATAAAACAATCTCCAAGATAAAGTATGTAACTCACTTCAAAGTATATCCTGTAATTATTATGTCTGGAAAACCGGAAGAGGTTTTTTTTTCAACTATACTTCAATTTTTTTTTACATTGCAGCAGCCTCATAAAAACTGACAGGCAAAGTTTTTTTTATTGAAATATGAAGGACGCATACCGATTGAAAAATGATTACGGAAAACAATTTTTAATAGAATTACCCTAAATCAAATCTGTTTTCTCTTCAATTTTAATGGTGAATTATGTAAAGGTCAGTTTTCTTGATTGTCACAAATTTTTTGGCAACAAAACAGTTTTGTTATTTTATACTCATTATTTCTTGTGGTAATAATTAATAAAATCAGGTGATCTTCAGATGTTTATTTCCTTCTTCAATCTACCATTCAACTGAAATTTCATTTTACTACATGACAAGTCAAGGCAGGTTTTGTTACAGCCGCAGCTAAGTTTCAATGCACTCCTTACTACTTGTTGGGGATCAATTTGTGTAAAATTGAATGAAAAACTTAAATTTTTATTCTTGTTCTTAACAGGAATTATTTAAAAGTCAATTAAATCACTATCAGGTATCAAAAGTAGAATAATATAGTAAAAAATGGAATAGGTTTGTTTTTCTCAATTTTCGTCAAATATGTTCAGTGCCTTGTTTGGTATATGAACCAGCTGCTGGTGTCTTTTCAACCACTTGCAAGTGAAAACCAGTTGGCAGGAGTGAAATGTGTTCAAGTCACCGATCAGCCAAGGATAGCGAAAGTTGCTTGTATAACACTTTAATGGTGGGGACACCAAAACAATCCAAAAGAGACATTTCACATCACACAATTTTGGGATAGTGTTTTTTGTCTAAAAAAGTTCCTTTTTTGAAAAAAATGTGCCTTGATCTTGCTGATGAGTATGAATTTTGTTGACATTTATCTGCTATTAGCTGTTGCCACCAGCTGGACATTCTGAATTTCTCTGAGAGTTTATCTAAGCTCAAAGATCCTCTTTTTCACGCTATGATATTTTTCACTTTCAGTTCAAAGTCTTTTCAAACAGGGTGCCATTGTTTAGTTTTCCTTCCATGTAATGTAAGTCTCTCTAAACAGGCTGCCGCTGTTTTTATTCCCACAGGTTTCACTTTCCCGCCAGTATTTAGTTACTTTCTTGGCTTCTTCTCAGAGGTCCGCCATTTCTTGATCTGATCTTTCTGATCCGATCCCTCCTTTACTTTACTTTTGTATAAAGCCTATTTTTCCCATCAATAAACAGTTCAGTATTGATTCTTTTCTTGATTGGGGAAGGTCTTCACTAGGATTTTTGCTCTTCGCCTACATTCCTTCTACGGTCACAGTTTCTGCCTCTGTTTACTCCGCCCGAGGCACCTGACTCGCTATGTTGTTTTCTAAGTGTCTAAACTAGGATAGATAAATAGAGATAGCCCATATAATCTCAGTACTTTATATCATTTTCATGAAACCCATCTAATCCACGTAAGATTCCAAAGCGCAATGGATCACTGACCTCGTACTTCCCTTGTCAATAAATTGGCTCATAAACATGTTAACTAATTATTTTCCACTATCCTTTCCCATAAGATAACTCCAGTAGTTCTAAAGGTGATTGGAGGACCCACTCAGTCACTTACTGTCAAGACAGAATTTGATGGAAATTGATGTCAGGCTGAACAAACAGGCTAATATGAACTATAGTAGAATATCACTAATATTTGTGGTTGCCAAAAAGGAGGGTAAATTTAGTTTTTCCTTGAAGATGACCCAATATTGATAAGTGTTAATTAGACATGATAAAAATGAATTTTGGGTTTTATTTTTAACCATAATGCAAAACTCGAAAGACAAGGAAAGTAACAGAAATATTTGTAAAACATAATACAGGCTTCATGGTTTTCTTGCTTTTTATAAGTGAATCAGATGTTAAGATACAAACATTTTCAATATTCAAATGCAAAAAGACTTTTAAACACCAAGATACTGACTTGACAATTTAAATGTTGAAAAAGTTGCTGGGACATTAAAAATTTGTGCTTGAATGTTGCAATTTGTCAAGATCCTGCTGGTAAAAATTAAAAGGATTCATACTTTTTGAGCTTCTGTGACTTTGAGTTTAAAATCAGTTTACCAGTAAAAACTTATGGTTGTTTGATTTCTAGATAATTGTGTGTTTGTCTTAGAATTTTGGCAAAACAATTTTCTCTTATTTTATCAGATTGCAGGATTGTGAACATATTTAATGGGTCGCAAAATTATTTTGTGTTTGAAGCATGATTGCCACTTTTTGTCAGGTTAAAAAGTAAAAATCAGTATTTGTAAAGGTTTACATAATCATCTAATCATGGGTGCGCTCGAACTTTCTTGAAAAAAAACCCAAGATTATTCAAAGAAATTTTAAAATCATGTGGTGTGTAAGTGCTTTTTTATGCAAAAAGATAGGTTTATTTAGGTTAGACTAAAAAGTCTTAAACTTATACAAGTTAACGAAGTGTCATTCACTAAGAAAATTTTGAAAGAAGTTGGCACAAAAATCTTGTTTTCCATCCATTACAAAGATTTGAACATTACTTATTTCCTTCATTCAGGGATTAGCAGATAATTTCAAGTAATCTCAAACAAAGAAAACACAATTACATTGACAATCATGATTTTGATTTTAGAATCAACCTTCATCATTTTTCCTTTAATAGCTTCAAAAGAGCTTCTTTAATACTTGCATCAGCTTCAAAGTTCAGGTTTTAACTTTAGTCAAAAAGTTTTGAAAGAGGACATTGCAAAGTCAATTTTAAAGGTAGAAACTTAAATTTCCAGAATCTCAAACTGCATTTATGATTTGTTTGTAAAATTATTTTTATAAAAATATTGTCACAATATCAGCTGACAAACATTCTCAGGGGGTCCAATGAGGGTCCATGTTTTTTATTATGCATGGGAAAGTGATTCATTGCCCAGATTGGACAGGCAAGCTCTGTTTATAGTGTTGTGGTTTGTTGCTTTTGATGATTTCTTCAATGAGAATCCTGGATATTAAAGTAAGTGCCAAAAAGCAAAAGGATGAATAAATATCACGCCTTAAGAGACTATTTGTGCATCAAACATTTTTATGCAATTTTCTGGCGTAGTTGACACTTTCTTTCTATATGTAAATTTACAGGGTATTTTGATTATAACAGTAAAACTTGAACTAGCATTTTTTTCTTGAAATCTTTCTTCATATACTTTCAAATTATCAGGATAGATACATTATTCAAAAGATGTTGTTTGATCTTTTTAGTGACTGATGAGATGATAATTTTCGTTGATGATGCGATCTTCTGTGGATGGGTCAGTTATACCAAGTGCATTTTCATCTAGAAGTCTAAAAGATTTAAAAGAAACTTTTTTACTAAGCTAATATTGATTAGTTAAACTTTCATGAACAATTTGATTATGAGAAAAGTATTTATTTCTGTTGTAAACTAACCTTATTTCTGATGGATCCAAAGGTGTCAGTTGCAATGCTAAATCAGGAATGTAAATGTCAGTTAGATCAGCAAAGTCTGGAGGTAATGCATTGTCTGTATCTATTTTGTAGAATAAAAAGTTTATGAAGAAAACAAATTTTAATCTTATTTTATGTGCACCTGTAAGAATGATCTCCGGAATTCCAGATGGGGTTTGAGGGTTGCTAGAGGGTGATAATGCCCTAGCAATAGATTGGCCCTGATTAAAATTGAAAGATCCAATTCCAGGACCAAGAAGCCCAGATGATCCTTGAAACTCCATAGGCTAAAAATTAAGTTTTAAGAATTCTTATAAATCAAGCATCTAGAGTAAAAACAAAGCTTTTTCAAATTGTCAGAGGATCTTGCTTTGAACCAAGTCAGTAAAGGCACTTTCATCTTGGCTGGGAAACATTTTTGTTAACATTGTGTTAAACCCAATTTTGCATATTGTGGAGGGTGCCAGGGTTTTAACCCACGGTCAAATGATCCCCAGCCATATGTTGTGATTACTTGGCAACAGAGATCCTATCTATCATTTGATTAGGTACAATTTGAAATAAGAAGATAAGATAAAAGTACCAAAAAATGAAATATTTGAATGGATCAGTTCACTTGATTGAAAGATACTATTTGCTAGCAATACTTAGTCAAAAGTTTCACCTTGACTTTTTTTATTACCTTCAGACCTGAACTGCTTTGTGTCTGGTTGGGGTAGTACATGCCAGGGCCAGGATAACTGGAACTTTCTTGCTAAATAAAAAAGAAACAAAATCCAAAAAACATCTAGATTTAAATATTAAATGATGACATCATGAATGTTAAATCATTTCATACAAATTTCATTGCATGTTGTCATCATTTTTGTATAAAGGAGAAATAAAAGAAAAATGTCTTTAAAAACATACTAAAATAGATTACACAATCGTAAATTAATTGAATCAAAGTTAAAATTTTTGTATTTTCTGTGTGAATAAATTTCAAACAGAGCCCCATTCGTTTGAAACAATCAATTTCTCAAAGGAATTTCAAATTTTTTTTCTCTGACTTTTTGTGGCTAGAATAAAATTAAATGAGTAAATTAAATAAGGCAAGATTACAAACAACAAACTTGATTGAAAAATTCGTGCAGGTATAGTAACAAAAATCAGGCGGGGTTTATAATAAAAAGCCCAAAACCTATCCAGTTATTGCTATAACTAAAATCTAAGCTGCCTTTACTAACCATGTTACATCTTTGAAATTGTTGTTGTGCAGAATAAAGCTCTGAATTCCATGCTGACGTAACAGGAGAGGGTTGAATCGGTGACAAAGGAATGGGATCCATGGGGCTTTTACTTCTTTCATTTGGGCTACCTCCCTAAAAATTAAACAAAATACTTCGGTATATTGAGTGAAATAACATCTAAAAGAATTGTGTCAAAATTCGATTTCTAGGTGAAATCATCACAATTGGACAAAGAAGATTACAGTTATCTATCAAGGCAAATAATATATCAAACAAGAAAATTTGTCATCTAAACATTTTACTTTACGTACGGACAAATATCATGAAACTCAGTACTGTCTTTGTTATACTGTAAAGCAATCATAAGTTTATGATCTGATTTTAACTCACATGAAAACTTATTGGAGACAAGGGTGGGTGAGTAGTGCGGTATGACAGCAAAGAGGTTGGTTGAGGCATAGTCTGGAAAAATTAAAATTAAAACATGAAATTTGTTACAATAAATAAATAAAGTCAGTGATCAAAAAAAGTAAAAATGTACAGAAAAAGTGATTTTTCAGGATTCTGATGAAATGCTGATTACCCTTAACTACTTTAAGACTTCCTTGACAAACAATATTTCCACTAGATTGTTAATAAGGATCAAATTCGAGGTAAAAAGGTTTTCCTGGATTAAACCAGATCGAGCTTTCCCATTTCTCTGTTAGATGAAATTTCTATTTGGATATAAATCATATAATTCGGTCAATTCAAGTTACTCTTTCATTTTGCTTCTCACAATGTTTTAACAATAATAATATTTTTATTGCATTCCTGCAAAACTAATTTCGAGATAGGTTGACACCTGATCTTTCATTCCCGATTCTTTTTTAGACCGAAATGGCACTTCTGCAGAAGAGTTAATCATTCCTCCAATCAGCTGGTGGCAACTAGCTGATCACCTTCAATGGTCAACAACTCTCTACTATTTGTGCGCACATTTTTTCTTGATTGGGAAAGTCATCACTGGGTTTTCACACACGCTCCAATTCAACAAGCACGTACACTCTCACCAGGCCCACAATACAGCACACCAGCACCTCTTAATTGTATTTTCAAACCATAGCTCGTAAAAAATTATTACTTTTACCATTGGCTCACTCACTGAGATTGGCATATATTGAAGGTAGTCAATGGGATCATGAGGTTGTTGATCCATCAATTTGATAGCCTAGCAGAATGAACAAAAAAATACATTAAGCATATGGCATAAATTTATGTACTTTCAGGACAACTGAGTTTTTGCTTTACCTCATCAATCAAAGCATCATGTGGCATTAAAAATGACTCATTTTCCTGTTCACCATTCAAGCCATTGTTGAAGCTGCCACCACTTTTAGGGTCATCATTTAACTGTCCAAATAGGGAATTATCATTTTGTGATAAATTAAACATCCAAATATTGAGTTTTACCATAGAGACCGGTATAGATAGAATTTCACTGACACTTTGGTTGCTTAAGGAAATCTTTCGTGCTCCCATGGGAGAGGTTGAAAGAGGTTGTGGCAATGGTTGACGAGGGAGCATCTAAGGAAGACAGCTATTTTAGTATTAATTCCTCTGAAAATGTCTATGTTGAAGACTTTTTTTGGATGAAAAGCACAGAGCACCTAATATTGGTCACATGCATAAAAACAAAGACAGATATGGTTCAGCATATTATTACTTCAACAGAGTATTACACCTTTCAAACTTGTTTAATTTTAAAAAGAAAATGTTAATAACACAAAGTAAGCATATAAACAAATTCTCATCTTGCTTGAGTTTGAATTGCAAGTTTTTTTTATAATGACCGTTTTCAAATCCTTTGTTTTTAAGATTTTGGACAAAAACATGATCAAATACCCAATTCCAAAATACAATTTTAGACATTCTTGTGTTTTTGGTCCACTTGTACCTTATCCAATTCTAAATAATCGAACACTTGTTGGTGTGTTGTAGATGTCATCATATAGTGTTAAAAGACATGCAATTAAAGACAAATTTGTTGGAGGCCTTTTTCCCTTATACAATATGTTAATTCAAAGAGGAAAACAGACGCTATGGTTTACAATCAACTAAGATGACATTCCAGTTTTTCCCAGAGATATGATGAATTCAGAGTGGGCATTGTCAAGTTGGCTGGATGGAAGACTTTATTTTTGAGTTGTTATTCACTGACAGGGATTCAGTTGTTAAGGGTATTCAATCAGTGCAAAAGAATTTTTTTATTCTTTAAGTCAAGATATCAATCATCCCTCAGTTATAAACAAAACATTTATTATTAACAAATAGTCATTTTTTCCACTTATGAGAACTATAACCCACAAATAAATCTTTCTCAGTACTTAATGTTACACGCAGAATCTTGAAATTTGCGCACTCTATATTTATCATCTCTTTGGGTACACTTGATGTACAAGGTGTTGCTTTAAACTTACTGGCTGAAACCCAACCATTGAACTTTGTTGTGAGGAAGTGTATTGATGCCTCATGGGGCTTCTGCTCTGTCTCCCTTTATATTTTTGCTTGAAATTTTGATGTAACCCAACAGATGAACTTTGGGGAAAACTTGGGCTCCAAGATGTACCTGGACTATTATTGCCAGGGCTCTGGCAAAAAATTTCAATAGGCTAAGTCTTTGGATCATCGTCTTCCCTTATTTTTCAAATTTCAAAAAAATATCTGACTTTCTTACCGAACTATAATGAGAAGCTTGGTCCTCAAACTGACTCTCCATTCCTAATGGGCTTGATGAAAGATAACAATTCGAGAGGTCTGGCAGAGATCCTTTGGTAGCATCAACGTTGTCCTTAGGTAATCCCAGATACCTAAAAAGGCATATGAACTGAAAATTATTAGGGTGTTTTAAACTACAGAGATAAAGAGAAAGCTTTTGTGAGAGGCATATTAACATTTGCATAAAAAGTCTATGGTATTGAGTGACAGGTTGTATTGAAAGTCAATTGCTTCAACTTGAACATGTGCTGAGATTTGTACTCAACAACACAATGAAAGAGATGATCCAACTTTATCATCTTTTTAGACCTCGATGGATTGATCAATGTTCGACATTGACTGACAGCTTATGTTAAGGAACTGCTTATTCCATCATTTTCAACCATTTTTATTGATGATAATGTGGACTTTACAACAATTACTGTCACTGAAAGTTGTGTTAGTCAGTCAGTTAATGCTAATGACAGAAATGAATGTATTGAGAGACAATTCCGATCAAGTTTCTGCACAACAATCGATCCCGATTGGGATAATCACCTTGTGGATGATGATTAATTAAGGCGAATATAGGAGTCAAATATTTTGCCCAGACCGGGTATTAAACCCAAGTCTCACAGTTCTCAGTCAGATGCCATAAACATTATGTCAAGGCAACATTCAATTAATTAATATTGTATTTTTAAGGTAATATAAGGTAAATTGAGAAAGAAAATTTTTAGGTAGAAAACAGCTGGCTTGCCTGAAATTCTGCATTTGTTGATTCATATCAATAGGCTCTGTTTGGTTTCCATGACAACCATCTTGGCCTTCGTAAATCAAACTTTATTAACTGATCAAGTTCAAACAAATAGTTTTATAGGGCATACCTTCTATACCGAAAGTAGGTGATCCTCTTGGCAGTGGACTACCAAGTTCACTATAGTTTAGAGGTGAAGGTACTCCACTACTTCCTGGGGCCATTACCATATTGGAACCAATGGTGACTGCTGACGGGATGGATGAATCTGAGATAGCCCGCCGCCAGTTCTCAGAGGGAGATAGATGCTGATAACTTCCACTTCCACTAACAGCAGATGAGGTGGAATATCTGTCTGATCTGAAAAGAAAGTATCAAAATATTTTTTCAAAAAGACAGGTATGACTGCATGATAATAAAGTTCACATAGTATATGAAAATTCAAAAAGCAATTATTATGACAACAAAAAGCATTCAATTCAATTCAAGGAAACTTTCCTTTGTATCAAAAAATTCCTAATTGGAAAATTATCAACTGGAACTTTAAAACAGTCAAATTGGTAAAATGAGTTTGCAAAAATTACGCTTTAATCCAGAAAATATAAAGATAGATCTTGAAATTTATTTTTGAGGACTTTCGATTGAGTCGATTGATAGAATATTCAAAAGCATAGATTTTTAAATTATCAGCAAATAGGTCATGAAAAAGTAAATTTCCTTATCTATCTCTTTATAAGATGAAGAAGCCTCAAAGATTGTCAAGAACAAATACAATTTAATAGACGAGATAGTGAAGCTATGAACTAAGTTTATAACTGATTTGTACTTCTTTCAGGAAGATGTCTTAAAAACGCAGAGAATCTGACCTATCTGCTCTGTAGGGAGAAGTGTCAATCCTTGATGTTTTGTGTTGGCGAATGGGTCCAACAGCTTTGTTGACACCTGAGGCTGACGGGGACACACTTCCCACTCTTGAAGCATGATGTATCATCTGGGGATCAGTCTAAAAGTTAATTTAGTATAATGGATTTATTGATCTGACTAATTCAAAGAAAAAATATTTTTCTTGAGACAAAAAACAGTTAGCCAAAAGCAAAAACTTAGATAAGAAAGTTTTGACAGAATAAACATTTTTTTGACATTTTCTTAACATTCAGCAACTTTGAAAGAAAAAAGTTTATAAGAATGATAAATTTCAGATGAAAGAAGATGAAAAGAAGGGAAGCAAGAAAGGGAAATCTTCTTTGAAAACTAACCATGTTTTGATGCTCTTGTTGATTTTCAAAGAATAAATCTTAAGCAAGGGCACTATAAAGGTTTATTAAAGTTACCTGAACCATACTAAAATTGAACTGTTGTGGTTCAAAAGTTAGCTGGTTGAAATTGCCTCCACTGTTTGAACGTCTTGATGAATTAACTCCAAGCTACCAAGTTGTTACAAAGTAAGAGAAAAGATGGAAAGTGGTGAAAAACTCAGTTCATTACAAATTAATCAGCATGCAACGAAATTTCCATGAAGAAATCCAATTTTTGAAACTTTTATGAAAACCCAAAAGACCAAAAGTTATGAGAACAAACGAGAGAAATTGAAAGGGAAAGATTTCTCAAATATTTCAAAAATTAAAAAAAGATTTGAAGATATTTTTCCAAAATATTTAAATGGTAATAGATTAAAGAATAAAAGTATATATTGAATTTAAAATAATTTTTGTAAAAGCCACATCTGAATGAATGTAAAATACCTGGCCATAGTTTTGTATGATTGGTTGATCAATTTGTTGCAGTGTTGTAGGTTGGCTCATCCTGTTAGTTGCTGAGTTAATACGAGGAATTCGATCATGGGGTTGCCTTGCAGCAAGCTTAAACAAAAAATGCTTTTGAAATGTGGCTTTTGATTGGGAATATCGGAAATGTTTTACACACCTGAACCCGTTCACCTACATTAGGCAAGGATCCATGCCTTGGAGCTACAGCATTGAAATCTGGTGCAAGAAGTCTTCCATTGTCTAACATATTTCCAATCAAAGTTATGCCACCAGAGCCAATATTTGTTCTTCCAATGACTGATATATTTTCATAACTGTTGCCAAGTAAAATTCCTGGATTGCAGGTTGAGCTATTTACACCTCTAACTTGTTGTTGACTACCATCATTTCCAATCCCTTCTGTTGTAAGATTGGAATGTGAGCCACTCTGGCGGTTAGTCTGGAAAAGAAACACATGTTTGAAAGAAACGCCAAAAGCAGCAATATCATAAATTAGCTTTTTATGTGTAAAGTGGTCTGAAAAGAGCGAGAAAGCTAAACAAAGTATCCTTGTGATGATGACCTTTACATTAGAAATAAGAAATGAAGAAAAATTGAACTGTTTGACGATGGAATTGGAGTTCTTTTACACAAAAGGGGAAAGATATGTGACTCCTTAAAAGATCCATTGAAGATATAGCATAGTTTCAGATGCTGTTTAGAACTTCATTTATTGGTTTCAAGGCAATTATTGAGAGTACTTGAGGGAGGGATATAATTTTTGAAACAACTTTCAAGGGAGATGTGAAACATCTAGTTAAATGAAAATGTGCGTGCAATATAGAAACTTGAGAGCATATTTTAAAATTACAAAGATTACCAATGACTGGAAACCAAAATTTACAAACACAACGTCAGAACACTTATATGAAAAAGACTTTCTTTCTCTAGTCACCTAAAACTGCTGTCATATCTGACCAATACTGACTTTTTTGTTGAGTTTAAACTCAATTGCAATTTACATTACTTGAGTTGACTAGTTTATTCCATTCTCTGATTTTATTGCTTTTACCCACAAATCATAACAAAGGGATGATTGTGGGACACAAGGATTCTTGTAACGTCATATTTATTGTAAGACTAACCAACTGGGGCCCGGCACTGCCCGGAAAAATTTAAGGAAATTAAGACACCCATCTGGACATTTTTTGTAAAGCAAAGTTTTTTCACCAGTGATCTGTTAAGGTTTTGGAGATTTGGGGTAACCCGGAGTCAGAGGTCTGGTTGGCGGAGTCATACTTGTGTTAAGAACCTTCCCTGAGTTGGCGTGGAGGTCTGTGCAAAATTTGGTGTAGATTGGTCCGGTGGTTCTCATACAAACCAGGGACAAAGGTACGTAGGTTATAAACAGTCTCTCTTATATATATAAAACTAACCAACCGGGCCTATCTATGAGTGCGAATAAAAAACTTTGAATTGAATTGAATACTTGATAATTCAAACACAACCATTATAAAAATGTTGACTTTAAAAAAGCTTGTGTGTGAAATTTAGAATCACCTAAATCTTAAGGGGAATCAACACATTGGCAAGATGAAATTATAATGAGTATTTTAATATTGATTAAAAAATATAAAAGGGTTAAAACTTACATACTTAACTAAAATCAAAGGCCTATATAGCTATCCAGGCACAATCTTAGAGCTAAGAATAATGAAAAATAACTATAGTTTATGAGTTAGGTGCGCAAGCCTTTTCATCAACACAGAAAGCAGGAGCTCAGTGATCAAGTGTGTTAAAGGAATAGACTCATTTGATGCTAATATACTATCAACTAGAGATGGCCCCTGACCCAACTTAACCCAAGCCGAGCTTACTTTTGATCTGCAGTAAATAAGAGGCCAACCTGCCTTTGACCCAGGTACTTTTTGACCCAATCCAAAGAGCCTTTTTTTGACCCGAAGGGGAAAAAATTGAAAAATTTGGCATTTTAGAGGAAATTTTACAAAACTAAACCATAGATGGCTGACCAGAGCCCGAAAAAATTTTTGACCAGGACCCGTCACTACAATCAACACCTTTATTAGAGTCCCGCCATAGAAGTCTATGTTCACTGCTGATTTCTGTTACCCTGTCTGATTTTTTTGAAATCCTGGGTTGAAAAATTACTGGCATGGACAGGGGTTTGAACCCACAACCACAACCATAGATCTTAGTTCTCAGTCGGTACCTACGACTGGCTTTAGCCTACCCTCTATTTTGAAATATTTTTCAAAAGATTTGTCAGATGATTGTTAAAATCATTTTTACGCAGTGCTTCATTAAGAAAGTCACAACAAAACTTTGGCTAAAAAATGTCAAATAGTAATTTAGATTGAACTTTTTTTATATTGCTAATATTTGTCAGTATGAAAATTGATAAGAAAGGCTTTCTTTCTATCTCCATGGATTTGTTTATTTTATCTCGTGTACTACCAGGGAAAATAATACGGGAAAGATCACTGTTTTGCAAACAAATACGGCGGAACTCTTAGAAAATCAAAACAAAGCTTAACTTCCTGCTGCTGGCTGCTGAACTTTGTTATTAACTAATCATAAAAAAAACTTCAATTTTATGAAAAGTTTTGAGTAAAAAGGGAAAAAAGTGAGTTAAATTTGTGCTTTGATCTATAAACCATTGATTCAACGAAGAAATTCAGTCTTTTAAGCAGAATTAACAGGATATTGATGAAGTTGAAAAAAGTTACAAATTCCAGCAATAAAAGTTCAGGTTTTATGTGAAAGCATGTCATGTGTTGTGCCTGGATGTCAAACAGTGCCAAATGGTGAGCTGATCTGAAACCTCAAAAATTTAGAGTTTCAAGGTGTGAATAAAGTTGTTTCTAGGCATTGGAAGAGCCATACAGATGATGAACTTGTCAGTCATAAGTGAATCCTTGGAGAAAATAAAAGAATTATCTGATCATGAATGTCAGAATCTGATGAGGATGTAATATTATCTAGTCAAAAGCTATTTTCAACATTATTTGAAGAAAACTCAGGTGTGTTGGTGCCTCAAGTTCCAGACTCAGAAGTGTAGGCATTGAGCTACTTGGCAGGAGCATTTGCTTGACAAATTTCGTGGCAAGCAAAATGTCAAAACTGTCAAAAAGATTTGATACAAGTGAGTTTACTTGTAATTTTTGTAATTATTATATTGTTAGAAAATTAAAAAAAAATTAAG
>Ga0194133_10007371_pt1 | contig 13224 bp, 4 predicted proteins | sample TA2KigOf40mmetaG_FD_155448 | JGI IMG/M metagenome (GOLD analysis project Ga0194133, IMG submission 155448) | Freshwater microbial communities from Lake Tanganyika, Tanzania - TA2015055 Kigoma Offshore 40m | ecosystem: Environmental > Aquatic > Freshwater > Lake | place: Tanzania: Lake Tanganyika...
CGCTTATGCAAACATGTAACAAAATATTTATTGCAAAACGATTTTGTAAGCTAACAATGGCCAACAATTAGGACGAAGCAGCTGTCTGCCTTCTTTCAAGACATCAACTTGGCAACCAGGGCAGCAAGTTAAAAATGTGACATTTTTACTTTTTCGAAGTTTAATCGTTCCTGTAATTCAACGTACGGGCCAACTGAATGGTTTAAAACTTAGAATATATTTCTCTGGTCTCTACACCAAGAGATGCTTGCTGCTATAGCTACTGAATCGTTAATGCCATGGACTAAGATCACTGTCAGAACTTGTTTCGCTTTCTTTAGAACAAATCGAGCTGAGGTCACAATCCTCAACAGGTCTGTACTCTTTTTAACCTTAAGCATAAAGCATGAGGGTGAAAAGACGAAAAGCAAGATTATTATTTTTGGTATTATTTTCTTGGTGTTATTTTTTCAGTGAGGTCTTGATGCGGTCAGATCTGTCGAACGATAGCATCTTGATGAACGAACCCAGGCTGAAGACTGTGACACCACTCACCGCAGGATATCTAACGATGTCACACAGTTGGAGAAAAAAATAAAAAACAAGTCCTTATCAGTTTTAAAAAAATCAAGACGGTTTTGTAGTTGTTGATGATGTTGGTTTAGTTGGTTGGCACAAAAAATACTCACGATGATCCATTCAGATAAAAAGATAGCAACGTCGAAAAAAGTCCAAAACAAAATACATTTGTTGAAAAAGTTCAAGAAAATAAAGTATTTTGATTCTTATTTAAGTTCAATGAAATTTAAATTTAGATTTGTAGGCTCGGTCCAGGTGCAAAATGTGATTGAGGAAAAGTTTTATTGCACCGTTGATGTGCACTTTCCTGCACATATTTGAAATTGAAGTTATTGTCGAAATCCCTGGAAGGCAAACCTTTAGACCAAGATATCAATCGTCTCGAAAAGGCTTTGAGACGTCGTTGCCTGATTATCCACATGGATAATCGCACCTTTTAGTCGAAGACATCTCCCTTTCAAAACCAAGAGTTAATTAAATTGCTCAAACCTCGTTTGATTGTAATCTTATTTTCTTGTTTTTGAAGATGAATAAAATTATTTTCATAAAAATGTCCAGAGATTAAGATTATCAAAAAGTATAAGTAAAGTATTGATACGGCAAAGTTTTCTTGATAATATTTGAGTCTTCTCATTTGTGAAATCAAATATGAGCTGCTATTCTCTTTCAATGCGTAGTAGGGATAAAAACTTAACCTCAACCTTCAAAATGAAAGGGGACTTCTTTCTTTATCATTGATGCTCGTGAAACCTATAGTTGAAGATAATTAAAAATAAAAACTTCTGGTTCCTAGAAAAAAATTTCCTTATTCAAGATTATTCTTTTATCCTCAGATTCATCAGTAGCGCATTTTCAACATAAGTTTAATTTTAATAAAATAGTGCAAAAATTTTTTTAAACTATAAAGAAATTCTTTTTTTTCGTGAGGACATTAGCATAAACTTAATTTAGGCACAACAAAATAACAAATCAAAAAGTAGCTTGTCTTTTTATTTTTTGACTGATGTGTTTGAGAGAAATATTCAAAAGCATTCTTTTCCTAGCTTGAATAATTTTGGAACTCAACAAAACTTTAGGTTTGTTGTAAAGAAAAATCTTACTCTAGCAAATTCTAAAATATCTAGTTAGTGACCGAAAATTGAACTTTTTAGAGTCAAGTTGTTTACCTGAGTGAAAACAAGATAAAACCTTCGTTCCACTACTTAAAAAGGTGATAAAATGAGGACAAAAGCCGTTAAAAGGATCGCCTTATCTTAATTTCCCCTCTTAATCTTTTTTTAGAGTTTAGGGAAAAAAGTCTGCATACAGCAAAGCAATAAACTAAAAACTAACGACCATTTCTGGCTTCCTTGCGACCAGATAAATTTATTCTGAAGTCAATTGTTCTCTTCAACTGGGACTGTGTGACAAATAAAATTAAATAAAACCAAGTATAGAAAGATAAACAGCCACTTTAACGACCCACTAAATTTTGACCATTGATCCAGAGAGCGAGATGAAAAAAGTTAACTAATTCTTATGGCTTGGCAGAGTAGGACCTCCTGTAAAAATCTATTGAAAGTCAGTTTCACTTTTTTGCGACTTGAGGTTGTAGGATGCATTCTGTCTCGATTTATTGCGAAGAGACGTTCTGCTTGTTAAATGAAATCTTGGATGTTATTCGATTGGATAAGAGACGAGGGTTGACAGAAAACTTTCAAGAATAAAAAATCAATTTGGAACTTGTGGTACGTACATTTCAGTGAATTTGTAAGTAAATATCTAGAAAAATGCAAGGTAGAAACTTGCCTTACAATGATTGTGCTTCATAAAATATTATTTCCTTGCCATCAGAAAATTAGAATTCAAATTCAAGAAAGAAGAAATGAAAGCAAGCATTCCTTCACTCTTAAAAAGTTACGTGTGTTGAATTTGTGAAGAATGAGTGATAAAATGCTACAAGAGAAGAAAGAAAATCACCTATAAGTTTACGATTTATTTTGAACAATCTAATTTGTCCAATGTGTTTAGCCTGATGTTTAAAGCCAATTGATTTCCTATGCAGACACCAAACGATTCCCGTCGTCACATCGTTTATTAGAGTTCAATCATGTAGAAGAATTTAACGGATCGTTTGTCGATGATAAATTGCCATGTAAGCCTCATCACCCAGTAATTTTAAAGGAACGCAAAGGGGTCAGTTTGTAATTACAAAAAAATGTTTACATAAAACATTTCTTTTGAGAAGCATCATTTGATGCTGGCAACCAATAAAAATTCCGAATTTCTAATGATTATTCCTTTTTGAAATTTTTTGGTTATGAAGCTTTTCACATTCAATCTTGACCCTATACCAACTAAGAAGGAAAATTTGTCAAAATAAAAAGGAATTTTCAAACTCCACCAAAAATCCCTGAAGCTGTAAAATTTCCTGAATTGCTCAAAACTAAAAAAATGACAGCCTCTTTTCACTAACCAGGGATCTACAAAAATTTCCTTATCAAAACTGATAAATCTTATTTTGTAACTTTGAAAAGGGATTTGGATAAGATTACGAGTAAAAATTATTCGAAAGACAATAATACCATCACTTTCTTTTCAGTAAATAGACCACTTCACAAAATTAAAATTTTATCGGAACAGTCAATCAGATAAATCACTTTTTTTCACCTTTCCCTCATGATTGGAATTTTTTATCGATACCTTACCAAATACCAGGTACCATTTCACACTCATCCTATCTTACACGAAGTAATAGGTAAAAATAATGGAAATTAGCCCCTTTAAAATCCACCTGCTCTTTTTTTTAAGAACGATATGCACAGCCAAATTTTCTTTCTTTAAATCACGACTAATTTAACCCCTTTTTCAACTTCGATATCTAAATTTTTTTAGTCCTAAGTAGTAAAATGAGGAATTCAATCAAGGCTTTTTACAATATGAGGTTCTTGGGTGATTTTATATTGTCTCGAAAGGGCTTATTTGTATAAATGAATATTATTTGGAAAAATTTAAATCTTTTCTATTTAACGAGACATATGAAAACTAATTTCTTTATTACTGTTGTGCTTTAATTGAAAAGAATCTTGTTTTTTGAATACACGTGTCTTGTATCAATTCTGGCTTGAGCCCCTCCGCACCTATCATGTTGAATCAAGCAATCACGAGATCGATAGACGAGAAAACAAAAAATTACTTTCTCGGGACAAAAAAATTAAAGAACAGAGTTTTGTTACATGATTGGTTAATGAAAAGCTATTGTTTGGCAAGGCACAAGATGCAAGCGTATTAATTTCAACAAAAATCTTAAATGAGGTTGGATATTTCTATAACTTTGGACTCAAAATCAACAAATATTGCATTTACGTTTGTTTTATAAATGCAAGAAAATAAGTGGACTAAAGGAAATATTACCAATAGGTTCGAAATAGATTTGAGCTTTCAATGAATTTAATGTTTAAGGAAAGTAGTTATAGATTGCAATCTAAAGATAAGGTTTGCATTTATGTTGCCCCGATCTCTAGCAAAAAAATCAAAGTTATACTCACAAAAAAATTGTTTCTGTAACAGCTATTGGATTCTGAGTTTCACTAATCTCTAGAAGTGATTAAGTCACTATTTTATTACCAAAAGAGACAATAACAAGTTTAATACATTCCTCTGCTTTGAAATGTTTAATGTATATCCAGCTCAACTACTTGAGTAGATTCTCACTATTGTTCCAGCCTAAGAATGTCCCTTTTTCCTATTTTGTATGATTGGGAGATGAAAGAGTTTAAATTTCTGTGAGAATTTCCAAAAAGTGACTGCTACATTAACTCTGGCGTTTGTTCCTATGGAAAACATTCTTTTACCGTTGTTACAAGTGAATCGAAGTTGCACAATTGCTAAGGTGTGGTCCATGGACCTTTGCTTTGCTATTTCATGAAAGAAACGAAAATGAAAACAGTCAGCTCACTCTGCAGGAGCAGTGGAGAAGGTCTCGATGCTGGCACCTTCCCACTGTGCAGAGGTCACACACGAGAACTCAGACATTACACAGAGAATACAAAAAGAGAAATTGAATAAAATGACTACCACTTGAAAAAATAAAGACAGTTCTTAATATAGGTACTGTTATTTAAGACTAAAACGTCTTTTATAAGAGGAGCAGCTAAGCAAACTCACTCAATACTTATCTGTTTAATTATCTTTGCACAGATTTTGTTATTTCGTAAAAAAGTAATTTTTAGATCGCAGGAGAGCTCCCATGTTCTCTTCAAATGAGATGAAGGACTAACAAGAATTGTTTCTTGTTTGGGATGACGGAAGACAACATCCAATCTTACCAATTATTCATTCTTTTTTTACAAACATTTTCCAAAAGAGTCTATTTCTTTTTGTTTAGTTTATGAAGGTGTTTTACTAGCTTTTTAAGTTTATGGTTTTGTTTTGAAAGTGTCGTAACTAGATAGACATTACCTTACGCAATAGTTTTTCCACAAAAAAGAGTTATTGGGTGGTCTTTAAAGAGATCCTTAAAATTTTTCAATCCACAAATTTTTTTCTCACCAATGATAGTTGTTGATGACCTTATTTGTCACATAGTTTAGCATTAAACTGGATATGATGGACAAAAATAGTTAAAAGTTATTATCTTTGAAACAAAAACTTGCTTTGAGCTTATTCTGTAGAAATTCGGTTGTATCATTTTTTAAAATAAAATGATATATTCATTGACATGCCAGTTCCAATAACGTTAAAGATATTATTGTAGTATTTGGTAATATACCCTATTTTTTGCACTATGATGTTTTTCCGATTTTCAAATTTGGTCTAATTTTCAAACAGGCTGCCATTAGTTTGTCTTTTCTTCCATGTAATGTAAGTCAATACACACAGGCAGCCCATGTTTTCATTCCCGCTTTACTTTTCACAGTTTTAGTTTTACCCTCTTCCAAGATGTCAGATATTTTGTTGATCCGCTTTCTTTGATCAGTTCTTTATCTCTCTTCTGTTACTTGCTCTTCTTGTTACTACCAATAAACAGTTCAGTATTGATTCTTTTCTTGATTGGGAAGGTCATCACTGGGATTTTCATTCATCTTGCTCATTTCGTCATCGCTCCCAATTTCTGCCATCGGTTTAACACCTTCCCACACACCTTACTCACTATTGGCAGGAGAGCTTCTCTTTTTGTCATGATTCATTTAAAGAGCAGCCCACAATAGCTGAAAATCAGCTCCCGAACAACCCTGCTCAAATCGACGTCCTGGCCCAGGAAGATGTTCCCTGCAGGAAATGTTGGCATTGGTCCACTTCCTAATCCTGATTGGGAGGCGGTCAACCAACAATTTCTACCTCCACCGCCTGATGTTCCTCTTTAAGGGGTCATGGCCCTTGATGACGCTACCAAGGCAGCGTAAGGCAGTCAAATCCCAAATTTTACGGGTACCTCGATTGACAAGCTCATCGTGTGGGAATGGGTACGCAAACACAAGCGTACTGCCCAGCTCTGCAACTGGACCGATGTGCAAACGACCACACATGCTGTGGACAAACTGCAAGGCAAACCATTTTGAAATAACGACACTTCCATATTCTTACACCCGGAAAAGTATTTGAATCATCATCAGCATAATGTACAAGTAAAAACTTTTCTTTTGTTTACAACCACCGATAATTACAATGCATTATTCACTTATTTGAACTCATGCATATAACATTCAACATGCTAAACTTTTTAAGAGTTGAATTTTCCTACTTTTGAAAAATTTACAGGAAAAAAATCAGATTTGTACATAGATGACTGATCGTAATAAAGGTAAAATATGTAGATAGAAAACCTTACTCCCACCCACGAAGTAATTTCTTAAAAGTTCTGTGTAATTTTACAAAGGTATATAAAGATTCTTATTTAAATAAGTCATCGTTGAATTTGAGCGATAAAGAATGCTGCTACTTTACTTTTTCACGTTTATTATCTATCAAATCAACGTGCAATTCAGCATGCTCTTTGGAAATTTAATAAGAAAATAATATTTCTAAATAATTAGAAGTGAACTTTTTAATCTGTTTTTCTGTACACACTCTCACAAGTAGATGTACTCATCTTTGCATTCTAAACTTTGATCCCAACATTTGGTAAGCGTATCGAGTTTAAAACCATCTTAGAAATTTTAACAAGATCACGTCTGTTACAATGTGCTTTTCCATATATTTCCTTATAGAAAATCTATTTAAGAATGTTTGAAGAGCAAATTTTTAGAAAATAAAAGTGTTAATTACCGGCCAGAAAACTGATGAAAATGTCATATTTCACCAGTTTTCTGGTGAATTGGCACTTTTTGGCCACTTTTTAGGTCGGGAAAAGAATAAAAAGTTTCGAGATGTTCAAGTTTTTCCATTTTGTTGTGCAGCTTTTTCGTCCTCGCCCCAACCAATTTTAATGGAGCTGTTAAAATTTTTGCCAAAGTTCTCTCTTTGGTTTGTGAGACTGTCACAGGCATTGTTAAAACTAGTTTTAGTATGAATGATAACATCTTGGTTTTATCACATCATGACTTTTTGATGTCTTCAGCTAAAATTGCTGTTGACAGTTGTTTTATGTCCATCTCAGACAACTTGGGGTCTTGAAACACACAAAAAATCAACGTGTTATAAAGCAAAGTCATGAAATAAAGAGACCTTAGTAAAAAGCAAGAGTTTTCTATTGAGTAGTCCTGGAAACTAACAAAACTAAATTGTTCAATCATCTACACGTTGGTCTTCCGTTAAATAACTGTTTTACAACTACCATAAAATTAACGCCAAACATATACCAATACATAAACAAAAAAATTTCGTTCGTTTGGAGGTCAAACACCCTTTTTAAAATGATAGGCTAGCAGAGAAAAAATTGTTATTATTTTGTTCTGAAGCTACTCAATCAAGCACGAGTTTGGTTTGCTCTTCCTCAGAGATTTGAACGCCAAAAGTTGAAAAGGATGAAACCACCAATTATTCACGTTGTTTGAAAGGTTAACAAGATATTTCAAAAAATGAAAACAAAAAGCAAAAACTTTTAAAAGTGTATTTGTTTAGATGTGCAATTTATTGATTTTAAATAGGATAAAAAGTGTTGCTTTAAGTTTTAAACAAAATCATTTGATAAATTTCCTTTGAGAAACGTCTGATGATATACAAGCTACTTTTCTTTTACAAAATTATTAGTGTTAATATGAAAAAATAACCTCAAAATGAAGCTTAAAGGACATCTTTCTTCTTTTCTCCTTAAATTTCATTCTAATTCATTGTTTTACTGCTTTACATTTTGTGGCTCTTTTTTCTATTCTCTATATTGCTAGCTCATAAACAAGCATGGAATCCTTAACATATTTCCTCTGCTTATCTGCTTGCATCTTGAAAAGAAAACTGTCGAGTGATAGAGGCATTCCTGGGACTCGGTTTTCGTCTTGGAAACCATATTTCTTCAACTTAAATTTTTCTGCCAAAATCTATTGGAATTTCTTCGTTTGGTAAGACACAACAGTTCTACTTTTTCTGCATAAAAACTGTTAAATTTTATTCAGAATCAAATTAAATCAAACTTTATTTTGAAAACGTTATGATAAAAAAGTTTCTGTTTTTTCAAATTTACAAAATTTATTTGTATTTTTTAATATTGTAACAAGGTTGAATAGCAATTATATTATAAAACAATCCTCAAAGGTCGTCATGTCTGTCATCCTCATCCGCCAATTTTTTATCTGTAACAAATCTTGTGGCCAGAAAATCCGTTGGGTCCAATGAATAAAAAGAGTCAATATTTTGACTTGTGTCAAAGATATCCTGATAAGGGCCAGCTGGACGTACCCTCTATCTATTTTTCTTTTCCTTGTGCTCCATTAACAGAAAAGGGTTGCTCGTATTCAGCTCAGAGATGTAACCTCTCTCACTTACCAACCTTCATTTCTTGTGATTTTTGGAATTGATAAGATTTCAGAAAACCGCAAATCTGAAGGTCTGTTTTGTTAATCTTGAAATCTATATGAAGGTTCAGCAGAGCCTACCCTCCGAACAAGAACAAAGCACCTTGATTTAATGAAGACACTAAAATGGTCGCAGAAGACAAAACTGCTCGGTTCAAACAACAGTAAAAGGGATATTCTACAATACATATTCTTAGTTTTTGAAATTTACTTAGATGTTTTGAAAGTCTGAATTTGAAAGTGCCAACCATACTTTGAAGCCATTGTTTAACCACTTAACTTTGTTATGCTCAGTAATTGGGTGTTATTTTCTTTGATTCTAATAGTAAAGATTAGGTATGATTGAGGGTGTCTTTGTGACCAGTGGTGTGTGCATATTGCTTCTCAAACAATCCAACATGAAATTTTTATTCAATAAACGTTGTTTTCCATTTTTATGTCTAAGATGAGTTTCTGAGATTACCCCCTTGATGCCTTTGATATGTTGAATCCCAGAATCCTCCTGCAGCATTCCACGATCGTTTTTCAAAGGGATTTTGCAAAAAAATGATGTTGTTTGCATTTTTAAGCAATGCCAAGTAAAATCAGATAAAGGTTCCAAGATGGAATCGCTTTCACACGAGTCTATTTATTGGCCGAGTATTGTTAGACCCATGCTGCAATTACGCCACACCCCACAGCTGCTTCTGGTGGTGGTGCTGGGGCCAGCAGGAGTACAGAACCGTGAGTGCCGGGACGTCCTGCTGGCCCAGTCACCAATGTTCAACTAAAAAATGTCACAACGGGCTCGTGAAGGTCAGCCCCTACGAACGACTAAAATTTTAAGAGGGATGGTCGAAAAGGGAATGGTTGCAGAGTTATGACTTGTTTATGCTAAAACATTGGAGATGAGATGAGATAATCAGTGACAAACATAAACAATGAATGAAATTGTCTTCCTTCTGCTGGTCTCACAGTATGACAACACAAATTTTAGTGCCACCTTATCGATGAGAAAAGTCATCCTTGGGGTTGGCTCTTAAATTCATTAACCAGAAACATTTGGGAAAATCGCGTTAAACTGACAGTTGGTCCCAAAAGATGGTAAATATTATTCAAGATTTGCCAAAGATATGAAGAAAAGTATTTTATCGTAAAGATTTCAAAAATTGTTAAATAACAAATCCAAATTTTCATATAATGGGCCTTGACTAAATAAAAAAACCTCGAAGTTTGAATTCTCTAAAAATACTAGTCGGCTTTTCGGAACAATCTAGACAATTATTTTTTTTCAATATTTTAAGTACGCCTTGATAAAATTGCTCTTGCTTTCATTAAAGGCTTATGCGCTAACGCTGAGAATTTTTGTTGTGGAGGCAAAATATATTTTTTTATAACCGTTGTTTTCCAATCAAATGTTATAATATTTAAATTTATGTCTCAGATAATTTATAATTGATGTAAACGAGTGCTAAAATCCAGAAAAATAGCTCATATTCACATCCGTTTTATTAACTATTCCGTTTACTGTTGTTTTGACATGACAGCTTAAAGAGTGCAAGCGATATAAAATTTTACAGGTTGGACTAAATAAATTTGCCATAAAATTAGTTTCACACAAGAAATGATACTTTTTAGATTGTTAGTACGTAGCTAATCAACGATAATTTTTTAGCACAACTTCTAGCACTAATTATAAATGAATTTATAGAACATTTATAGTGACGTTCAAAATTGCCACATTGACTAATATTCCATTTACTTTTTTTAGAGAAAATGTGGCCTGCAAAGTTCTTGGTAATCACATCGCTTAAGTTGACAGTTAAGACCACCCCTTAATTATGACCTGTCCAAACGACGATTTTCTACCATTTCTTTTGGACGAGATTCCAAAATGTCAAATCACGAACAGACACGTTCATTTCTTGCCAACTATTTCACCGGTTGGATGTGGTCTTTATTTTTGGGAGCAAAAACCAGGCCATGACAGAAATGCGAAATTCCATTTAGCCTAGATGGCATCGAAGTAGGGAGAAGTGCATTTTGTCTTCTTGTGAAGTATTGTTTATGTCAACATCCAGAAATGGGCTTAAGTGACTTTGATTTATTAAATTGAGTGAAACGAAAAGATTTGTTTCTGCTATTCTAACGGAAACCAATAAGTTTATATTTAAAGTAATCTCGATCATTTCGACTTTTCATTTCAAAATAATCAACTTTTTAATAAAAGGCACACTTTTGAAACTTTATTTAGGAACCTAAATGTCATAATAAATCGAGATACTGGCTGAAAGCTAAATTAGAGTGACTCAAATGTGTTGGTGGTGAATTCCCTGATCTGATGTGTATTACATTCGGAAGAAACAGGTTGGACAAGTTAATGAGGACTGCGTGCTTCCTGGGGATAGGAATCTGGTTGTTTAACGATGAGACGTTTCAAGGAGAAGATGAAAAAATATATTGGAAAGTTTTATTAGTTTACCGAAATTTGAGACAACGTCCAACTGAAAAGGGATAGACGGACCGAGACAAACAAATTGATTGTGATGGATAAACTGAATATCGTCTCCACGATTTGAAGAATCTGAGAAATCGATCACAAAGTGGAAAATTTGTTTGATTTTAAAAAAACTATTATATATTTTCCCTTGTGAATTTTTTAATTCCATAAATTTACTAAATTCACAACAAGTGGAGCTCCTCTTTTCGACCACTTCTCCACGGTATCTTCCGTCAGCGATATTTTTTGTTAAAAGCTGTGTCAAACCGGGGTGAGGGAATACGTCGAACCCCCACTAGGCTAGAACACTACTGCTGCATAAATGTTTGAAAAACTAATGGACTAGACTCCCGACAGACTGGCACAGACAGTGTGTCGACTTATTTAGTAACAACTCAAGATAAAACCCTAGCTCGCTTGAATATAATGACAATAACAAAAACAAAAGGTGCACAACAAAGTAAGAACAAGTGGCCTACCAAGAAGTATTCGCCATTGAAAATAAAATGAATCTTCTAGAAAGGAATTCAAGATGGTTACTCAAAAGACAATGGTTGACAATTACGTAGACCAGCTTGGGTACTTTTAGACTAAAATAGTATTTGACCAGACATCCAAAAAATTTAGTCCCACTGTTCTGGGAATGTAAGTTAAATTTCCTTGAACTTTGTGAAAATAATTAACGAGTGACACAATACGAGATAAAACTTTGTTTTTGTTTGAAGTAAGTAAAAAATGGTTGTTGGAGATTTCTTAAGACTCTTTACGATTGTTTCAAGTATCCAGAGTCAATTTTAATTTAAGGTCATTTATTTGCAACAAAAATTAGTTTAATTGTTATATAGTTTTTCTTAGCCTTTAATTTTTGAAGCTCTACTTAAAAAATATGTTATTTAAAATCTAAAAAAGGATTAAACGATTCTCTCTAATTCAAATGTTGATATAAATATTTTCATTAAAATTTCGGTAAATTAAAATAACGATGTGATCAACAGAAAAAAATGGATTGATTGTTAATCTTTCATCGTTTCATGCCTTGAACGTTCGTTAGTTCGTGGTAAGACTTTTTTCCAAAAAAACCCCACTAAGTACGAGGTATTAATTAATGTCAATTAAAATAAGTTTCCTTTCATCATTAAGATCCATGGGACGGAAATAGTTTTTCTTTCTCTTTCCAATCAACAGGTTTTTCACTTACCTTCGGATGTGTCGCGCCGATTGGAAACTTTGATAAGACTTCTGATGATCCACAGGAAGTCCCCTTCAATCTAGAGTTCACCATTTAGAGGAAAATAAATAATAAACGAGAAAAATTTGTCAGTTGGAAAAGGCCAATGCAGCCCAAAATAAGAGATATTCAATACCTCAAAGTGCCAAAGATCTCTTTGTATATATCCAACTAGTCAACTTAGCCTCGAGAGTATAGCATTTTGAAAAGCACAAAAACAGAAAATTTGATGTTTCAAAACAAATGCAATTATTTTCATCTTACAACAAAAACAAGTGTTGCAGAAATACTCCTATTCCTGACAGATAGTCAATCGTAATTGTTTTCAAGTGTCACTTTACTTAATAAAGCTCTAATTAATATTTTTGAAAATTTGGTGAAGGCTTTTTATTTTTAGGCTTATTAATCTCGTATTAAACGAAATAATAGTAAATTGAAGGCTGATGGTCATCAAATTCTGATTTCTTTCTGTTTAAAGACATTTACTTTTAAAAAGTATGTTATGCCTGATATATCTTTTCACTCTTTTTGTCTGGTGAGTGTTGAATTACAAAAGAAAGGTGTAGCCAAACTTTGTTACTTTTCCTTATTCGATTGTAAGAGTTTCAATGAAGCAAGTCTGCAAAAAATAGACTATCAGTAACTTAGCTGAAAATGTCAGAAATGTTCACGCTGGTCTTATGTTACCGCTCTTTTTTAACGAGCTTTTTTTATCAACCTCACAAAAAATCCTGGAAGAGTTAATTGAACCTGACACTTAATTATTGAAATTCGGATCACTTTGAAATGAAAAATTAGGGGAAAGAAAACTAAGAGACTTGAAAGACCTTTATGGATCAAGCCTTGTCTATTAGGTTTGAACTTCATGTTGAATGTTTGGTAAAGTGAGAAGTGTTGTATCGATCCTTTTTCTTCGCAAAAATCTGTGTTCGAAACGGGTCTGAACACAACCGTTCGAAATGAAACAAAAGCCACTATGGTTGAAAATCTTTTGTTACAGTTTGCATAATTATAAGGCATTCTTTTTCGCA
>Ga0194133_10007374_pt1 | contig 13222 bp, 6 predicted proteins | sample TA2KigOf40mmetaG_FD_155448 | JGI IMG/M metagenome (GOLD analysis project Ga0194133, IMG submission 155448) | Freshwater microbial communities from Lake Tanganyika, Tanzania - TA2015055 Kigoma Offshore 40m | ecosystem: Environmental > Aquatic > Freshwater > Lake | place: Tanzania: Lake Tanganyika...
GGGGCATAGATTTTTGAAATTTTATCAAGAAAAACCTTTTCCCAAAAGATAATCGAATGTCATAAGATATATTTATTCATTGTCAAAGCCTAATAACATGGCTTCCTTCTTCCATTTCTGCCCTTATCTTGTCTTTTTGTAAGTTAAGATTACAATTTTCAAAAGAAATTGCTATTCAAATCGATTGCCCTCTACTGAATTTATAGTTTTGACACCATTGCAGTTATTTTAGAGTGCAAGCCCTTGAACATATAGTTAAAATTATGAGACAAAAGTTTTATTTTCATAATGATTTTTCAGTCTTTTCTGTCTTCTAGCATTAACTTGAGAACTTTCAAAGATGCCTATTTTTCAGACACAAGAATTGCAAAAGCTTGACACCTTCTTCTCTCTAAAAGCATTGAAATAATATTTCAATTCATCATAAAGTAGGGTTAAGACCAGACAAAATTCACTCACTTGGTTGCTGTATTTTTGTTCAAAAGCATCAAATAGTTTGTCAAAGTAAGAAGGCTTGTCCATAAATTTTAAATACTTGTGCGACAAGTCAGATGGAATGATTCTTTTAAACAATTTTAATTGGTGTCGTTCTTCTTCTGCTATCACTAACTGCCTCAGATCACCAGTTGTTAAGTCCTCCTAAGATCATTTTTTCATTAAATTTTAGAAGAGTTAGTATAGTTAATTTAATTGAAAATCAAATAGGTCTTTTACTTTAGAGTATGAGAAGCTATTTTTATAGTTTTATTGATTTAGATGCAATTTTCAAACAGGATTGAGTACCAACAATATTTTACAATTAAGTTTGATTTTTACTTTTTCATTCTCCTATAAAAATATGGTAAAAAGGCAAACACTTTAAAAAATTTGTCTTGGAAACCCTTGGAAAAGATTGCTGATACAAACTTAAAGATCTTGTAAAGGCAGTTTACTTGTAAAATGAGCAATAAACATACTATAACCTAAGAGATCATTTAGATACCAGTATTGTGTTTAGATATGCTTCTCTATCTTGATCATTGTCAAAGAATCTGTCTTGCTTGCAAAAATCCTCAATCCCTGAAAAATAAATGAATCACAATGAGGTTGCCCTTCAGCAGAAGTTTTGATCAAGGTTAAAAACCTGGTCTTCTTCTATACAAACTTGACTCATAGGTCACTGGATTCTCTTGAATTCCTCCAGCTAATGGAAATGTCTTGCAAATGAGATCTTTACGTTTTACTAAAGTTGGTGGCAAATGGTAGCCGATAATTTTCAACATTTCTCGAAGCTGGGCATCAAGTTTAAAGTTTTATTTATCATAACATTAGTACTAATCAAGCCAATATTATCTTACCATGGGTCTGTTCACAGCTTTGTCGAGAAGAGCACCACTTAGTTGTGGCTTTGAATTAACTTCTATTAGATGTACTTTCAGGTCGTTGTCGATCAACATGTCATAACCCACAAGGCGATAGCCATTGTAACATGTGGATTCTGAAAGCTCTAAGTACTCATGTCTGAAAAGGTAAAGAATAAAATTTATTATGGCATAATTAGTGCATATTTTTTCAGTCTGCTTCTGTGGGAATAATGTATCCAAATAAAGAGCCTTTATGTTTTTCTTGTTAAAATGATCTTTAATGTTTTACCACAAACTTAATAGTTCAAGGTACAATCAATATAAAAAAATATTTTTCCTCCAAATTGTAAAATATCTAATTAAGAAAATATTTTACTTTGAATGTGAGAAAATTCACATAATTTATACATTTTTAGAATTGCAAGAGTGAAAATTGCCTGGATTCCGGATAGGATGATAATACTGTTTTGACAACAACATCTTCTATTTGTGACCTTAAGAAAAAAGGCAAAGATATTAGAAAACTTTCAAAAATTATGTACATTAATTTGTACCGAATGTAATCTATATCATCTTGTCCAAGATTTTTATTTTCAATGAGATAAGGCCAAAGGCATGCAAGACGCCACTGAAAATACCAGCATTAAAATCAAATTTCATTGGCAGAATTTTGGATTCTCTCACCTTATGGCCTTCGCACAAGTCTGGATTATTGTTCACAATGAATTTTTCTGTATTTTTGCTGTTCACTGCGTAGTTACAAACATGAATGCAACAATCCTGAATTTTGTCCAGGTCTTCTGTGTACTCCTCTGTAGCAATTCTGACAAGACCATCATCATAAATGTAAAGTTTGAAGGGATCCATGCTGGTCATCAAGACGTAAATACGAATATCGAACTAAAAACAATCCAGTTTGTATTTTTACAAGCAAATACCTACTTCAGCCAATAGACCACTAAATGCACAAAGGACCCTGGGGCAGACTTTTAAATTATTATAAAATTTGGAGTTAGTGAACTTAGATGCTTTGTTGTGTTATTGTAGCTTGGGATGAAAGAGGAACAATATATCTTGAACTCTTTATTGACAACTTAAGGCTTTTGTAACCCCTTTTGCCTCATAAATTATAAAAATGAGTGAAAATTCAAACAAAAACTAAAAGGTACCTTTTTCCCATCTATCAACAGAGGGTTTCTAATGTATTGTTGAACACAAACTGGTGCATCTGGAATCTCATCTGGACTCTTTATAACATAAACACCAGATCCATTATTATTGTGTGGTGGCTTCACTATCCAGAGATCCTTACTTCTAAATGTATATTTCAAATTTTTAAAATACTTTTTATACTACAAGTTCTTGGCAATATTTACCTCCTCATGTGTTTTACAAGGCTGATCTTATCATCAGGCAAAATGTAAGTGATAGGATGAAATCCAAATGCTTCGTCGCCATACTTTTGTCTCATGTGGCGAAAATTTTTACCAAGAGTATCTTTTTTGCTTATCTATCGACAAAAACTGTTTTCAGACCCAATACTGTTAGTAAGTAGGCTTGTAAAATTACCTGATGAAGTCTCGGGAACTGCACAAGCTTCACACCTTTAAGATTTGACAAAACATATTTTTACTCAAAAATTACAAAAAGCTTTTCTTGGTACCTGGATGAGAATCTGTAAACCTTTTCGAGTCATCTGGTCTTTGAATAAAAGCAGGTTTGATTTCGATTCTTGCCTGAATCCTCTTGGGCTGTAATTTAATCAATGCAGAATGGATTTTTTACTTTTTGATATTCATTTTCTTTATTGGCTTTTTTATGATTAGAACGAGTCTAGTTTAACTTGCTGACAACCAAATTGCCATTCTACTAGTGATGGGTCCGTGTCAAAATTTTTGACCCGGGTCGAATCGGGTCAGCCACTCATGGTTTGGGTTTCGCCTAAAAATGTCAAATTTTTAAATTTTTTCCCTACAGATCAAAAAAATCTCTTCGAGTTGGGTCAAAAAGCACCCGAGTTAAAGGCAGGTCGGCCTCTTATTTACTGCGGGTCAAAAGTAAGCTCGGGTCGGGTCATGGCCCATTCTACCCGTCACTTTGAAATGCTTTTTAAAAACTTTTACATTTACCTGCTTTATTTCAACTTGTTTCATACCAACAGCAGATATGAAACGATTTGATCCATCCCATTTTATTGTTTGGCCTGTTGAAATGTACTTTTCACATTCCTGCAGTTTATAAATTTTTAAACAATACTTATTTTTAGTGACCAAAGTTTTCTCTTTCAAATAATTTTGATTCTAAATGTCAAAAACCACGGTTCAATTATCTAGATTGCCCAAACCTCATGAAAAGATCTGTTTTTTTAAGTATTTTTGGGTACTCCTCATCACTAGCATCAATCCTTTAAAACTTAATAACTTGGAGAGTAATGATTGTAAAGTTATTCTACTTTAACCTGATGATCCAAACCCTGTCATTATAGGCTAAATCCCACTTAAGCTTGAATAAATTTTGCGTCTGGGCTTCTGGATTGTAGTGATTTCTCTCAAAACCACGAGAGCAGCAAAATATTGAAATTTTAAAAGTGACTTAGAGAAACCTAAATGACTAAAAATAATTTTTTTAAGCAGAAGGACTGGGTTGTATAAGCTGCCAAATCAATTGAATCTCGCAGACCGTGGCCAAGTGGTTGTGACATCAAGATGGGAATCTGAGGGTCAGGGATTAGAGTCCAACCTGGTATCTCCAGGCAGTCTTTGGCCCCAGGTTACTTTAAAGATTCCAACAAAAGTTCCTATCCAAAGTGTGCCTTTAATTATTGATTTTTTTAGGTGTACTTTAAAATTACAAAGATCTACAGATTACTATTAACCACCATATTATTGAATATGAGTTCCCCGTTACAGAATATTATTAACCTTTGCAAATGCTTCAATCCAATTTTCCATAGCAATAGGATAACGCCATAATTGGTCCTGGTTCCAGTTCTAAAAAAGTAATTATATTTTTTAAAGTGATATTAGTTTTTCAGATACTTGAAGAAGGTATACCTGATCTTCATCCCAAAAATGTGCACCTTTTTCAAGTGCCTCTCCAATTTGAAGAACTCCAGTTCTATATTTTTAAAACTTTGTAGTTTTCAAGTAAATTGAGTCAATTCAAAATGTAATATTTTCACGTATTCTTTTTTTAAAGTTGATGAAATGTAATATATTTATTTGTTTGTAAACTTCAACATTAATTGGCATATTCAGTCAGACCTTTTGTGAAATTCAAGTCTTAAAGAAGAGCAGTGTTCATTTTTTTCTAACCTTCTATTTTGATTCTTTAGCCTTGAAAACAAAAGAAATTTCAATAGAAAAAAACTTTTTTTGTGAAATTTCTCATATTCTTTATTTTAATTTCTTTAGTCTTCTAAGCACCATAGTCATAACTTAAATATAAAAAAGTTTTATTTGGCTTTTAAAATTTCTTTTACCTTGGGATAAAGTTAATATAAGGAGGTACTCCATTAAATAAAGACCATCTCAAGGGACCATCATCACTATCTTCATCATTTTCCATCATTTGAATTGTTTCCAATTGGATATATGATTTCCAGTTTATAGACTGTACTGCAGATTTTTCTAAAACATATATTTAAATAAGAATTTGAAGTATAAGGTAAACAACCTTGAGTCTAAAGAAATTGAATCAATTATTTACAGGTCAGTTTAGAAAAAGAAAGCTCTTAAAATCTTGAATTAAGAACGTTTATTCTTCAAGAAAAAAAAGAATGATTGAAACTTCCAATCTGGAAAGCACAAAACAATATTCATTTGTGTAGAAAAATCCAAATAAGTACATTTATCCATTTTTTTCGACATAATGTTCATGTGACGTTCATCAGAATAATTTATCAATCAATATTTTAGGAGATTTAAAGTAGGGTCAGATTAAATTCCTGGCATGGTCTTCCTGTTTAGTCAACATCTGACCCTGAGTTGCAAAAAATAATGAAAACTGGTATCCTCTCAGACAAAAAGCAATTAAAATGCTAAAATTTGCCTGAAGGTCAGCCGAAAATAAAGATATTTGATTAAATGGTAAATTTAAAATATTACCTCATGAGAAGCTTCTTCGTTACATTAAAATTTACTAACACATGCTTTTTGAGCTTTGAGGTGCAAATTCTCGAACTTATTTTGGTCCACATATAAAGTGTCTTTTTAAAAAGTAGCTTTAGCACAGACTAAATAGTCAGAATTGAAAGAAAGCTTTTCCCAAGTCAGATTTTGTTGCTGAATGCAATAAGAAAGAAAACAGACACATAAAATGGAAAAATAACCATCAAGTTAAAAAAAAAAGAAAGAAAGACAAGCAGTACTTAAAACAGTCATCATAATATCATATGATATATAGTCAGACATAAAACGACAGTAGATAAACATAAATTATTATAGAGTATTTGCTTTTAGTCACTGTTCCAATTAAAATGACGAAGAAAGCTTGAACACAAAAGTTGTACTCAAAAAAGTTTTAAGTTTTTAAAGATTTGGGACAAAAAAGTAGCAAAATTCCTTTTTTTAGCGTTTTGGATCCTAATCATTAGCTAATTAATTGTTAGTGAACAACTTGTCATCTTAAATTAAACTTTATCTTTTTTGATTGTAAATATGAAAAACTTTCCTTCTTTATACTTTGAAAGTCAACATATTTATTCAGAAAAAGTTAAATGGTTTTCATCATTTTTAGATTTTTTTATCTTTAAGAGAAGAAACAAATAAGAAGATAGCACATTTTTAAGATGGAACAATAATTAGATATAAAGATGTGAGTTTGTCATCTTTGTTGGGGTGTTTCTTTGGCATTTATTGCTGGCATTCATTTATAGTCATTCTGAAGCTCTCCTTTGTTAAAATCAAATAAACAAAAACTACTGTAATTACATTATGACGTAGATTTGCCAAAGAGGGTTTGGAAAAAGCCATAATGATTCTCAAAAAATGTCATCCTGAAACATAAATTGAAAATCATTTATTTATGTGATACTTTAGTATATTAATTTTCCTTTTCAAAAATTAATCGTAGTATTTCCTTTGAAATACTTTCGTGCCCATTTTTCTGATACCTCTCAAAGGATCAGCAATGTTTATCAAAAGTGACCCTTTTTGAAACTGTCACCTTCTATGACTGTTTCCCGCCAATTATTTGATAGGTCATTGACCTACTCATTTTTGCTTTTATTCATTGATCCGACTATAGATCGTCTTGATCTGTATACAACCTACAAAATAAAACTTGACCTTTTCATTAAATAAACAGTTAGTATCTCATTGGTCTCATTTCTCGAAGCTTCATCCCATCAACAGGATTTACCATATTACATTTAACAACCTCCCTAGCAGATTTGTAGGTTTTAAATTCTGAATGACATTGAAAGGAATCAATGATTGTTTATTTTACAAAATTCTGTCAATTTTGTTAAGTGCAGGGTAATGTGACAGAGAGATCTGGAATGCTGGGAGTGCAAGAGGGTGAGTGTGAAGGAGCATGGAGGATTCCCAATGGGCGCAGGGGAGTGTACTGGAGTCCAGGAAAGTTACGGATGGATTGGGTCAGGGGGTCATATTGGGTACAGCAGGAAAATGAAGTGTAGTGGGAGGAGGAGTACAGAGATGTGGTTGTGTGGTAGATTGCAGTGTGATGGAGTGTAGAGGAATGCTGGTGTGTTCAGTGAAGTGAGGGGTTAATGTGAGGGAGGACAGGGATAAATTGAAAAATTAAAGAAAAAAAAGTATTGTATTTACTATAAAAATGGATGTTTGAGTTAAATATGAGTACTTCACATCCAACATTCAAATTTTTCATTTTTTCAAACCAACTGATGTCTTCATTAAAATTCGCTATCAGTATATTATTTACCCTAAGGCCAAATGTTGCTTTAAGTCAACTGTTATATGTACGGCCTTCTTTCTTTGAGTATGCGTTTTTCTCCCTTTGCTGAGTGAGATAAAAAAATCCAAGCAGAATACAAAGAGTCAATTATCGACCTTAAGACTTCAGCCATACGTGAAACTATTCCTTGTGTGAGTTTCTCTTATTCTGTCTGAACGTCAGTCATTGCACTAAAAAATGTTGAACAGGAGGGTCCAAAGCACTTCTATTTGTCATCTTTGGATATAGATGTCACTGAGAAAAAAGACAAAGGAACTTTATCTTTATTTGTAATATTAAAATTGACTTAACATGCGCTTACCTTCATGGAAGTGTGATTAATCGAAAAAATTAGTTATGCAAAAAGAAAATGAAGAAAACTTTATTTTTTCCAACATATAAAAATGGCAAAAATACTTTTACTGAAAATATATATAACAAATAGATTAGGATCATTTCCATTTCAAAATCGTTTCCCAGAGTAGAAATGCTTACGAACGAAGGGGAAAATTAACTTGAGGAGAATTTTAATGTCTCAAGAACCTGCAGATGTCCAAATTGAATTAACCACTAGGTGGTTTTAAATTGAATAGCAAACTCTTTGAGGTGGACCAAAAGTTGTGGAACTCAACCGTTCTCAGATCATCAAGGTTGGAAATTAAGGATATGGACTGAGGTTAGTGAAGAATTATATGAAGTCCATTGAATTTTATAATTTTAGGATAAATTAAATTTGCTGCATGAACAGCATGATACATTGGATTCATTCAAAAATCAACAACTTACCGTTTCGAGTTGCAATAAAATTGACTTGATAAATTGTTCTAGGAAGGTTGAAATATCGAAAAATGAAATGGGGGTGAATAAATAATCATTGAGCATATGTTATGATAAATATTTCGACTAAATTTTCATATTTTTAATTTAAAAGACATTCGTGCGAGTTGCATTTTGAAAGGAATGAAACTAAACTCACAAGATGTACGTATGATTGAGAATCTTTCTTCAGTTTGAAGATAAATTTTCATTAACTACTTTCTGCCAAAACTCCAGCCTACTGAGCAGATTAAACAACAGAGAATTTCTTAAATTAAATTTCTGATTGAGAGAACCCTTTAATATCTTTTAGCTATTCATTCTGGTTTTAAATTTAAGGAAAACCTGCACGAGGAAAATTTTATTTTATATCCCTAACATATATATAGGTAAAAGATAACTTTGAAAGGTGAAAGGTCAAAAATGTTCCATTGCATAAATGTTCAAATAATTATTGTACCTTAAAAATAATGGTACTTCGTGTATTTCACAACTCAACTAGAACTATATCAAAAATATTGATTATGTGAAACTGGGCGGATCCATATCTCAATATAGTTCAATTTTTCAACATGTAACACTCAGGGCGACATTTTCCACATTCTTATAGGAAAGTTTTTGCCAAAAAAAAGCACCTCTCTGACAGGAAAAGTGGTATTTCCAGTCTGTCATTCAAATGTCAAATAACTGCACTTCCATCGTCACCAATGCATTTAACAAAAAAAAGTCATAGGGAAATGAGTCAGGAATTTGGAACTTTATGCATCGTCCATCGTGTCTTTCTTGTCTCACAATATCTATTTTTAGAAAAGTTAAATTATTGTTTTTTTTGGTATATTCGTTTTTTGCTTAAAGGGGTAAAAGTTGTTGTTTTTTCAACCTAAATTTAAATTTTCCAAGTAACTAAAAATGATATAAGTTTTTTCTTTGTGTAAAAGTTGGAACTTTTTTTATGACGTGGTGATTTGAACGACCGTTCTATGCAAATTTTGCTGTTGAAAAAAAGTGAATTGATTGAACCACTCCCTACTATCTTTTCCCCACACTAAAACATGACATGACAATCATAGGAATTGGATAAAAAGAGTCCAGAATAAGATTCAGGCTGGCAACGCCCCCCAAAAAGAAGTGTCCGTTTATGGAAGATTTACAATATGTAATGTGATAAAAGCAAACAGAGAAAACTGGTTCCTCATGGAAATGGCGACTGACAGACTTGATACTCAAATGCAAAGATAGAGGAACCCTACCTTGAACATCTGATTGTGAAAAGGGTTTATTTATGGGAACTGTTGGAAACGATGACTCTACCCACTGTGGCTTGGAAGGGAGAAATCATGTTGTGAAGTCTCAACTATGGTTTAATTTAATTCAATAGTGAGGATTGGCAAATTAGGTTTTGGTTAGCTTTGTATTTGTTTTTCAACAAAGGTCTAATCTTCTCTCTCATTAATATTTTCTTCTTTCTATATAGATAAAAGTGGGTCTTAGTTATACCTGGAAACAAGTTCATTTTAAAATACTAAAGTTGAATAAGTAGATGTAGGGTTTTTTTGCAGAAAAATGCAAAGCCCTCCATGAGCAACATTTGGTAACTAAGAAGGAATGTGCAAATAAAATCTTATAAATAACTAGGTGGCCATTGGCTAGGTCTTGTAATAAGTATGTCTGTCTAGCTTGCTGCCAGCCAGATCCCCCTTTGAAGCGGGTATCTGCTGAGTTTGTGGGGAATTCAATGTTTTAGATTATGGCAAAATGGGGTACCCTTAAGGCGTCAAGGTGAAAGGGTCACAAAAAATTTGGATCCATCAATTGAGCCTTGCTGAACAATTTTTGTACAGTGATGTTGTTTGTAATGGACCTCTATATCCATTACTTTTACAATAGGAGTAAAGAGGTACCCCTGAAAGCCAAAAAAACTAGACTCCAGAGGCTAAAATCAGGTTTTTTTATAAAACAATTCCCATATCAAATTCAGTTTTGAGAGGGTCATTTACATTTCAAACATGCAAAAAATAACTTTTAGACCATGCCATTGTACTTTGTACAACTTGAGGACCCTGTCACTCAGCCCTCCAGTAAAATTTTTTTAAAATCCCTTTGGAAGTTTTGTTGCTTTAGATGTGGATTCTACGTGCCAAATCTCAGCTCTCTAGCTTTAAAACTGTGGGAGTAGATAGAGGTTACATAGGCACGGACACCTCTTACTGCTGTACTTGAGGATGGCAAATTTTAGAAAAATCAAGCTCTCCACTTGTTTTGCTCCTGAAGGATAAAGAACCCTCAAGTTTGTTGATTGGTAATATCATTAAACTTACAAGCTTGAGTAGATCATGCTGTATTTTAAACAAAGCCAAGCTCCATTTCAATAAAATTAAGTAGATGGGCATTTTTTGTGCGGGGAAAGATGCCAAACCCTTCCGAGCTTACGAAACCCCCAAATTAACAAATACAGAGAACGTGATCTTTTGCCCAGTGCCAAACCAAACCTGCCCCCTATAACCTCCAATCCTCCCCATTCTTCTATCCCACTAAACTATCTTAATTTACTACATAACTTTGAACATAAATATCTCAGCTTCTAGACAAGATATCAAAAATCGGTTTGATAACTTTGTAGCCCTACATGTGGGGAATATGCATGCCAACTTTCAGGCCTCTAGCTTTACTGACGTGGGAGGAGAATGAGGTGGCATATGGAAGTACAGATGTCTCGCCATTTTTTGGCCTGACCCCTATACAAAAATTCTAAACTCCCCCTTGCTTTGCTTGGGAGGGATAATGTAAATGTAGAAGTGTTTTCATAAAGGAGGGATAATTTCTGTTGCATTTTCAAATGTCTCCTAAATTTCTAAAGGAAACATATTTACAAAGTTCCAAATGTGATTTTGACATTAGCAATGATTCTTTGTCTCTGAAGATTAAATGATTAATGCAGTTCACCTCTTTGATATACTGAAAACTAGCGCTGCTTTTTTTTGCCCTCTGATTAAATTTCTAAATGTGTCATTCATTCATGTGGGCATAGATTATATTTAGTCATTTCCTAGGGTTTTAAACACAAATAAGTTTGAAGAGTGCATTTCAACAACTCATCATTTCCCCAACCTTTGGTATGCTTGTCCTAAGATTTTGTCTACTTCTGCTTGGTACTCAAACAACCTCCCCACAGAAAAACAGAAAAGTCCTAGTATTATTCCAAAGGTATTTCAATCTTGTTTTATCTACGTAAGATCTTCAGTTATAAAGCAAATTTAATTGTCAACTTTCTCACTTAAATGTTTAAGAAAAAAACCAAATTTTTAGTTGAATAATTTTTTTGCATTCATGAAATCCAGCGCCAAAAGCAAAAGAGTTTTTCTTTTTTAAAGCCATCTCTTTTGGCCATGCATGAATAAGTACTTAACGATTGGATCCCTGGCTACGAAATGACCAATAAAGACCGTATTTCAAATGGAATAGATCCTGTCAAGAGTGCCGAAGGCAGAAGATTTACTCTTGGTGAATAGAGAGTCATAAAAATGTATGACACGTTTTCAAGCTGGAAAAAAAGTGGTTTGATAAAAAAAAGTTATTGTGTCTACTTTACTTATCTCTTTTTTATGTCCATTATTTTTAAGGAAGAAGTATCTCACTGACAGCTATTGAGTTAGCAAAAAAATAAATTTTGATATCTTATATTAGTTTGAGTGCTATTTTCAAAGAAGTCTTCGTCATTGCCGCTTTACTCTAATAAAGTGGAAGTAATTTATGATTGTTGAAATGTCTCCTAAAGTAAAGATTAACTTTTGAAAAACTTACTTTTTCAAAGTGGTACTTGCCGGCCGTTTAAACTATAAGGTCTCCTTATATTTTTTTAATTTATATTCAGGTCACACATTGGGCCTTAGAACTGGTGAACGTACTAGTTTAAGCTGGTGAAATGAAGTCCCTTTGAATATTTTTTTAAACTACTGTGAAGGAAATGAATAAACTAACCTATGGGTTAACTTTCCCGAGGAAAAGACAAACAGCAGAACAATCCATAAAAGCTACAACTAGTCAGTTCTATGGATTATTCTATTATGGTTTACATGTATGGCTGGGGGGCAGCATACCCCAAAAAGTCTAGTCAATCAACTGGATAATATTCATTAAAAGGCTTTAAGAATAATAAAAAATGACTGGAGATGAAAAATCTCAATATGAAAATTGGAAGAGCCAATCCCTCACAATGGGCTAACTACTCAACAGCATCCCCAGGCATCATACAAAATGAACAACGAAGGTACCTTTACGAATCATATTCCACAAATTCATTTCAAGAAAGAAGAAGACCAAGAATATTGAGGTATTTTGACAACTCCAACACAAAAGTTGGAGCAAAATCATTGAGAAGCTGACTGACAAAGCCTTTTAACCAAATTAACTTTGAGTTTTACCCTTTTATCAATCTAGACAGACTCTGCATTAATCTAAAGAAAATCTTTTGGTGGTTGGGTTTTTCATCTCTTTTAGTTTTATTACCAAACCCTGACGAGTGGACATTCCACGATTGAAAGCCTTACCTATTTAATGAATTACGTCTTGTTTCTAGCAGCCTGTCTACCAATGGGATGAGGGTTTGCCCCTGGGCGGGGCATCTACATCTGCTGATTAAAAATCCCAGTTTTCCTCATCAATGCAACCAACTTGTTTAAGCCACAAGTCCCCACTCAAGAAAGGACTAGTGACCTGTGTGCAGTTTACAACTCTTGTAAAGTTTCATGCATTTAAATGCATTTTTGAAATGAGTGAGTTTAACAAAGTACAAATACAAAAATACTTTGCCCATTGTAAGTTTTTAATATTTTCTAAAGGTTTACTTCTGATAATTTGCCCAAACATAACTAACTCCAATCGAATCTTTAAGTAACTTTTTTTATGAAAAGTGCATGAATCTTTAGACTGTAAGAAATCTATACTGTAGTGGGTATCCTTCCAAGTCACCCTTTGAAACTTGACACTGTCTTTCACTCGACAAATATTCATGATGCAGTACTTCAACAATTTTTACATCTATTTGAAGAAGGAAGAATTAGTTATTCGGAGTGCAAATTGTTCATGAAAATTTCAATATCATTGAATCAGTGCATAGCCATTTATAACTTCGATCCAAAAGCTTT
>Ga0194133_10007375_pt1 | contig 13222 bp, 6 predicted proteins | sample TA2KigOf40mmetaG_FD_155448 | JGI IMG/M metagenome (GOLD analysis project Ga0194133, IMG submission 155448) | Freshwater microbial communities from Lake Tanganyika, Tanzania - TA2015055 Kigoma Offshore 40m | ecosystem: Environmental > Aquatic > Freshwater > Lake | place: Tanzania: Lake Tanganyika...
GTTGCTGAAAAAAGGAAAAAATTTTTTCCCAACTTCAATTATGCTGGCTGCGATTCTGTGTTTAGAATGGAGACATTTTAATTATCAAAATTCTACATCTGTGAAAGTTTTCTTTTTGTGGCTAGACAAAATTTTCCCAGCCATTCAACTTAAAACCACATTTTGAAATAAACAAAGTACATTTAGATTGTCACCTTAAATTGTTCAAACTGTCCATGATGGAATGATCTTCCTCGGCAATCACATCATTCCACAACACATCGTTTCCAAAGCTAAAAAAAAGTTTAAGACACTCTTTGTTCTTGGTCAGAAATCATTTTTGGTTTTTTTTGTATCATCCTAACAACTAAAAGTTTTCCTGAGGTGGGCCATGAACAATTTCCTCCCTCAAGTGCCTACATTTTCTACACTGTCAAAATCCCAATTTAATAAATAAATTATAATTTATATGATTAAATTTTTATCTTTTCATTATAATATGCAACATGGAAAGTGTTGGTCGAGGCTTTCCTGGATTTCCATGTTTCATAACTTTATCTGCTAAAAATCCAGTTGTGCCAACCAACATCTTTCATGTTTCATACATTTACATGTTCAAATCCAGGTGTACCTACATACATTGTTTCATACACTTTTTTAAATTGTTCAAACTTGCTAAAATTATTTTTTCAGTAAAGGCACTGAGTGTATTTTTGAAGGTTTTTAGGCAACCAGGGGCAAATGGTTGCCTGCAGGTGCGGGGCATTGGACCTCTTACCCTCAAATTCTGAGCCTGATGCTATGACCACTCGCCCCCAGCGACCCCTTACATGCTCAACTCTGGGTGTGTCTACCAACATATTTCCATGTGTGCCTACCCAACTTGTTCCTACTGTAAGGTTTAAAATTATAGTTTTTTAAACAAATTTTCTTGTTGATCCTTCAATATTCTCAAAAAATAGAAGATTCAATGAAATTTGGGATTTTTTACAGTGTTAAAGTAGGCACAAATGGTAATGCACTTGAAGGACAAATGGGTCATGGCCCCAGCAGAGAGATGATATATATATAGAGTGTTCATGTTCCTGCTGGCTGGGCCAACATACTGGCACGGATTCAGCTATTGAGACTATTCGCCATTGGAAAAAGATTAGATTTATTTTATTATTGCCCTTCAAAAATAAACAACGAAAATTATCCAGTGAGCCCCTGCTGGTATGGTTACCCCATAAAAATCTCACTCAACATAATTTGGTTCCAGTGTTGGTGGATTTGCAACTAAATGCCCTGATTACAATTAAGATTAAAACGCAATCTTACCAAATATCCTTTGGTTTCAAAACCTCATTGGGTTCTGCTTCCAATTCTGACCTCCTGACGACATAGACGACCCCGTCGTCACGCCAGTCTTCTGGAATGGATTCATCCTCCAAAGGACGTTGTGCTGCAATGTCTATCTCGTCCATAAGGCTAGCATCAAATGAGATAAATTAAATTTCATTCTCAAGAATAAATACATTTCTCAGCCCTTGAAGTAGGTATTTGCAATCAATGCTGAGAAGACAGTATAGAACTTAAAATTTCTTTTCTAATTAAAGCCATCCATCAATCATTTTAGGAGAAAATGCCATCAATACAAGCATTCAAAAGATTTAAGAAGTTTCACAATAACAACAAAAATTATTGGATTCTAAAAGATTGGCAAATTTTGTGAAGCATTCAATCTTGAAGTATATAACAATCCATCTAAAATAACAGCCTTTGCATATATTGTAATATAGATTACAAATCATCCACTTCAAGGTTCCATAAATAACTATATTTCACCTGAAATCTGCTTCTCCAGTCTGCTTCAAGTTAATAACTTTAGTATCATCTGCGACTTGAACCTTGTCGTATGGACAATCTTCAACTGTGAAATGATAAAAAAAGATTTTAGAATTTGTAAGGCCTCTAATGCAGATTTTCACAAAACCTAATCTGACTAAAGAGTCGTTTTACAACAAGAAATAAGAAAAATTTCAAAGCATGTTTTTTTTCATGGCAAGAATTAGTAGTGGTTTTTCATGATTGTGGCAAAAAAAATTTCAAACATGTTCAATTTATGCATGGGCAAGTTTTTTTTCTGGAATTGAAAAACACCTTGTTTGGCAAAGCGGTGGATGATGGACAACATATGAGAACAAACTTTTAGCATTCAATTTGGTAATTTGAAAAAATGCTAAACATTCCCACAGAGAAATCACGTTCTTTCAGAAATATTTTGAACAATGCAGTAAAAATCCATGACTTTTAATACAATCTCTGCTCTTCAAAGCCTATGATTATACAACATAAAGATGTAATGTGCTTGCAATCAGTGGACACAGTTAACATGTTGTTCCTGATTGCACATTTGGTAAAAGCCCCCCTTTTTCGATAGAAAATATCCATGTCTGAATTAGTTGATCAGCAGGATTCAAGGAAGAAGTTCTCTGACTTTTGCAACAGCCCCCTGAGCCTTTCTCCTGGACTTGTTACCCTTGAAAGTTAGCCCCCTCGTCAGGCTATGGACCCCATCATGTAGATGATATAATCAATTAAGCGCTGCTTGCAGGAACCCTTTTTTGTTAACATCTGGGTAGATGAGATTTCCATTCTAAGTCTTTGGGGATGTATTATGTTGCGTTATCCCTGAGTTTATCTTTTGGAAGGCTAACGGGCCATAAACCTTCTGACCATGTGTTTCCACCTTAGAGAGAGACTGGCGTGTGAAAATGTAATGTATTGTGGAGTAAGTATTGAAATAGATTCACTTGAACAAACGCATCTTTTATTTTGGTTCATGAGATTAACAATCGAGCCAAAATGAGACCAACCTTTTTTTGTGTTCATACCACTATCCAGGATACTGCCCACTAATATTCTAATATTCAAACAATACTGCAAAGAAGCCAAGGGTATTTTTATGCCCTTCAAAATAGTCACTTTGACCCTGCAAACACTTATATCATTTGCTGTACCCCATCCTGGCTTGACATTCTCTGCTATCTCTTTCATGTTGCATTTGATTGACTCACTTTAAAATAATAAAAAAGCATTTTAGTCATCTTTTAAATGTTATGACTTAATGTGAGGGGCCGAAGAGCAAGAACATTGGGTTAGCACAATTCTCAAAGAGGATATTCCATTAACTCAATGTTAACTCTCTCTAAATTGATTATAATGTAAACAGTTTAGATTTTGGATTTATTCAATTTAAGCAGATACTTTAGTTTAATTGTTTATGTAAAAAGTAATAGTGTCCGAAGACCAACACATTTTTGAAATTTTCAATGCAAAAGAAAGTTTTCTCTGGCACCTTGTAATTTCTGTCTAAATTGAATTCCAGAGAAGTATCTCGCTTTTCAAACAGAAAATTTGGCAAAATGCTTGGCACATTAAGAAGGTAGTGATTTTGGTAATTCATATGGAATAAAAGATTGGAATTACGCAAGTTAAATCTTTTGGAAAAACAAAACCACAAGACAGACAGCTCAGATTAACCTTTTCCATCATTGGAGAGATTTTTTAAAAATAGTTAATTTTATTTTTGAAAGTCATCCCAACCATTTATTCAAAAAAACAAACAACAGAATAATTTTGAACATTCAAGGTAACATATGAATTTGTATGAATGAATGGGAAAAAAGGGCTGGGATATGGTTAAGGTTGAAAAGAGACCAAGTCAACCATTCAAAAAAAAGTTTACATAAAGAGGCCATCATGTTTAACAAATAAATTTTTAAATTCAAAAAGCATGGATTCTTTTTAGCATGGCCGGGAATTGAACCCCAGAACCTTAGATCTCACATTGTCGCAGTCAGGTGCATTGGCCATTCGACCGTGACAATTTGAAAGAAAAAATATTATTTAATATGTTTCATAGAATTTTCAAGGTAAATATATGGACACTGACAGGCAGACAATTGTGAATTTAATAAATCGAAAAAAATATTGCTAAATTTCAATTTTGACAACCTTAAATAGAGCTTCTTAAGCCTTGAAGATAATTATACACAGTCTTCATTTCAACCCTGTAATTATTTGGTGAACATGTTTCTACAAAAAATGTGCTTAATTCAATGTAAATTTTTTTAAATGAAATTATGATCTGAAAGATACTTTTTAAATGGCTGATATAAGTTTGATCGATTTTAAAATTCACTTTAAAGCAGCAAAAAAAGTAAAGTTTTGCAACAAAATTTCACTGAGATTTTTGTTACAAAATGTGGTTTTCACCATCCATAAACACACTTTTACAGCATATTTTATTTTGCCAAAATAATATAATTTTTGGTCAGATATTGCATCAATACATGATTGATTGAAACATATTACTTGACAATTTTTATTCTGAACTGATTATTTCTCCTCCATAGGGGAAAACTTTGCAATTCAACATGTTCAAACAATGTTTTGTAAATAGTTGATTCTTGCAACCATCAAATAACAACCTTTTGGCACCCTGGTTTATAGATAAATGAAAACTGTGATCATTGAATATTTTTGGAATCATTTGTACAGTTTAAATCCTCAAAGACTAATCATCAGCTAGTACAACCAAAGCTAATTCAGGGGCCCTGGAATTCGTCCAAAACTAAAAGCTGTAAGGTGTAAAATTAAATTTCCAATATTGGAGATTGAACATGCAGTATCTGTGGTGAAGTGGTCAAAGGTATATTTGAGAATTCAGATTTAGAGTTGTAGGTACATTGCCAAGCTATGGAAGCAATTTTTCATCTCAGACAGTAAAACAAGTCTGCCTCAGTCAGGGTAGTAGGAATCTGCAGTGACCATAAACATATTTAAATGGCTGTAATATAGCAAGACTCTTTTGAAGGTATTATTATTACTTGAATGAATTTTCAATCAGTTCAAGTGCTTTTGAAGAATCAAAGTTTCAATGTAATAGTTTTATGAAGTAACTTTATTTTATCACCTTGATATATTTGGTTTTTTTAGCTTGTATTAAGAACTGATTATTCTAACACTAAATCACGTTCATGAGAGTAGTGTTGACTTTACAACAGTTCTTTTTGACTGAAAGTTGTGTCTTATAGTCACTTGATTTTCAATTTGATAAATGTGAATAAATGAGTATAGGAGATAATTCTGATCAAGTTTCTGCACAACAATCAATCCTGACTGAGATAATCATCTACTTGAAATGATTCAATTAGGCAAATCCAGGGGTCAAAGATTTTGCCCAGACCGAGGATTGAACCCCAGTCTCCCAGTTCTCAGTCAGTTGCTCTAACCAATAGGCTACTGCAACCCCTGTTTCTTTGGCCAAATGGTTAAAGCAACTACTGACTTAGGACTGAGAACCTGGGGTTCAATCCTCTGTTTGGGCGAAATCTTTGGCCTCTGGATTTGGCTTAATCAATCATTTGACCAGATGATTATCTCAATCAGGATTCATTCTTGTGCAGATTGATTGATTAAAATGATCTCTAACTCATAATAACTTTCAAATACAATCAGTGACTTTAAGACACAACTTTCAGTGAAAGTCAAGACTAGGTGTTTGAAAAATCAGTTCCTATAAAAAAGCTGCCAATTTTATAATAACATTCAGTTAAAATGATAAAACTTTGACTTTCTGTGTGCTCAGGTGGCATCTATATAATAAAACATTTTTGATCTTTGTCACTAATCTCTGCCATCATAAAAAGTTGGTAAATGGGGAAACTTATTTGCCTTTTTGGCATTCTTAAACATGACATGAATACTTTTGAAATCCAACAAAGATATTCTTAATTAAGTTTTACAAATCGGTAAAGATTCACCAAATAAACTGATTTCTTTTCATCAATCATCCACCATTTCATAAAAAGATGAATTGACTTTTCTGGTCAAATGATTAATGCAATTTAGTAAATTTGATGATTAAACTTTGCTTGAATGAAATGTGTCAAAATTAATCTATCATAATCATAAAAAAGATTACTTATTAATGACTTACCTTTCATTTCTTCGAATGTCTCTTTGATCATTTCAATTTGTTCACTAATTGCGAAAGTCCATTCCAACAAGTCGCTTTTTGTGTCCGCCTACAAATGAAGTCAAGTCAAAGACTAGCGCTGCATGAGTGAAACTTTTTTTTCAAAAAAAAAAGGTAAAAAAATATAAACAGACTAAGTGTTTCAATCAGGATCACATCTGAACAATATGGTCTCGTAATCTGTCACTAATTGTGGGAAAATCTCATTCAAAGTGACGGACCGACCGACCAGGTACAGTTATAACAAAACCTAGCTTGCAAACGATTTTCGGAATAATAAAATTGATTCCGAACAAAATATGTGAAAAATTTTCTCATTGATTTATCTTTGAGCTGTTTTCATCAATCAAAATGAAGCAATTTTAGATTTTAGCAAAGTAAACTTTGAAGTTTCTTTTATGGCTTTGATTGAAAAAACACTTTTTTGATTCAGCAATTTTCATGCTATTTAAAAACTTTGATTTAAAAATTTTAGTTGTAGCCAAAGCAAACGTCATGTTGTAAAAATTGTTCTTTAACAATAAAAATATGATTTTTTAGACCAGTCATAGTGCCCTAATTATGTTATCAAAAATTAGCAGAAAAAGTGATTGCCAAAGGCAACTTAACAAAGACAAATGGTTGCAAAATAACATTAAATGTAACTTTAAACATTACTCTTTTATGTGTGTAATGCATGGAAAATCTACTTTTGAAAAGTGAACATTTTACAAAAGTCAAATTTCCCAACAATTTTTTTTGTATATTGCATCCCAAAGTTGATGGTGACAACTGCGCCTAGAGGGCTACTCCCTGAGGGAGAAAAATGGAATCACCAATTCATGCTGATAGAAAGTTACCACCTTATGGCATCAAAGATTATATTGTCTTAATTAACTATTACTCTGTTTTTGTGTATAAGCTTTGAAGATTGAGGTTATCAGAGTATCAAAAATCCCCCCCAAAAATATAAAGTTGAGTTTTTATCTGAGAAGAAGGGCTGATGTTATCAAAAGAAAATCAATCAGGAAAAAATCTGGGAGAAAACTGACAAATCATAGAAGAAAAATGATGGATGTGTAAAGGATTTAGAAAACAAACTTTCACAAACAAATGTGACATAAAATGCATCAATCATCTATTGCTAGAGTGTCAGATCATTGAAAGTTTCTAAAAAATTATCTGCACTTAAAAATCAAACCAAATATGTGTCAAATAGGAGAAAAAAAAATTTCCATTTTATTTCCTAAACTTGCACAACCACACCTCAGGTTGGTCGATTTACATCACGTTCGTCTGACTTTTTTTTGACAATCATCATTTGAACAATGTCCTCGTGTACAAAAAAAAGTGATAAAAACAATAATACCTGGAAACCTTTTGTCATGTTTACAAAAGTCATGATGAATTAGGTAACTTTAAGCACACTTTCTTTTGATTAATTTTACTTAAAGATAACTGGTTATCATAAAAAAATTGGTTAGTTATTTCATTCTGTATAAGAAAAAATTAACTTTGGAAAATTTGATATAAATTATTTAGAATTGAATGAAAAGATAATTGGTGGTTTTAAGGTATGAGTTTGACCTGAACCTAATGGGCATGAAATCATCTAATAATTGTCAGAGCAGAGTCAGATCTTTTTCCTCGAGGATAGTCTTAATCAGACATCTCAAATCTTGTAATCTTTGTAAAGACTGATGCAAGTACAACTCATTTGTATTCAAAAACGTCTCTTGAAAGAGAGCTCGCATTTCTTGGCAGAAAACTCAAAGGAATTGTAAAGGTTATGGCATCTGACTGAGAACTGGGCAAAATCTTTGACCCCTGGATTTACCAGTAAAAATTGAATAAGAAGAAAAAAATGTTTTTACTCTTGATCAAAAGAGTAAGAAAAGTGACAATCTTACAAAAGCTTTCTTGTCTGTTGAGCTTTGTTATATTATCAACTTTATAACATTTTCATCACTGGTTGGTTATTGAAAGACTCCAGATAAAGAGAGAGCACATAGCTTGAATGATAAGTTTTAAGGTATAGCCCATTCACATCTTTGGAGCAGACTTGTTTTTAATGAACCTTCATAAAGCTCTGATAATGGCAAATATGAAATAGATCAATCTTAGAAAAATCTTCCTTTTTAACAAAAAGGCAGGAGTAAAAAGTTTGCCTGGCCAAGCTCTATTCTCCATCTCTTAATGATTATTAGAAATGGAATCATGTAATGGGCAATTTTAACACTCATGAAATGAATGTTTACCTTTAAATAAAGGATTGTCTTGCTTCTTTTCACCAGCTGGAACGTCAATATCCTACGTTGCTCAATTTCCACGGTCAAACCTTTCAACTTGACCTTTTAAAATGTTCAAAAGATTGAATTGAAGACTATTGAAGACTTTATTAAGCAAAATAACCTGAGCTGTAGCCATTCTTGATGACTTTTTGGGAAAAATAAGTAACTGATGTGAGTAAAGGGCCATGTAACGTCGTCGCCATTTCCCATCCAAACTTAAACTTGCCTCAAGGAAACCTGTGAAAGTTTTGAATGAGAAGAGGTCCACAATGAATATCTTGACAAGTAAAATGCAAGAAGTATATCCAGCATCTGACTTGTATCATTTAGATGTTTCAACTTAAAGTTTGTGTCTGGATATCTCACAAGTATCAGATTTTTGATGGAGAAATTTTTAGACTGTTGTACAACGGGCTTTATTTAATACAATTACTAATTTTCACTTGATATTCAAACTTTTATTTATTCCTAATATTGAATTTTACCTGTAATGTAGGGGAATGAATTTATAGGTGGAGATATTTTTTTGGCTGTTTGCTTTTCAACATTTTTTTCTACATCAAACCTGGTCTAAAAGTATTCAACTAGTTCATTACTTTTTCATGAAACATTATCTTTTTGCAAAAAATCAAAGTTTCCTTACCTTTACTTTTTCATATTTTAGGCTTTTATTTGTTTGTTCATATTCATTAGTGCTTGAAAATGCTTCATCTGTGTGATCTTTCAAAAATTTTATTGATATAAATATAGACAACCTTTATTTTGAAAGCTGAAATTATACCCATTTCTATATGTTCAGATGAATGATCTGAAGGTTGTCTTTTCAATGGCCAACTTTCGAATTTGTCCAGATCGTTTTCAGGCTTGAAAAATTGGTCCTTTTCAAAAATTTCAAAGCCCAAAAAGTTAGACTTTTTCTTTTCTTGTAGAAGCTTTTGCTCAATTGACTCAGAGTACAAACCCTGAAGAATTAAATATGTGTAAAATACAGATTTTTACAACATCCTCCCTTATTTTTTACCAGCTTGTTTAGACTGCTTGAAATGGAGTAAAAAGAATGGTCACAACTTGTGTTATCCTCATCTGTGTCATTATCTAAAACTAATTTATAATATTCGTTTGAACCTCATATTTTCCACAATACCTTGTTTCTGAGACCATAATAGACTAGATAAGATCACTCAAATTAGAATGTTCAATACTTTTACTCTGCAGATGAACCTATAAATTTTTATTACCCAGACTCAGGGATTGGGGAGGGGGGCTATGGGTCAAAAAGTGGCAAAAAACTTTCTCGATACCCTTTAAAAGCCAACAATTTTCAAAAATTGCTCCTTCAGCTTAAGACCCCTGGGCCCGGGGAGAGGCCCTGAAAATTGTTATTCCACCCTTTGTTAAGTTTCCTGTTTTCGATTGCCCAGAACTCAAGTTTCTTCCCTGAATCGACTATCCATTATCAATCAAGGGTGCCATTTCATAGCTCCTCATTCCTGGATCTGGGAAGATAAAATGAAGCAGCTCATTTTGTCAAAAAAGTATCAAGGCACTCATCTAGACATTTTTTGGAATGCAAACTTTTTTCTAAAGTGATCTGCTTAGGTTTTGGAGTTTGGGGTCGCACAGAGCAGGGAGTCATACTTGTGCTGAGAACCTTCCCTGAGCAAAATTTGGTGGAGATTGGTCAGGCAGTTCATTCATGGTTGAAGGACATATAAAGATTTACACATATCTCCTTTGGATCAAAAAAATTTCACTGCATCGGGTTAAAAATACCCAGGTTGGCCCCTTATTTACTGTGGTTCAGGAGTATGCTCGGTTCGGGTCAGGGCCCATCTCTAGTTGTACATAGATGAAATGGTAAAGTTTTTCAAACCTGACTCAGCATCAAAACCTGGACTTTCTTTGAAAACTATTTCCAATGGATGGGGTTCATGTCTGGAACGAAAATCCTTTCCTCTGGGTTCATAATCCATTGAACCTTGAACAAAATTAATAAAAAAGATATTGCGTAAAACAAACATAATTTTGAAAAGTTTGAGCAACCTGAATTATCCTCTGGATCAAGATCAAAAAATTCATCTTCATCTGAAGTTGACATTGCTCTCTCCTTTAAATAAAAATAATTGATTGGAGCAATTTTGACAAAATGTTCAGTTTGAAAAAGATTTATACTTCTTCAGTCTGATTGTTACCATCTGGACTTTCATGTTCATCTTCTGGGTTGTTTGCCACATGGATTTCAGCCTTGGCTTTTTCTTCTACATTCTGCTGAGGTGGAACAACTAGATGGCTATCATTTGGAATGTTGGCCTCAGCCTCAATTTTTGTTGCAACAGAATCCTGTAGGAATAAACTTTCAATCAAACATGAAATGGGTCAGTCATACTAATAAAGTAGCCAAAAAAATCAGTTCTTTCACTTATGCTCTCAGAGTATTAAGGCTGTATTTAACCAAAAAGCAACACCTTCAAGTAATTAATGCCCACGTTCTTAGTCATTTAAGCTTCGGTATGCCTATCTGGGCCTACAATTCTAATTTGATAGATAGAAAAAGGCTGAATACCCTGCTTCTAAAGGTCACCAGGCTGCATTGCAGAGATTTCGACAGAATATTCTCTAACAGGGAACTCTTCGAGGCCTCTGGAATTCGGTCTTTTGAATCGCTACGAATTGTGACTGACTCTATTATGCTTCATCGACTTGTTACACACCCGACAAACACTGAATTAACAATCAGACTCATTCAACACACAACACTAAACACTCGTTACCCGAACAACCTGATTTTTTGTGATTTTAGCTCAAAAAGAATAGGCCGACACAGCTTCGCTAATCGCGCTGGACGAATCTCTCAGCTGATCACGTTTCCGTGGATCGATTTAGACATCCGGCAGTTCAAAAAGAAAATAAAAGAAAGCACTCCGCTATACATCTCTTCAAATTGAAAATTACTGTCCTCCAAATCAAATTCCATTTGTCATTATTATTCTTGTAAATCATTTGTCTTTAATGCTACACTGCGCAAGACAATAAATATATCAATCAATCAATCAATCATCTAAAATAAGCTCAAATCTTAACAAATGCCTGGTCCAAATGTTGTATTTTTTACCTGCTTTGAATGACTTTTTTCTTGCACCTTCAAGTCATCAGGTTTGGATTTCTTATTTACTTTTGAGTCTTGAATATACAAAAATATTGAATCGAATAAATATAATAGTGAACCATATATGAGAAAATGATTTTTACTTGGATCAACTGGATTCACAACATAAACTGCCTTTGAAGAGAATGGTTTGAAAGAAAACTTCATTTTCTTTTTAGGTATTGAGGCCTTCACATTATCCTCATTGATATTGGGCATGGAAACACTTTTTGTCTTAGACTTATTCAACATTTTGCTCAAACTAAATGGACGCCTCTTTTTCTGAGACTTTGAGGAAGTCTCGACGTTTCTTGAAATATTTTCCTCAGTCAAAGCTGATGAAAATAATGAATTATTTTCAAACATTTCATTTTGTTCAACAAGTGAATTCGGATCAATATCTTCATTGCTGTTTCGTCTGTATGTATTCGATAAGTTAGAAGTAGAACTGAAATGCAAAGATTTTTTACTTTTTGACTTCTTGGCAGTTGTGGGATTTCCCGAAAAATCATCTGCATATAAGGATGACTTGCTTCGTTTTCTTCCGAAAGAAAAGAGTTTCTTGCCACGTTTAAAAATCGATTGCTTTTTCTTCTTTCCTTGATTCACTTCATTTTCTTGAGCAATCCTATTTTCAGATTGGTATTTTTTAACCTGCCAGAACAATTCTTGTTCCTTGTAAACAATCAGAGGTGAAAACCTCAACTCTTCTGTGGACATCTCAATTGACTTTATCGATTTAGCATCCTCAGACTTTTCAGGTTGAGGTCGAGCAGCCAAAGCGTCAAAATTTTCATCCAATGAGTTGGATTCAATGTCAACTTGTCCAACAGATGAACCATCAATGGGTTCAAAATAATTTGAACTCATATCTTCTGTGCTGGAAAAGTAAGCATCCGTTTTTAACTTCTCTGCAAAAACATCTTCAAACCCTTTATCTGCAAAAAGTTCGAAATTTTCCAAATCGGATTTTGAAAGTTCTACGATTTGCTGATTTTCCAAATTCTCAGTGAAAAATGAGTCACTTTCAAAGATGTCCTTTTTAGTTGAAAGATTTTCTTCATGAAAATTCAAGTTTTCAAATTCTTTGATTGATTCGTCTGATGATCTTTGGTCGAAATCCAATTGATTTGGCTGAACAGAGTTAATTATTGTTAATAATTCATCATTTTCAACAGATGATTGTGATTGAAAATCATCTTTTTGGTTCAAATAATCTTGAATTTCTGAATTGACGCTTTCTTGATCTTTGTCAGGTTTCCAATCGTCCTCGTTTTCACCTAATTTATTGATATAACAGTAGCAATAAGTTGAAAAAATAAAACATCAAATCAATATTACATGGCTTGCCATTCCAAGAATCGAAATTGTCGTCGAATTTCTCTGTCAACGTTTCCCCACTCCTGAAATATTTACTTCTCATTTTAATTCTTATATCTAACAAGCAAACCGGGGCCCGGCGCTGCCCGGAAAAATTTAATGAGCTGGCGTCAACCATCTGAACATTTATTGTGAAGCAAAGTTTTTTCTCCAGTGATCTGTTTAGGTTTTGGAGTTTGGGGTACTCCGTGGTCAGGGGGTCGGGTTGGCTAGGTCATGCTTGTGTTAAGAACCTTCCCTGAGTTGGTGGGGAGGTCTGTGCAAAATTTGGTGGAGATTGGTCTGGCGGTTCGGGCGTGAAAAGGGACATAGGTAGATACATAGTTACAAACAGTCACTTTTATATATATAGATTAACTTAAAAAGTCTCACCAGGTTTTTGTGGGAGAAGCAAAAGGATCATCGATAAAGTTTTCATTTTTC
>Ga0194133_10007379_pt1 | contig 13219 bp, 13 predicted proteins | sample TA2KigOf40mmetaG_FD_155448 | JGI IMG/M metagenome (GOLD analysis project Ga0194133, IMG submission 155448) | Freshwater microbial communities from Lake Tanganyika, Tanzania - TA2015055 Kigoma Offshore 40m | ecosystem: Environmental > Aquatic > Freshwater > Lake | place: Tanzania: Lake...
CACCTCCTTTCTAAGGAATTCGATCTGCCAAGAGCTCACTCTTGGCACCATGTCCGCCACGCCTGGCTGGCTCTTTCCACCCCCCGACCCATCGCCCCCGTCGCGCCTCCGCGCGCCGGGGGCTTTTTCTTGTCCCTGTCGGATACCTCGCCATGATTTCCCCTGAATTCCTCGCGATGCTCCGCTGTCCACTCGATACCACCGTGCCGGTCCGACTTGAGGTTCCCGAGGAAGGGCGCGACATGCCGGCCCTTGTTTGCACCCGCTGCGAAACCCGTTACCTCATCCATGACGGCATTCCCAACATGCTTCCCGAGGATGCGGTCCTTCCCCCGGGATGTCCCAATCTCGACCGTTTGCCTTGCCGGCAGCGGCCGCGATCCTAAGCCCCCTTTCGCCTCCGATGGCGATGCCCTAGACTCGTTGCCAAGTCGTCCTGCCGGCACAGGAAACCGGAATGCCATTAATCGCCTTGTTGATGTCGTTGGCGGTTCCCGCGCAGGGCATTCCCGCCCTTGGCCCGACTGGCGATGCCTTTGACCAGGCGATCCTCAAGACCGTCGGGCTTCCCGATGACGGGAGCGGCCTCGCCGAGCACCTTCGAAAGCGATCAGCCGATCCCGCGACAATCGGTAAAATTCGCCTCGCGCTGACGCGACTTTCCGATGACCGTTTCGAGATTCGGGAGGAAGCCACGCAGGAATTGGTGAAACTGGGCCCGGTTTGCCGGGCCAACCTGGTGGAAGCGGCGCGGGACCCCGATCCCGAGGTCGCCGACAGGGCCCGCCAGTGCCTAGAAAAAATCCGGGAGTGGCATTCGGAGAAGGTTCTGGGGTCGGTGGTGCGCAGGTTGGTGGCGTTGAAGCCGCCCGGGGCCGCCGAGGTGCTGCTGCGCTACCTTCCATCCGCCGAGGATGTGGGCTGCGCCGAGGAAGTCCTGGAGGGACTCAAGGCCCTCGCCACCTCTCCTTCCTTCCTCGCTCCATTGGTCGGGGCGCTTTCCGACGATGATCCCCAAATCCGCCTTGCCGCGGCGCGGGCCTTGCGATCTGCCGGCCGGGAACCGGCCGCCACCTCTCGGCTGCTCGCTGACAAAAGCCGTGAGGTTCGCCTGGGACTTTCGCTCGACATGGCGCGGGAGCCCGATCCGGGGCCGGCGATTGCCGCCATGCTGGAACTGATGCCGGGGGCCAGCCTGCAGGAAGGCGCGGCGATCGAGGACTCGCTTTATTCCCTGGCGGGCGACGGCGGGCCCGATCCAGCGCCTTGGCCCGGTGACGCCGCGGGACGCGAGCGCCGCGGGGAATTGTGGTCCGCCTGGGCGGCCAAGCGCGGGAAGCCGGGTGGCCCGTCGGGCCGGACGCTTGTGGTGCTGCTCGACCAGTCGACGGTGCAGGACCTGGATGGGAAAAACGAGCCTGTCGCCGAGTTGGCGGATCTCCAGTTTCCGCTCGATGCCGAGCCGCTTCCCGGACGGCGCGTGCTGCTTGCGGAGCACGCGGGCAACAAGGTCACGATCAGGAACATGCGGAACCAGGTCCTGTGGGAGAAGGCCATCGAGATGCCGCTGGTCGCCCAGCGGCTAGGCAACGGCAGGGTCCTCGTGGCCACGGCGGACGCGATCAGCGAGATCGACGCCAACGGCAAGGAGGTACGCAAGATGGATTTTCCCGGCGAGAAGATCATGAAATGCCAACGCCTGCCCACGGGGGAAACCGGCATCGTGCTGCAGGACAACCTTGGCACCCGATCCAGGTTCCTCAGGCTGGACCGCCATCGCCGTCCCGCGGGCCAGATCCAGGTTCAGGTGAAGACCTCCGGCGGCAGGATCGACTGGCGCGCCGATGGCAGCGTCCTTGTGCCCGAACTTGAGGCGCAGCGGGTCGTGGAGTACGACGCGACCGGCAAGCCGGTCTGGGAAGCCGCAGCGGAAATGCCGGTTTTCGCCGCTTGGCAGGCCTCCGGTTCGGTGATCGTCACGAGCCGCAATGAGCGCGGCGCGGTGGAGATCGATCGCGCCGGAAAGGTTCTGTGGAGCTACCGGATCATGACCCGGGTGACCCGCGCCGTGAGGCACTAGGCGCGGGTCACCAATGCTGGATCCGCTGATTGGCCAATCCTGGCGGCGGCATGCCTCGAGATGATCGCCGCCTTCCATTCGAAATATAATTAACATCTTTTAATGCGCATATTTCATGGGTGCATTCGCCCGTGTCCCCGAGCCCGTCGGCAAACCCATGTCGCCGACCCGGCCTGGCATGAGCCTATTCCGGCTTGAGGTAAACTTTACAACGGAATTCGGCCTTCCAAGCCCTTTCTTCGTATTGACCCGCATGGCCGTTTCTTCTTATTGCCCGCCCCCGCGAATGGGCTTTGGAATTCCTGCTTGCCAAGTGACTTGAGCCTTTTTCGCGCGAATTGTTCCAGGGAGGGGACGGGGGTTCCGTTCCTGGGACAAGCGAGGAATCACACGCGTCTTGGCGAGACATTTCCGTCCACGGGCGGAAAAAGAGTGCAGAAAGACGCGCGTGGATCCGAAATGAATTTGGGGTGAATGGCGTCCAAGCGCCATTCATGTCAGGAGGATACCGGCGACCAGCCGGGGAGAACCAGCCGCCAAGGCCTGATTGCCTGTGAAGCGCGTGATGCCGGGGGGCGTGACGCGTGGAGGGATCGGGCGGATTGTCGGCAGGACGCGGCACACGCCGCGTTTCCCCGCATGATTGCCGGCTTCGACGGGGGAGTGCCGCGACCATGCCGACGCATTTGGAAGTTGATATTCCGCAGGTTTGGAAACAATTCCGCGAGACGCAAGCCATCGAACTCAGGAACATCCTCGTTGAACGCTACCTGCCGCTGGTGAAGTTCAATGCCGAGCGAATTTGGGCCCGCTTGCCCGATGGCGTGGAACTGGATGACCTGATCAGCTCCGGCACCTTCGGCCTGATGGACGCCATCGAGGCGTTCGACCTCGACCGCGGCGTGAAGTTTGAGACCTACTGTGTTCCCCGCATCCGCGGCGCCATGCTCGATGAGCTTCGCACCATGGATTGGGTTCCCCGCCTGGTTCGCAGCAAGGCGAGCAAGCTTGAGGAGGCCCGCAAGGAACTCGAGGCATCCCTCGGGCGTCCTCCCCGGCCCGACGAGATGGCCCTGAAGCTGGGCATCAGCATCGAGGAATTCCAGAAGCAGATTTCCGAGGCCACCGCGGTGACCCAGGTCAGCCTTAACAAGAAGTGGTACGAGACCGACAGCTACAAGGATGTCCGTGAAATCGACATCCTCGAGGACAAGAAGGCCGAGGATCCCACGCACCGCCTCCAGAACCGCGACATCATGCGGCTCGTCACCCGCGGATTGAACCGCAACGAGCGCCTCATCATGATCCTCTACTACTACGAGGACATGACCATGAAGGAGATCGGCGTGACGCTCGACCTGAGCGAGTCCCGCGTGAGCCAGATGCACTCAAGCATTGTCCAAAGGCTGCAAAGCCAGCTCAGCGAGAGAAAGCCGGAGTTCGGCGACTGAGATTGTAATCGTTCTCGCGACAATCCGGGAAGGGGGGTGGGCAGGGAGAGGCCCGCTCCCCTTCGGATTTACCGGGTTGTCAGGGAGCGTTTGAAATTTCTCCGCCGGCGCGACTGGCCCAAGCGGCCAACAAGCTTTCAGGTTGCCTGCCGGACAGGTACTCAACATGCCCGTCTGCAAAGGTGACATTCGCGCCGCTCAGATGAAACGATCCGAAAGTGTCTGCCGGTTTCCTTCGGGACTCCAACCAATCGATTCCCCGCGTGGTGCACAGCACCAGCGATGCGGAAGGATAAACGGCATCCGTATCCTCGACCGAATTCTCCTGCCCCATGACATGGGGAGTGCGTACCGTGATACCCGGCAGGGCCGCGTGCCAGATGCCCTTGCCGATCCGGCTGGTTCTTTCGGCGTGCAAAAGGGTGTGGGTCAGGCCGTCGGTGATCTCGTCCGCCTTCACCCGGCTGTCGCGGTACATGATGCCGGTGTTTTCCCGGGAGTCGGTTGCCAGGGTCCCGGCGACGGCCATGTAGTGGCTGGGACTGAATTTCATGAGATTGGGAGCGGCCGGTGATTCATCAGGCTTGGGCAGGGTGGCGGGAAGCTCAATCTCGTGGGCTTCCGACATATAGTCGCTGGGGCAGATGAAATGGGGGAGTCGAACCTCACGAAATTGATTATTGGTCTCTTCAAGGATTGAATTATCCAGATTCATTTTCCTAACCAAAACCTCATTCTCCAAATACGGCAGGACTGATATTGCCCAGCCCCAGCCGGTCGGGTTTCCCCTCACGGAACTCGATTGGTAACCGCTCGGGAATTTTCCAAAGGTTTGCTCGTGATGAATGGTGGCCAAGGCTAGTTGGCCGATGTTGCATTGGCATTTGGTCCTGGAGGCGGTTTCCCGGACCTTCTGCACGGCGGGCAGCAGCAATCCGATCAGCACGGCGATCACGGCGACCACAATAAGAAGTTCAACGAGTGTGAAGGCCTTTTCGCTCCGTCCTGGGCATCGCATGATTCCGCTTTTCCCCCGGCCACGCATTCGTCATCCTAATGGCATCATACCGGCCTGATGTTGATGGAGCGCCGAACCTTGCTGTATGGGCCTGCCGTTGTCGCGGTTTTGAAGGTTGCCGTGACGGCCGTCACCTTCCTGCTGGGGGCATCCATGGTGGCCTTGTGGCTGGGAAAGCCCCGGTGGCATGGCCGCATCAACGCCGTTTGCCTCGCGCTGACCTATGCCACCCTGGGGGGCCTCGAGGTCCTGATGCGGATCATCCAGCCCGGCATTTTTGATTTCATCGTTTCCGATCCGGTGGCGCTTGGCCGGCTTCGGCTGCATCTGGCCTTCGCCGTGCCTGCCGCCGTGCTGTTTCCCGTCTTGCTGGTCACGGGATATCGCGGGCCGCGACGCTGGCACCTTGTGTTGGCATGCGTCTTCGGGGTTGTCTGGATGGGAACATGGCTCACGGGCATCCTGGGATTGCCTCATGACTGATCCCGCCCCGGGAGAACCGGATTTCGTCGCCTGGGGAGTCGACTGGCCAGTCGAGGGCGAGGTTTCCCCGGAAACGGGAGCGGAGCCGGTCGCCGATGTCTCTCCCGCGGCATTGCCCGCGCGCGAGGAGGAAGAGGAAGGGCCGCCGGCATTGATGACGATTCTCGAGGGGATGCTGTTTTTGGGAGATGAGCCTGTCTCCGCCGCGCTGGCCGGCCGCACGGTTCCAGGGCTTGATGTGACGGCTTTTGAACGGGCGGTTTCCTCCCTCAATCGCCGCTACCGGGCCCAAAACCGTCCTTACGCCATCCGGCGGCGGGGGAACGGTTATGAAATGGCGCTGATTCCCCGGTACGGATATCTGGAAGACCGCATCCGGGGTGAGCCCAGGTCGATGCGGGTCGAGGGCAACCTCCTCGACGCCCTCGCGATTGTCGCGTTCCGACAGCCCGTGACCCGCGCCGCCGCGGACTCGCTCAAGGGCGGTGACACCGGGCCGGCGCTCAGGCAACTGGTGAGACTGGGGCTGGTCGCGCAGCAGGGGGGAGCCAAGGGCGTGTATGTCACCACCCCGGCTTTCCTCAAGCTGTTCCAGATCGACCGCATCGAGGACCTGCCCCGCCCGGCCGACCTCGAGCAGGCCTAAGTAGGCGGGGACAATGCGCCTCGGTTCGGCCGCTTGTTGCCGCCAACAAAATGAGGATGACTTTAGTCGATAATTTTGTTGATGGGATATTCCACCAGGCCGCGGGCTCCGGCATCCCTCAGCAGCGGGGCGAGGTCGCGGACCTGCGACTCGTCAAGGATCGTGTTCACATCAACCCAGGATGAATCCGCGAGGCTTGAAATCGTCGGCGTTTGAAGGGCGGGAAGCACCTTCAGCACGCGGTCGAGCGCCTCCCTCGGCACATTCATCATGAGGCCGACCTTGCCTTCGGCGGCCATGGCGCCCTTGAGCATCAGCACGATGTTCTCCATCTTCCGCCGCTTGCTCGGATCGTCCATCGCCTTGGGGCATGCGATGAAGCGCGTTGTCGATTGCAACAGGTCCTCGACGATGCGCAGCTTGTTGGCCCTGAGGGAACTGCCCGTTTCCGTCACCTCGACAATGGCGTCCGCCAGGTGTGGGGGTTTCACCTCGGTGGCGCCCCACGAGAACTCGACATGGGCCGTCACTCCGTGGCTGGCGAGCCAGCGGCGGGTGAGTTGCACCACCTCGGTGGCGATGCGCTTTCCCTGCAGGTCCTTGACCGAATGGATGGGTGAGTCCTCGGGCACCGCCAGCACCCAGCGGACCGGCTTGCGGCTGACCTTGCTGAAGACAAGTTCGGCCATCTCGTGAACCTTGGCGTCGTTTTCCAGAACCCAGTCGTGTCCGGTGAGGCCGCAATCCAGCAGTCCATCCTGGACATAGCGCGGCATTTCCTGGGCCCGGATCAGGGTGCAGTGGATGCCGGGGTCGTCGATCGTCGGGTAGTAGCTTCGACTGGCGAAGGCGATCTTGTATCCGGCCTTGCGAAACAACTCGGCCGTGGCTTCCTGGAGGCTGCCGGCGGGCAGGCCGAGTTTCAGGACCCCGGGGGCGATGGATTGGCTCATGACGATCTGGTTCCTGCGGTCAGACTCGGTAAACCTTGGACGGATCGAACACCCGTTCCTCCACGATCATGATCGAGCCGTCCGGCTGGCGCTTGCGGAAAAAGCACGATGGAAAACCCTCGTGACAGGCGGCCCCGCCGACCTGCTCGACCTGCAAAAGGATCGTGTCCCGGTCGCAATCGAGCTGGATCGAGTGAACCTGCTGGAAGTGTCCGCTCTCCTCCCCCTTGCGCCACAGCCTGTTGCGGCTTCGTGAATAATACACGGCCCGGCCCGTGGCCAATGTTTCCTTCCAGGCTTCCTCGTTCATGTAGGCCAGCATCAGGACCCGGCCCGTGCGGTGGCACTGGGCCACCGCCGGGATCATGCCCCCGCCCTTGGCGAAGTCCGGGTTGAACGATTCTGAACTGCTCACGCGCGGTGCCCCCACGACATGCCGGAACAAGTATCCGGCGGCGACATTCGGTCAGTAGGTCAAAAGGGAGTGGACCGGGTGCTTCCCCAACCGGGCCCTTCCCCCCAAGAACGACAGTTCAATGGCGAAAAGGAATCCGGCGACCTGCCCGCCGGCTTTTTGGATCAGTTCGGCAGCCGCGGCCATGGTGCCGCCCGTTGCCAAAAGATCGTCCACCAACAGCACCTGCTGCCCCGCACTGATGGCATCGACATGCATGTGCAAGGAGTTGGTGCCGTACTCCAGGTCGTAATCAACCTTGGTTGTGAGATAAGGAAGCTTTCCCGGCTTGCGCAGCGGAATCAGGGGAACGCCCAGGCGGATGGCCAAGGGGGCGGCGAAGAGGAACCCGCGGGCCTCGGCCGCCGCGATGGCATCCACCTTGCGGGCGCGGCACCAGATGGTCATCGCGTCAATGGCATGGGTGAAGGCGTGGGGCGCCGCGAGGAGCGGGGTAATGTCCTTGAACATGATCCCCGGCTTGGGAAAGTCGGGAACATCACGGATGAATGCCGCCAAATCCATGAAAATGAGTCCGATGGGCCATTGGGTAGAACGCGTCCGGGTTGCCCGTCCGGCCCCGGTCTTAGATTATCAAGGATAGTGCCATGGCCGATCCTGGCAACCGCTTCCGACAGGGCGGACCCCGGCGGCGTTGGCCCGGAGTTGGCCCATGGCGGAATTGGATCCCGGATTGCTGGAAGACCTGACCTGGCGGGGGCTTGTCTCCGACTGCACGCATCCCGAGGAATTGGCCAAACGGCTTTCCAGCGAATGCCTGACGCTTTACTGCGGTTTTGATCCCACCGCCGACAGCCTTCATGTCGGCAGCCTGGTTCCCCTGCTGGCCTTGAGGCGGTTTCAATTGGCCGGCCACCGACCGATCGCCTTGGCGGGAGGGGCGACCGGGATGATTGGCGACCCCAGCGGCAAATCAAAGGAACGCAATCTCCTCGACTCAGATGCCCTCGACCGGAATATCAGGGGCGTTTCCGCTCAATTGGCCCGATTCCTTGATTTCACCCCCGGGCCGCGCGCCGCGCTCGTGCTCAACAACCATGACTGGCTTGGCCGCTTTGGTTTCCTTGAGTTCCTCAGGGATGTCGGCAAGGCCTTCACCGTCAATGCGATGGTTGCCAAGGAAAGCGTCAGGCAGCGGATGGAGGACCGGGACGCGGGCATCAGCTACACCGAATTCAGCTACATGCTGCTGCAGGCTTATGACTTTTTTCATTTGAGGGCCGAGCACGGATGCGCCCTGCAGATTGGCGGAAGCGACCAATGGGGCAACATCACCGCTGGCACGGAACTGATCCGCAAGCGAGGCCTTGACGACGCCTACGGCCTCACCCTCCCACTCATCACCAATGCCGACGGCACCAAGTTCGGCAAGACCGAGGCGGGAGCGGTGTGGCTCGACCCGGCCCGGACCAGCGTCTACCGGTTCTACCAATTCTGGATCCGGGTGGATGACCGGGATGTGATCCGCTATCTCAAGTACTTTACCTTTATTTCCCGCGGGGAAATCGAACGGTTGGAGTCGGCGCATGCCGCCCGGCCCGAGGGTAGGGAGGCGCACGCGGCCCTGGCGCGCTCCGTGACCGATCTCGTTCATGGCGAACCGGCAAGGCTGGAGGCCGAAGCTGCCAGCGGCGTGCTGTTCGGTGGCGACCCCGCGTTGCTCAAGCCCAACGCCCTGGCCGAACTCATGGGTGATGTTCCGGCGTTCGAAATTCCGGCGGAGCGATGGGCCTCCGGCCTCAGCGCCCCCGAATTGCTGTTGATGTCGGGCCTTTCATCCAGCAAGGGCCAGGCGCGCAAGGATGTCGAGGGAGGGGGCGTGTACATCAACAACCGGCCCTGGCCCCGTGACGCATTCCAGTCTCCCGTCGCGGGGGAAACCCTGCTGCATGGGGAATACCTGTTGTTAAGGAAGGGTAAACGCAATTATGCGCTGGGAAGGGTTGTTCCTTCCCGATGAACCGGCCAGGAAGTTCTTGATCGGCCCGGCGCCCGCACTTAGATTTAGAATAGACAACAGTTTGTGGAGAAAACCATGACCGCCGCAGCGCTTGTCCTCATCGCCAGTTTCGCGTCGGCCCAGGCCGCCGAGGCCAAGGCCGACAAGGTGAAGTTCGACACCGTCGATGGAGTGACGCTGATCGGCAAGTTCTACCCGGGCAGCAAGGGGAAGAAAGGCAGCACTTTCCTGCTTCTGCACAGCTTTGAAAAAGGCAAGGGCGGCAGCAGCGCCCAGGATGGCTGGGCCGACCTCGCCGGGGCCTTGCAGGCCGACGGCCATTCCGTTCTTTCCTTCGACTTCCGCGGACACGGTGAAAGCACGGGTGTTTCCCAGGATTTTTGGAACATCCTGCCTGAAAACCCCATGACCGGCCAAGTCGGCAACCCGCACAACAAGATTCTGGGAACCCCCAAGGCCAACACCGCGAATGTGCTCGACGCCTCCCGGTTTCCGCCCAAGTATTTCTTCTACCTGGTCAATGACATTTCCGCGGCCAAGTCGTTCCTGGATTCCAAGAACGACTCCGGTGAACTCAACTCCTCCGACCTTTATGTGATCGGCGCGGGTGAAGGCGCCACGATCGGCGCCTTATGGATGGCCCAGGAATTCAGCCGCAAGCGGGTGGAACTCGTTTCAAGCGGGCCGATGATCAAGCCGGGCGGCAATCCCTTCCGGCCCAAGGTCGTCACTTCGACGGGAATCAAGAAGATCTACGAGCCTGAAGGCAAGGACATTGTTGCCGGCATCTGGTTGAACCTGAGCCCCAGGGTTGCCGGGCAGACCGTGCCGATGCAGGCGTGGCTCAAGGACATCACCCTGCGCCGGGGCAAGGATAGGGTGCAGATGGCGTTCCTGTACGGGGAAAAGGATGACGCCGCCAAGAAGGAGGCCAAGGGATTCCTGTCGATGGTTCGCCCCGGATTCGACCCGGACAAGCCCAAGCCGATGCCCAAGGGCAAGGAAGGCGCCAAACCGGCCGTTGGCGACCAGGAATTCACGAACATCCTCGCGATCAAGGACAGCAACCTTGCCGGGAGCAAGCTGCTGCGCAAGGAACTGCAAACGATCGGCTTCATCCAAAGCTATGTGAAGAACTACAACACGCAGCATGTCGCCCAGGACTCTGAAAAGCGCGACATGCGATCCTGGGCCGTTGTTTGGAACAAGGCAACCGGCCAGCCGATCATTCCCGCCAAGTTCGAGGGCGAGCAGTTCAGCCGGGTCATTCCCTTGGCGATGTGGGGACTCACCGCCCAGTGATGGCCGCCGGCCTTGTGCTGTGCGGAGGCGAAAGCCGCCGCATGGGCTCTCCCAAGGCATGGCTTGATTGGCGAGGACGCCCGCTTCTTGCCCACATGATCGACCTTCTCGGGGGCGCCGGACTGGCGCCCCTCGCCGTTTGCGCGGCGCCCGGTCAGTCGCTTCCGATGCTGCCAAACGAAGTGATGCTGGTGCGGGACGCGCAACCTCACGCCGGACCTTTGCACGGCTTGGCGGCGGGCTTGTCGGCATTGGAACCGATGGCGACCAGGGCCTTGGTTTGCCCATGCGATTCTCCCATCCTGTGCATCGAACTGGCGAGGGTGTTGCTGGCACGGCCCGCGTCCGTGGTTGTCGGCTTATGCGGCGGAGTCGCGCAACCGTTTCCCGGGGCCTACGACACGGACATTGGCCGCTTGGCCCGCGAGTTGATCAACAGGGGACAGAACCGCCTGATGGATCTTCTCGAAGCGGCGCCCGCGGCCATGGTTGAGGAGGCCGAGTTGCGGCGAGTTGATCCCGACCTGCGGTCTTTTCTGAACTGCAATGACCCGGAAAGCTACGCCCGGGCCAAAATCGCGGCCGCGCAATCGGTTTGACCGGCAAAATCGTTTCCAATTTGGCGTCCTGAAAAAATTTCAGGATCGTGCGAACCCGCCGGGCTTGTTCGTCGCATAGATTTCAACAGATTGGGACGCCGAAAGACCGGCAGTCGCGGGGGGCGGGTCAACGGGACGCGAAAGATGCCCCCTGCCTGGCTAAAGGTCGCTTTGGCAGCCTGAATGGGAGGTGGAACATGATCCGTCGCGATGCGCTACTGCGTTTGTACAACAGCCTCCTTGCCCGCCGGGAGGAGTTGCTGAACCAACTGAGTTCCGACATGACCGGCTTGGGCGGCAGCCAAGGTGGCAGCCGCGACGAGGCCGACGCGGCCTTCGACTCCGACAACGACGAGATCAACTCGACCCTCGCGGAACGGGATTCCGAGGAACTTACCGAGATTGATCAGGCACTTATGCGCCTCAAGAAGGGAACCTATGGTCGCTGCGAGGGCTGCGGCGGAAAAATTTCCGCCAAGAGGCTCAACGCCTTGCCGTACTCCTCGCTGTGCATCGACTGCCAGCGCGAGAAGGAAGAGCAGCCCGATTGGGAACCGCGTTTCCTCGCCTCGCGCTACACCCATCTGGGAGAGGTGCGGCGCCAAGCCGACGATGGTCCCGAGATCAACATCTCCAAGCTTCAGTTCGACAACTGACGCCACAGGCATGCCAGTGGTCATTCGGGCCGGGACCGCGGGTCTCCGGCCCCTTTCATTGTTTCTTGCCTTGGTGATCCCGGGGCGGGACAATCAAGTCAGGTTCCCTTTCGGAGTTGCCGATGGTCCTGCTTCTTTCGGCCCTTCTGCTGCCCGCCAACGATGAGGCGATGGCGCGTCCGTGGTCGATCGCGCCCCTGAAGGCACCCGCCTGGCCCACCGGCACCGAACCCCATCCCATCGACCGATTCTTGCTTGCCGGGCTTTCGGCGCGAGGTTTGTCGCTTTCTCAGGAGGCTGACAAGGTCACTCTCCTGCGGCGCGCTCATCTCGACCTCACGGGCCTGCTGCCAACGCCCGAGGAAACCAGAGCGTTCCTGGCGGATGCCGCTCCCGGGGCCTGGGACAGGCTCCTGGACCGTCTTCTGGCGAGTAGCGCCTACGGGGAGAGGTGGGGGCGCCATTGGCTGGATGTCGCCCGTTTCGCCGAGAGCCAGGGCTATGAACGGGACAAGCCGCGCGAGGATGCCTGGCCATACCGCGACTGGGTCATCCGCGCCATGAACTCGGACATGCCGTATGGGGATTTTGTCAGGAATCAGGTTGCCGGAGACCTCATTCCAGTGGAGCGCGGAGGCGATGTCTCCGCGACGGGTTTCCTTGTCGCGGGCCCTTACGACGAGGCGGGAAACGGCGCCAACAATCCCTCGGTGCGGATGAAGGCCCGCGAGGATGAACTTGAGGACATGGTCGGAACCATGGGGCAGGCCTTCCTCGGCCTGACGGTGCATTGCGCCCGCTGCCACGACCACAAGTTCGATCCGATCAGCCTCGCCGACTATCACCGCCTGAAGGCCGCGCTGGCCGGGGCCCGGCATGGTTCCCGTGTCCGCGCCTCCGCCGAGGCCCTGACCAGGCGCGAGGCCTCCGTGGCCGATCGCGCTCGCCGACGAGGCGAATGGGTGGCCCGACGCGGGGAAATCGAATCGGGAGCGCTGGCCCGACTGAAGTCGAAGTCACCGGCCGTTCCACTGCCAAGGTTGCGCTGGCGACTGTCGAAGGGCCTTGTCGACGAGGTGGCGGGCGTGGAACTTTTCACGCGCCAAGGCGCGGTCATGGGCGCGGCCGGCCTGGTCACTCCCGGCCGTGGCGCGTTCGCCGAGAGCGCGCCAGTTGCCTTCGCGCTGGCATCGAAGACCCTCGAGGTCTGGACCAGGCCGGCGAACCTCTCGCAGCGAGGCGGCGGCGTGATCACCGTGGAAAGCCTCGACGGCAAGGGCTTCGATTCGATCGTGCTTGGCGAGCTTGAACCGGGATTCTGGATGGCGGGAAGCGAGAATTACGCCAGGTCGAGGCCGCTGGGAAGAAGCGGGGCCAAGCCGGAGGAGGCAGGCGACAGCCCGGTGCACCTGGCGATTGCCTACAAGGAAGACGGTTCGATCGCTTTTTACCGCAACGGGCGGCCATATGCGCCGGCATACACCCCCGCTTCGCGCGGGCCGGCCGTCAGGCCATCCGGGGCTTGGAAAGTGGTGATGGGCCTGAGGCATCATGGCAGCAGCGGCCACTACGAGGGGGCCACATCCGAGGCCCGGA